>Ga0210082_1000006_pt1 | contig 44550 bp, 34 predicted proteins | sample White_ThreeSqA_D_2_FD_185592 | JGI IMG/M metagenome (GOLD analysis project Ga0210082, IMG submission 185592) | Wetland microbial communities from the San Francisco Bay, California, USA, that impact long-term carbon sequestration -... | ecosystem: Environmental > Aquatic > Marine > Wetlands ... | reverse complement strand
ACCCCCTTTCGTTTCCAATAAAAAGGTTTTGGGCCGGTCGAAAATGTGGATATTGGAATGCGCGGCCAGCATGCGGTAAGGGATGGCGGAACGCTCATGGTTGCCCGGCACCAGGTAGACCGGCATACCGGAATCCGCGACTTTTATTAACGGTTCGAATGCCATTTGTACCAGTTGGGGAGGAACTTTACTCCTGAAAAAAAGATCGCCGCCGTGGACCACGGCATCGACTTCCTTATTGTAAGCCGGTGCCAGGGCGATTTCAAAGTTTTTAAAAAAATCCGGCCCCCGCCTGCGGCGCTCCACTCTCGGACGAAACGGAAGATCAAAACCCAAATGGGTGTCCGAAACAAACAAAAGGTTTATACCCATGCCAGTGCCTTTGTTAATGAGTCGCGGTCCAGGGCCGCCGTGGGGCTGAGACGTAACTCGATCTCCCGGTCCGTTTCACCGGAAACCAGCCGCCTTAGTTCGGTGGTCAATACCCGCATCCGGTCGTAGGTATCGATATCGAAATTCGCCCGGCGCACGGGGAAGGGACGAAGGTAACCGGGCGGCGGAGGGGTTTCTCTTTCCTCCAATAAATCCTCCCGGTACACGACGTCGCCGCCGCGAAAGACCAACAACCGCCGTTCACCACCGGCGGTGTCGCCGGTGTTCCAGGCCAGGGACGATTCGCTCAAAAGACAAAACCAGCGGGCACGGCGAATCAAACGGGCGCCGTGCCGGATAATTCCCTCGATACTCCGTGCCACCGCCTCCGGGGTCCAGACCCACTCTTCGGGTACTTCGGGCGCCTCGGTCTCTTCTTTCTCTTCCACTTCCTTGCTCTCTTCCAATGCCAGTTCTTCCAGTCTCTTGATGTGAAACGCCCGGCCCAATGTCATCAACCCGCCGAGCGGGTTTTTTATAAAGACAAAGCGGTATTCCAATTTTTTTAACATGTCGTCGTGTTGTTCCCGGAACATCTCGAAACCGGAACGGAAACATTCGGTATCCGGCGCGTATTCCGCCGGCGTCCCCAGGGCCGGGGCGAGAAGGTCGGTATTGTCCCAATCCGGTTCCCCCGGTCCCAGCATCTCGCCGATAACGCCGAAAGGGGCCAGGGAGCTAATGGAAGGAAGAGGACCGATGGGAAAATTCTCATCCGTTTGCACCGACGCTTGAAGAAAATCCCTGGAAAAAAACGCAATCTCCCGGTCCCGCTTCCGCAGCGCCTTGTTGTACGGCGGGGAGTGTTTCTTTATCTCGTCCGTCTCCAACAGCGCCGCTTCCAACGCCGAACCCGTTACGATGACCTCGAGACCGCCGGCCTGGGTCAACATTTCCAACGTATGTTCCGCATGGCCGCTTCGTTTTTTATTGTGAAAATAACTGTTGACCCGGTTCTTTAACGACGTGGCCTTCCCGATGTAGAGCAGGTCGCCGTTGGGTCGAAGCATCCGGTAAATACCCGGTTTCCGGGGAAGGTCCAACCGGACCGCCGGGGGCATGGGGAATATCCTTTCACTCTTTTTAGACGAAGGGGGCGGTGTTTTCAACCAGTCCAGCAGTTCGTCCAGGGTGCCGATGCCCTGTTCCTCCAGCAGTTGCACCAACCGGTGCCAGATAAACGCCGTGGCCGCGGCATGATGGGCGGCGCGCCTCAGCTCGGGCACCGAATGGCCCAGGTAACCCGCGATGGCCCGCAGCCCCTTGCGCGGCAATTGGGGAAACAACCGCCGCGTCACCTGGTGGGTGCAAATGATTTGGAAAGGAAACGGCACGTTCGGGGTAAATTCCAGGTGAAGACGGCGGAGGTAGGGTTCCTCGAACCGGGCATAGTGGATGACCGTTGGACAGGGTTTCCGCCGGTTGACCGCGGCGATCTTCCCGGCGGTTTTTTTTAGTTTTTTCCACAGCATCTCCGGGTCCAGCCCGGCATCGAAATCTTCGGTTTTCAAACCGGTAATACGGCTGACCCGCCTCGGTATCTCGACATCTCCGGGTAACCGGACCAGGAAAGATTCCACCACGGGTTCGGTTATATCGGCTGTATCGGGGTTAGCGGCACGGATGCGGGCCCAGCCGGTTTCCATTAAAAACCCGGTTTCCGGGTTGGACTGGGTGGCCTGGCAATCCAGTACCAGGACATCGAGATCGAGCAAAGGAATATCTTTTTTCATTCAATCATATCCCCCTTGTCCGCCCGGGTTTTCCTCATTCCAGAATTGGGTGAGGGTCTCTTCCAGGTGGCGGTGGTCGCGGATGCGTACGGGACGCCAGTGGCGGGGGAAAAGGATACGGTATTGATGGGCGGAGAAACGCTGACCGATCAATAATACCACCCCACGGTCACTGTCGGTGCGGATCACCCGGCCCGCGGCCTGGAACACCCGGTTCATGCCGGGGTAAAGGTACGCATACTCGAAACCGGTACCCTGCAGGTTGGCGAAATACTCCTTAATCAACTCGCGTTCCAATGAAATACCGGGCAGACCCACACCCACGATGACGGCACCGGAAAGCCGGTCCCCCACGAGGTCGATGCCCTCCCCGAAAATCCCGCCCATGACGGCAAATCCCACCAGGGTTTTCCCCTTTGCGGCGTTGTCCACGGAAAAGGTCTCCAGGAACTCGTCACGCTCCCCCTCGGTCATACCGGGACTCTGTACCAGGATTTTTTTGAAAGGATTCATGACGGCAAACAGCCCGTGAACGCTTTTCATGTATTTGTAAGAGGGAAAAAAGACAAGGTAGTTTCCGGCATGTTGTTTTACCAGGGTGTCGATGGTTTTGGCCACATCCATTTTGGTCTGTTCGCGGTACTTGTAGAGGGTGGAGATACGGTCGGCCACTGGGAGGCAAAGGTTCGGCCAGGGGAAAGGGGACGGGAGTTTCATCTCTTTGGCTTCGGGCGCGCAGCCCAGGACCTGGCGGAAATAATCCACGGGCGACAGGGTGGCGGAAAAGAATATGGCGGAACTGCACCGCAGGAAGGCTTCGGTGAGCAGCGTCGACGGGTCGATACAAAACAATTTCACCCGGAAATCGTCGTCGGTTTCTTCTAAACAGGTTGCATAGTTGCCGCTGTAAAAATCGGTTACTTTCAGGAACCAACTCACGTCGAAATACAGGGTCAATATTTCGTCGCGGTAAGCGGTCCCGATATTGCGGCCCAGCCACTGTTCGGTCACGCGGATGAAACGCCGCAGAAGCGGGAGAAACTCGTCGGGGTAGGTTTCCCGGGCCGCGGCCCCCCGTTCTTCTTTGCACTCTTTTCGCAGTTGAACGAGGCGGGAATTGATCTTTCCCAGGGCCTGGAACATTTTGGGGATATCTTTTTTTACGGAGCGCCGGAGGTCGAGGAAAGATTTTTTTAAGAGTTCGGCGGAAAACATCTCCCTGGAACGGTCCACCAGGTTGTTGGCTTCATCCACGAGGAAGGTGTATTTCTTTTCCATGCCCTCTTCGGCAAAGAAGCGTCTCAGGTAGACGCGGGGGTCGAAGGCGTAGTTGTAGTCGCATATAATGGCGTCTACCCACAACGACAGTTCCAGGGAGAACTCGAAGGGGCAGACGTTAAATGAACGGGCGGCGGTTTCCACGGCGTCCCGGGTCAGGGTTTCTTGTTGGAAGGTGGTTTCCACGGCTTCGTTGATACGGTCGTAAAAGCCCCGGGCGAATTCGCACTCTTCGCCGTTACAGGCGCGGCCGGGGTTGAAGCAGATTTTATCTTTAGCGGTAAGGGTGAGGGCTTTGAATTTAAGGCCGTTGTTTCTCAAATCCGCCAGTGCTTTTTCGGCCACGGCGCGGCCGGTGGTCTTGGCGGTGAGATAGAAGAATTTTTGTGTGAGTCCGTTTCCCATGGCCTTGACGGCGGGGAAGACGGCGGCCATGGTTTTTCCGATACCGGTGGGTGCTTCCATGATGAGTTGTTCTTCTTTTTTGACGGCGTGGTAGATATCGAGTGCCATGCGCCGTTGTCCGGGGCGGTAGGTTTCAAAGGGAAATTTTAGCGGTTTGATGCTTTCGTCGCGATCCTCGGCCCATTTCTCCAGGGTCTCGGCCCATTTGAGATAGCGTCTCAAGAGGTCGAGGAAAAAGGTTTCCAGGTCTTCCAGGGAAAAGGTTTGGCGGAATTCCCGGGCGTCTTCTTCGTTAATGTTGTAATAGGTTAATTGTGCGTCGATTTCTTTCAATTCGTTTTGGGCGGCATAGATATAGGCGTACACTTTTACCTGCCCCCAGTGTACGGGGGGTTGTCGGGTTTCATAGGTATCGAGGTCCCGGGTGGTGGATTTTATTTCGTCGATAACGGTATGGTCGGGGTATTGGTAGATACCGTCTACACGGCCGTTAATATCGACGATGAAGTTATCGATTTCGATTTGGTGTGAGACGGTGACTTCGGCGTGGTATTCGACGGGTCGTGAGTCCCGGATTTTCCGGTGGGCGCGGATGCCTTCCTGTGCCCGGTCGCCGGAAGAGAATTCCACGAATTCCCGCGACAGGTCCCCGGAGCGCAGTGTATGTTCTACCAGGGCGCGTACAGGTATATCTATGTTTCGTTTCAATCGGTACCTTAGGTGTTTAATTTATAATATCGAACTATATCACAGGACTTGATTATTTTCAATATTCGATGCCTTCGGCAACCAGGGGGCTTTTTTGAAAAACCGCCCCCTGGACCCCCGAAAAACTTTTGTTTATTGAGATTCCCGGCTTTTCAAAATGGTGAAAATATGATAGACTGAAACTTAGAAATCAAACCGAGAAATAAAACATGAACAAAAACACCGGTCGATTATTACTTTTCATCCTATTCGCAATCTCGGGGTTCTCAGGGCTCATCTACGAATCGGTATGGTCACACTACCTGAAACTCTTCCTGGGACACGCCGCCTACGCACAAACCCTGGTACTCATCATCTTCATGGGAGGCATGGCCCTGGGCGCATGGACCACGGGACGATATACGACGAAAATACGAAACCTCCTGAAATACTACGCCATCACCGAAGGCACCATCGGCCTCCTGGCCATCCTCTTCCACCCCACATTCACCGCGGTGACAAACCTGACATATGCCTCCATTATCCCCGGCCTGGACTCCCCACTCCTTGTAAATACTATTAAATGGGGTTTCGCCGCCCTGCTCATCCTGCCCCAATCCATACTGCTGGGCGCCACGTTCCCTTTAATGAGCGGCGGCGTCATCCGCCGTCACCCGGATAAACCGGGTCAATCCCTCTCCATCCTCTATTTTACCAACAGCCTGGGCGCGGCAGTGGGCGTCCTGGTCAGCGGTTTCGTCCTGGTCCAATCCATGGGCCTGCCCGGTACTATCCTTACGGCCGGGATTATTAATATCATTTTGGCGGTTATCGTATTCCTTCTGAGTAAAGAAAAAGAACACCCGCCGAAACCGGCCCCCACGGAACCAACCCAACCCACGGAGCCGTTACCCCGGAAACTGGTGATCATCTTTATGCTGGTGGCCGCTTTTACGGGCACGGCGTCGTTCATGTACGAGATCGGCTGGATTCGGATGCTCAGCCTGGTACTGGGCAGCTCTACGCATGCCTTTGAACTCATGCTGAGTGCCTTCATCCTGGGTCTGGCTGTCGGCGGCTTCCGGATCAGCCGGAAAATCGACGGCCTGGAAAACCCGGTGAAAACCCTGGGATATATTCAACTGGTCATGGGCGGACTGGCACTGCTGACCCTGCTCTCCTACGGACAGACCTTCCACCTGATGAGCTATGCGGTAAAAGAATTCCCCAAAACAGGGCAGGGATACCTTTTGTTCAATCTTTTCAGTCACGGGTTATCCATGTTGATCATGGTCCCGACGACGATTTGCGCGGGTATGACACTCCCGCTGATCACGTATTATCTTTTTTCGAGGGGGTCGGGTGAAAGCGCCATCGGGAAGATATACGGGGCCAATACGGTGGGGTCGATAATCGGGGTTATCCTGGCGATTCATTTTGTTATGCCCCTGTTGGGGGTGAAGAATGTGATTACCATCGGCGCGGGTATCGATATTCTATTGGGGGTACTGCTATTGCGGTATGCATTCCCCCCGGCGGCCCGGATGCGATGGAAAATTATTACGGCGGCGTTTACCCTGGCTGTACTGGTCGGCGTTTTTGTAATCCGGTTGAATCCGGTTAAAATGGCCTCCGGTGTGTACCGGCACGGGAAGGTGGAAACGGACGGAGAGATCGTATTCCACAAAGACGGGAAAACAGCATCGGTGGATGTGATCAGGTTTCCCTCCATCGAGACGTTGAGTATCGCGACCAACGGGAAGTCGGATGCGGCGATCAGTTATTCGTCGACGCCGCGGCCGGATGAATCGACCATGGTGCTGTTGGCGGCGCTTCCCATGGCGTTCAAGGAAGACGCGCGAAAGGTGGCCAATATCGGGTTGGGTTCGGGGTTGACGTCGCACGTGTTGTTGGCGGACCCGGATATGGAATCGGTGGATACGGTGGAGATCGAACCGGCGATGGTGGAAGGCGCACGGGAATTTGGAAAACGGGTGGAGAATGTTTATAACGATCCCCGGGGCCGTATTTTTATCGAAGATGCGAAAACGTTTTTTTACAATCAAAAGAAGAAATACGATATTATTATCTCGGAACCGTCGAACCCGTGGATCAGTGGGATTTCCGGGCTTTTTTCCAGGGAATTTTACGGGATGATCAACGGGTTTTTAGCGGAAGAGGGTATTTTTTGCCAGTGGGTCCATCTTTACGATATGGACATTGGGTTGGTGGCCTCTATTGTTAAAGGGTTATCGATGCATTTCGAGGATTATCATATCTATTTTGCCAATGATACGAATATCCTTATTATTGCAAGTAATTCAAAGCTGCCGGGTCAGCCGGGTGGGCGGGTTTTTACTATCCCCGGTGTGAAAGCGAACCTGGGCCGTATCGGGATTTTCAGTGTGCATGACCTGCGGGTGCGTAAGTTGGGGGTAAAGCGGATTTTGGATCCGTTGTTCGGTTCTTACGATGTTCCGGCGAATTCGGATTATTACCCGGTGTTGGACAGCGGCGCGGCGCGGGCGCGGTATATGGGGAGTACGGCCGAAGGTTTGAACAGGCTTTTTTCCATCGATTGTCCGTTGATGGGTGTTTTGGAAGGTGACGTAAAACCGGTCCGGTCGTTCTACAGTGCGAATCCTTTCGGTTTTTGGTATGCGTCGGGGGCGAGGGAAGCGCGGGCGGTGTACCAGTATTTTATTTCGATCAAGAACCCGAAGTTTGTTCCGACGATTGCGATGAACCGTGAGAATTTTGAGATGGTGCGGGCGATGGTTTCGGGGAAGGGGGATTTTAATGCGCTGCAGGGGATTGTGTACGGTACGCTTGCGTATTTATCGCCGGGAGAGATGGGATTGATATGGAGTGTAATGGAGTCGTCGGAGTTGTACCGGGGGCAGCCGGGGGGGTTGAAGACGGTGTTGGGGATGTATAAAGCGTTGGGTGTGGGTGATTTCGGGGAGGTGCTGCGGGTGGTGAGAGTATTTTTGCCCGTGGGGGTGATCGAGTCGAATGAGAGGAATCATTTTTTATTGAAGGTGGTTCTATTGGCGTATATCATGGAAGGTGACCGGGAAGCGGCGGGAGAGGTATGGGACCGTTTCGAGTACAAGACCATGGATGAACTCCCCATCGAACTGCGATTATTGGTCGCACACATCGGAAAGCTTTAATAACGCACGTTATATGGGGGTCCAGGGGGAGCCTCCCCCTGGCCGCCGGAGGCATGGAACCTTGAAAAACTTTTGTCTAGTTTGCGGCGAAAGCCTGGGTTTGGTAGAGACGGCTGTATATACCGTCCATCTCCAGTAACTCCCGGTGACTGCCCTCTTCCACCAAACGACCCTTGTTGAATACCAATATACGGTCCACCTTCCGAACCGTGGATAACCGGTGCGCAATAATAATCGCCGTACGGTCCTTCAATAAATTCTCCACCGCCGCATCGATAAACTGCTCCGTCTCGGAATCGATACTGGAGGTCGCCTCATCCAGAATAAGAATCGCCGGCTTCCGCAGCACGCCGCGGGCAAAACTCAATAACTGCTTCTGACCCCCGGATAACCGCTTCCCCTCCTCCAATACCTCTTCATCATACTTACCCGGTAATTTCCCGATGAACTTATCCGCATACACATACTCCGCCGCTTCCACGATCTCCCGTAACGATACCCCCGGGTCATGCATCGAAATATTCTCACCCACGGTCCCCGTAAATATAAACGGGTCCTGCGGGACCGTGGCAATACGGCTTCTCAACTCCCGCATATCATACCGGTCAACCGGGACATCATCGATCAATAACTCACCGGACCCGATATCGTAAAGACGGTTAATAAGATTGATGATGGTGGTCTTCCCACTGCCCGTATACCCCACCAACGCCACCTTCTCACCGGGCCGGATTTCAAACGAAATGTCCCTTAATACCGGCGTGTCGGCCTTGTAAGCAAAGCTGACATTCTTAAAGGTGATCTTCCCCTTAAACTCCGGCCCGATGGGAACCGGATTAACGGGGTCCTTCACCGTAACCGGCCGGTCCAGCAGCCTGAAAATACGCTCCGCCGCCGCCATGGCCGACTGGAACATATTAAACCGTTCCGCCAACTGGCGCAGCGGCCGGAAAAACATATTAATATATGTGAAAAACGCAAATATCTCACCCACGTAAATAGAAATACCCATCACCAGGTGCGCATAAAACAGGATGATCACCATGCTGAAATTCGATACCACTTCAATGGTCGGAAAATAAAGCGCATAGGCATGAACGATCTTCAAAAAAGACTCCAGGTAATGACGGTTGGCCTTCTCGAAATTCTCCTTGCTCTTCTCCTTGTAATTGAACTGGATGATCTCGCGAATACCCGTGATGGATTCCTGCAACGCCGTATTGATCCGGGCATTGGCTTCCCTGACTCCCCGGTACCCGGCTCGAATACTATGCCTGAAAAGAATGGTAATAAAAATAAACAGCGGTATCACGATAAACGACAACATGGCCAGCTTGAAATTAATCAACACCATGGCTGCCAGGATAAAAACCACTTTCAACAATTCCCCCACCACGGAAACAACCCCTTCGGAAATAAACTGACGGATGGCTTCCACATCGTTGGTAACATTGGTCAGCGTTTTTCCCACCGCCGTTTTATCGAAGTAGTCGTTGGAAAGATTTACCACGTGCTTGAACAGGTCGATGCGCAGGTCGTATAAAAGTCTCTGACCGAGGTATTGAACGGCATAGTTGAACAAAACCTGGAAAACAAATGCCGCCGCCAATACGATCAACAACGTGAGCGACGTCCGCTGAAGTCCGGATAGATCACCACCCATCACGTCGCGATCGATTCCCACTTTTATAAGATACGGATGAAGTACGCCGGCGATATCCATGATCAACATAAAAACCACCGTGGCGGCGACTAACAAAATCCGCTTCTTAAGATAAGGCAGCAGCCGCTTCACCAACCGCCAATCCAATGCCTTCTTCTCCTCGCTCATTATTCTTGCTCCAGTTCCATTTCCATTTGTTGGAGTTTGGCCATGCGGGCATAGAACCCGTTCTTTCGGCGGACCAGGGAACGGTGACGGCCGCACTCGGCAATGGTCCCGTTATCGAAGACATAGACGATATCCGTGGTCCGTAACACCGATACCCGGTGCGAAACGATAATTAAAGTCCGGTAACACCGCAGGGATTGGAGGTTCTGTAAAATATGCGCCTCGGTCCTGGCGTCCACGTTGGAGAGCGGGTCGTCCAATACCAGGATGGGCGCGCACTTGCTCAGGGCCCGGGCAATGGCCACCCGTTGTTTCTGTCCCCCGGAAAGGGTGATCCCCCGTTCCCCCACCACCTGCGAAAGCCCGTCGTGGAAGGCCTCGATATCTTTTGAAAGCCCGGCGTCCGCGGCTGCTTTTTGAATCACCTCCATGGGAACCTCTTCCGGCCCCAGGGCGATGTTTTCGGCCACGGACCTGGAAAAGAGGAACGGCGACTGCGACACCACGGCGATCTTCGCGTAAAGGTCCCGGGGATCGATATCGCAAATATCGGTCCCGTCCACGAAAACCCGGCCCCGGTCCGGCCGGATCAAACCGGTCAAAATACTGAGAAGCGTGGATTTCCCGCTTCCCACCGGGCCGGTTATCCCAATGATCTGACCGGGCTTAACGGTCAGGGTGACGTTTTCCAGCGCCGTTTCCGAATGCCCGGGGTAACGGTAGGTCAAATCCCTGACTGAAAATCCCGGTTCATCGCTTTCCAGGGGCTTTTTATTGTCCCCGTCCTCCACTTCCTGGTGAAGGATGTAGTTGATACGGCCCAGGGCGCTGATGCCTTCCTGTATCAGGGTCATCATCCAGCCCAGCGCCAGGATGGGAAAGGTCAGGTAAGAGATCATTATATTAAATTGCAGCAGTTCACCCATGGTCATTTGACCGTTGATCACCTGTTTCCCCCCAGCCCACAGTATAATCAACTCTGAAATAGAGAACACGAAGAAAAAAAGGGGACGTAACAGTTCCTGGAGTTTCACAACCGCCATCTGTTTTTTGATATATTCCTCGTTGAAGGCCTTGAACCGTTCGATCTCGATCTTCTCGGCGGTGTACTGTTTAATGGACGTGATGCCCGATATCACCTGCCACACCCGGTTATTCATGGAACCCATGGCTTCCTGGATTTGTAGGAAAAGGGGGCGCAGCAAAGGGAGAAGCGTGAAAATAATGATCACCAGGAACACCATGATGGCTCCCAGGATCAACATCAAAGACCCGCTGAGTCCGATCAGGACGGGGAGAAACAGCACCAGCCGGCTGAGGGAATTGGGGATATACATCACCCCGGGTCCCAACAGCGTCCGCACGCTGTTGAGGTCGTTGGTACACCGGGACATGAGATCACCGGTCTCATTCCGTTGGAAAAAAAGGTAATCCATGGAGAGGAGTTTATGGTATATTTTCTTCCGAAATTCGTACTCGATTTTCCGCGAAACGCCGATAATAAGCTTTCGCATGAGGAAGAGAGAAACCGCCAGGACAGCGGTAAAGATAAAAATATATATTATATGGGTCCGGATCACGGGACCGCGGTTCAGACCGCCGATCTCGTCCAGGATGATCCGGATGTGCCTGGGAACTTTCATGTAGCTGAAATTCTGCACCAGCATAAAGAGAAAACCCACGGTCAGGATGACGGCGTGTTTCTTCAAAAACGGGACCAGTGTCTTTAATGCTTTAATGGTTAACCTCCATAGTCGGTTGGATGAGTGGAGGAGTGAGAGGAGTAAGAGGAGTAGGAGGAGTAGGAGGAGTGGCTGAGTGGGGTATCTTTGAATATATCATTAAATTGAATTATCTGAATATTTCTACTCATCTCACTCCTCTCACTCTTCTTACTCATCCATATACAGTGCTTCGTATTGGTCTACGATCTTATTCATATCGAATTTTTCCATCGCTGTTTTTTGTGCTTCCTTTTTCATGGAATCGTATAACAGTCGATCCGACAGTAATTTAACCGCCTTTTCAGCCGCGGCGTCGGTATCGCCCACGGGGAATAAGAGGCCGGAGCGTCCATCCTCGATCACTTCGGGCAGTCCGCCGACATTGGAGGCCACCACGGGGATACCGCAGGCCATGGATTCCAATGCCACCAGGCCGAAGGATTCCTCCCGGCTGGGCAGCAGCATGAGGTCGGAACAGGCGATCACCCGGCCGATATCGCCGCGAACACCCAGGAACTTCACATGGTCTTCGATACCCAGCTTCTCCGCCAGGTTTATCATCTCCAACTGCAGCGGACCTTCACCCACCACGTGGAGTTGCAGGGGCATCCCGTTGCAGGTCCCCCCCATGGCCTGGAAAATCTTAAAAAATATCGTGATCACGTCCAGCGGCCGCTTAACCGCCCGTAAATTGGAGATATGTAAAAGCGCGACTTTCCCTCTTCTTTCGATACAGTCGCCGGGACGCAGCGACGGGTTGAAGAACCTGGGATTGATGAAGTTGTAAACCGTTTTGATCTTCCCCGGTGTAATGCCCAGTTTTGTCTCCGAGTCCCGCACCAGGCTGTTGGAGACCGCGGTAACGACATCGCTTTTCTCGATGGCGTAGCGTGTGATGTCCATCATGCTGGGGTGTGCCCCCACCACGGTGATATCGGTACCGTGAAGGGTGGTGACGCATTTGAGTTTCTTTTTACCCGAAATGTCCCGCGCCAGCAGGGCGGATACGGCGTGGGGCAGCGCGTAATGACTGTGGATGACATCGATACAGGCACGCTTGATCAGGGTGGACAACTGCGACGCCAATGCCAGCGAATAGGGCTGGAAATCAAACACGGGATACTCCTTGACATTGACCCGGTGAAACCGCATGTTCTCGGAATCGTCGTCCTTTAACCGGAAAGGCGGTTCCAGTCCCATGAAATGGACGGTATGTCCTTTATCCTCGGCCATGGCACGGCCGATCTCATAGGCCACGATGCCCGAACCGCCGATCTTATGGTAACACAATATTGCAATATTCATATCTTCTTATCTCCTTATCTCAATCGGTTTGTAAACGCTTCCAGCGGATCGACGATTTGCGGCGGCCGGTCGCTGTAAAACGGTTCGCCGTGTTTGACGTTGATAAACGCACCGGCCATGCCTGCCCGGGACTCCTGGATTTCCCAGAACCGGTTGGAACGGATGAAGGTTTTGGTCTCGCTGTCATCCTCGCCGGGTGTGGTCACCTGGGTATCGAAACAACGGATGACCTCTTGCCGTTTTTCAAAGAAGTCCGTGATATCGATCACGAAATCGGGGCAGTCGAAGATCAACTCGGGGAACCCGATAAACGCCGCCGGTCTGAAGGCCGGGAATTTTGTCCCGATCTTCCGAAGTCCCGCCAGGTAACAACACTCCCGCACCAACCGGCCGCAGTGGAAATGATCGGGATGACGCATGGGCCTGTCGGCAAAGGAAAACACCAATTCCGGCCGCAGTTGGCGGATAACGTCGATCACTTTCAAGCGGTTCTCTTCGGTGCTGCTGACGCCGCCGTCGGGAATATCCAGGGTCACCCGGGCGTCCAGGCCCAGCATCCGGGTCGCTTCCCGGAGTTCCGCTTCCCGCGTCTCCGGCGTACCGTAGGTCCCGGCCTCGCCCCGCGTCAAATCGCACACGGCGGTCTTTCGGCCCATGGCTTTCATCTTCAACAGCGTGCCGCCCATGAACATCTCCACATCGTCGGGATGCGCGCCCACGGCCAATATTTGTATACTGTTTTCATCCATGTTCTATCTCCAATACGGTCCTCCCGAAATCATAGTGCTTGTAAATCCAATCGATGAAATCCCTGCCCCCGAAAAGATTCATATAATAAAAAATATTAAAGACCCGCTCCTGCCTTTTCCCGAAGGGCAGCAGGTTGTCGGAAAGATAGGCGGTATCCTTCAACATCTTGTCGTGCTTCGCTTTCTCCCGGGACCGCAGTTGGCCCAGGGCCTTCTTTACCTCCGTGCGGACCGCTTTCCCGAGGGTTTTGATCTCCCGGGTATCCAGGCCCAGGGTTTCCAGTTTTCCCAGGTATTCCCCGGTCGCGGTTTCGGCCACTTGAAGGATATGTTTAAGGTCGAACCCCGCCTCCGTGGTTATGGCGTTTTTCAGCAGTTCTTCCCGGGTGAATTGGAGAACATCTTCCAGGGTAAGGCCGCTTTTTTTCAATATACGGCTGACCCGGGGTTCCAGCAGCGTTACGGACATCCGGGGTTGGACCGCCTCCTTTTTCACACCGTGAAACGCGAAAGCGGCATCCAGTTCGGTGAGGTATTTGACTTCGCCGGGACCGGCCACGTAGGTGTGGGTGTTAAAATACGCATCCTGGCAAATACTGCGGGTCCTGACATTGGGCACCAGTTCATTCGTCTCGATGTCCACCGGGGTCCCGTCCCGCAGTTGGAACCGGTCCCCTTGCCTGAAAAGCGCTTTCCTCTGTTTATCCTGCATCACAAAGCAGTTGCACTGTTCGCCCTCCGGGGTTTGTTCCGCTTCCTTGCGCAAAATCGGTTGAATGAATGTCTTGAATTCCGCGTCGAAGGGTGTAAAAAGCCGGATGCCGTAGTGACCGAAAAGTTCCGATGCCAGGGTTTCCGATGCTTCCGCCAGGGACCGGCCTTTGGAATAAGCGCCCAGGGCCATATCTTTTAGGACCGGCGTAAATTCCGTTTGACGAATCGCGGCGAAAAAGGTTTCCAGCATCGAGACCAGCGTGTCGTCCACCTCGATATACCCGCAGGAATACCCCCCACTGTCGATTTTCCATTTGAGGGTTCTCAACCGCCCTTCGGCATCCGGGAAATCGATACGGTTGATCTCGTTAAAATCGGCGTCGTTGGTTTCCAGCCAGTAGACCGCGTTTCCATTGATTCGGCGGGCCAGGTAAACCGCGCCCAGTACTTTGTACGTCGTGTATAGGGGGCCGCCCAGTAAACCGATCTGCTGACCGGTGACCACGGTAACGGTCCCTTTGGTGTTATTTTCTCGATTCATAGATTTTTCCTCCCCACCAGTATGGTGCGCGGGGAATCCGCGGCCCATGGACGGCCCCGGTAATCCCCGAATCGTTCCATCAACCGGAACCCGTTTCGCTCGAACATTTGCTCCAATTGGGGCCGGGTGAACAGGCGGACGGATTCGGTGTAAACGTTTTCCTCTCCATTTTTAATAAAGCGGATATCTTTAATGATTCGACCGTTTTCGATTTTGCGGTTTTCCACCACCTCGATTTCGGGTGAGAGGCGGGAGACGCTGCGGGGGATGAGGGTCTCTTCCAGTTGCCCCGCATTAAGAAAATCGAGCCAGAAAATACCGCCGGGGGTTAAGGCCCGGGAGACGGAGTGAAATACGGTTTCGTTCTCTTCATCGGTATCGAAGTAACCGAAGCTGGTAAAGAGGGAAAGGATCACGTCGAAAGTACCCCGGATGTCGCGCATATCGCCGACCCCCAGGTCCAGGCCGGGGTATCGTTCTTTCCCGCAGTTCACCAGTGTTTCGGACAGGTCTATCCCGCTCACGCGGTACCCCAGGTCGTTAAAGAGGGAGGTATACCGGCCTTCGCCGCAGGCAAGGTCCAGGATGGTGCTGTCCACGTGGAGGTCCAGGGTATCGATGATCAGGCGGACCTGTTCTTCCGCGTCGCTGCGGTCGCGGTGACAGTAGAGCATGAGGTAATTCTCATCGAACCACTGCCGGTACCACGGTGTTTCTTCTTTATTGCAATTCATCCTTCCGGTTAAGCGATCCCGTGTTCGATTTTATACGCGGCCCAATTTTGTTTCAGCCAGAAAAAATCGTTGAAACTTGTAAGACGGAGGATGAAGGGATTGCTCTTCAATTCCTCCCCGATAGTCGAGGTGGGGCGTACGCCGTAATTGTGGCCGGGCCAGATATTGATTTCCGGGTCCAGTTTCATGAGTTTTTCCAGGCTGCCGAATTCCACCGAAGCCTGTTCACGGGTGCCCGTGCCCCCCACTTTACCCACAAAAAGCGTATCGCCGGTCATCAGTTCTTTCCCCGCCAGTACGCACATGGATTCGGACGTATGTCCGGGGGTATGGATAAAGGAAAGGTTCACTTCCCCAATTGGCAGCGTATCGCCTTCGTTTACCCGGACGTCTCCGCTCATTGCACTGTTATGCGTTACCAGCCGGGCGCCCTTTTTCTTGAAAAACGAGTTTCCGCCGGTATGGTCGAAGTGGGTATGGGTATTGATCACATACTCCACCGTCAGCCCCAGTTCTTTAGCTTTTTCGTGGCAGGGTAGGGGATCGGGAGACGGGTCCACTACCGCGGCTTTTTTGGTTTTCTCACATCCCACAAGGTAACCGTAATTCCTGTCACCGCCGGAAGGTATTTGAAAAAAGATCATGTTCGCTCCTTTTTTTGCCACAAAAACACGAAAACACGAAAGTCTTTGTGGCTATTTAAATATTACCCAATTATAGACAATCAGTCGTGAATAGTCAACCTCATAATTCACATTCCCTGTAGGGACAAGTTCCGCCGATTTATCGCGTCCGAAGTTTGCCTGACCCCTATTTTATACGGTTAATATAAGGAAAAAAAGTGCTAAAGTCAACCTTTCTCGTTCCGAAAAAGTGATAATTCTCACATCTTTCGTTCCAAAAACGTGATCGCCGTCACGTTTTTCTTTGTTACTTCCAGGTTACTTCTTTTATTTTTTCTTTTGTCTTTTTTTTCTTTTCCTGTTGAAAAATAATGAAAACCGGAATATGATTGTAGTACTATGATTTGCGATGTGATTTTAACAAAAGAAAAAGGTAAATATATTGCAAGGGTTAAAGGCTGGCCGGAAGTAAGGGTCGAAGAGAGGTCACGGGACCAGGCAATTTCCAGTGTCAAATCAAAGCTGGTTGATTACTTAACGAAAGAGATCGAATTGATCCAGGTTGATGTCCCTTTACCGGGAAAAACCGGAAACCCCTGGCTGGACAAATTCGGCTGGTTCAAAGATGATCCGACCTTCGATGATTTACAAGTCGAAATGGCTTCTTTTCGCCGGGAGCAACCGGCCACCCTTATTACCCGTAATCATCGGGATTTTGATCAAATCCCATCTTTAACCATTGAAGATTGGTCAATTACAGGATAAAAAGGGTAAAACGGGCCAGGCCGGTTTTTCGTTCACCCCTTCTCCTTGCCCCTGAGTTTTTTCAGCAGCGCATTCACATCCACTTCGACTCCCAGGATTTTGTCGATCTTGCCTGTCCCGGTTTTTCTCCTAAACGGTAGAAATTGCCGTGGAAGCGGCCCTGGCACAAATCGAAGAGAAGAAATACGAGACCGAACTAATTGAAAGAGGTATCCGAAATATAAAGAAACTGGCAGTGGTTTTCAGCGGCAAAGATGTCTATGTAAAAGATAGAAAAGATTAATTGACCATTAATCTTTTCTATCCTCTCTTTTCCAGCCAAACAGGAATTTAATACTTGACGAAACCGAAAAAAAGATGCATACTATAGTGTACAAGGAGGTGTATTAACATGCGCACAAATGTGGTCATCGATGATTATTTGATAAGCGAAGCCTTTAAGCTGACAAAGCTGAAAACAAAAAAAGACTTGATCAGAACCGCGCTGCAGGAATTGATCGAGAACCGGAAAAAAATGGATTTAAGAAAAATCAAAGGAAAAATAAATTTTAGAGACGATTACGATTACAAAGAGATGAGACGATAATGATATTAGTGGATACATCGGTTCTTATCTGTTATCTCAAAAATGTCGATAACAGGGAAACCCAACTATTTAACGATATTTTGGAAAAAGAATTACCCTTCGGCATCAACAACTATGTTTACCAGGAATTATTGCAGGGATGCCGATCGGAAAAAGATTTCAAGTTATTGAAAAAGTATCTGGATGGGCAAACGTTTTATGATTTTAACGATGGACGGGAATCTTTTGCAAAGGCAGCCGGGATATATTTTAAATTAAGAAAAAAAGGAATCACAATAAGAAGCACAATCGATTGTTTAATCGCTCAAATGGCAATAGAAAACGACTTGTACCTTCTCCATAGAGATGTCGATTTTACAAGGATAGCCGAATTCTTTCCTATTAAGATATGGGATGCTTGAACCTTACATTGTACGCCTGTTTTCCCTTTTTATTTAGATGGGCCTAAAAGGATTCCCGGTACCGACGGGAGACCAAATGCATGTGCAAACTTATTGTAGGTCCGACCCACCTTTTGAAAGCTCTTAAGCACGGTCCCCGCCCCTTCCAGTAATTTATGATTGTCAGAGTTCTTATCTCCCAGATTCATGAGAAACCGCCCCACCCGGTTTAACGGCCCATTCAATTGGGCAGGCTCGCTTTTGGAAGACAGCGCGTCAAGGTCATCTCTTAATTCGTTTAACTTTTCCTTACTGTCCGGCTTTAGTTGAATCAATAAATCTTTCAACTCCTCGAATTCTGCTTGAAGGACCGGTAAATCCACGGATATGTTCACCTCCACGTTGACTTCCGTGTGGACTTCGGTATGGGTCTGCATTATTTGTTGAAGATTTATTTCTATTTTACCGTCTCTTAATAATTGGTCCACTTCTTTTTGCCGTTCCTTTTCCGGTTTTATACCGTCCAGTAAGGCTTTTACATTATAATCCTTATCCGCCTTTTCCGGCAGGAATTCCCGCTGCCCCCGTCTTTCCAGGCGCAGCAAATGATGGTAGTTAACCGCAATGCCGGGGTTGTCCGGCAGCGGTACACCCTCATCCCATTCGATTTGTTCAAAACTGCGGTTTATCTCACGGAAGGTGTTTAATAGGACCGCGAAGTAGTCGCGCTTCCGGTCGCCGTCCACATAGATGTGAATGAGCTTTTCTCTATGGTCGGCTTTGACCACCGCCACGGCATTGAACCCCTTGTTCTCCAGCACCACGCCGGTTCGCCAGTTCAATTTATCTTTGATGTCCATGTGGTTGCGGACGATAAAACGGGGCATCACCGACTGGGGGAGGAAATCGTAAGATATCCTGAATTTCAACGCACCGGTATAATCGAAATCGAACACCGGTTCCCCCTTTTCCAGGAGGTCCGGGACCAGGATTTTGTTTTTATCCATAAGGAAGCAGAGTTCGAATTTATTCATCAACTGGAATATATACTTGTATTTGTTCGGTGGATAGGTGTACGCGGCGTTGGCACCGGTTTTGGCTTTTAATATTTCCCCCAGCCGTCCAAGCTCGAGCACACCTTTGCCCGCGGATAATTGTTCGGAGTTGATGATCTTGTATACGGCGTTGGTGATCCATTTGGGTTCGAGCACGTGGGTATCTTCGAGATGGAATTCCTTGAAATGGAGGATAACCCCCAGGTCGTTGAGGAAATCCACGAGGGTGTCCCGCTCTTTTTCACTTTTTACCCCCGCGGTTTGGCAGATTTGTCGATAGGTGTCATAGTCGATAAAATGCGCGTCCATTTCTTCCAGGTGTTTTTTCACGTTGAACCAACTGGTTGCCCAGGTGGTGCGGAGCATTTCGATGGAAACGAGTTGTTGGATAAGCTCTTTTTTAAATGGGACCATGCCGTTCCCGGATTTGCAGGAGAGGCGGTAAAAGCCTTTGATGTGGGGGTATTTTTCCAGAAGGAAGCGGGGATTGACATCGAAACCGGGGTTTTGATCGATTTTATTGAGCACGACGAGAACGGGGGAATCGCCGCCGAAGCTTTTGATATGGTTGAGCCAGTATTCGGTTTTTTCATCCTTCCTGCCGTCGAGGACGAGAATATATAAACTGCGTTTGGAGAGGAAGAACTGGTGGGTGGCGTGCATGATCTCCTGTCCGCCGAAATCCCAGAGGCGGATTTTTATAATGTTGTTATTTTGGGTGATTTCCATGGTATTAATATTAATGCCATGGGTTTGCGATTCGTTTTTATCGAAATCCTGACCCAGCAGCCGTTTGACCAGTGATGTTTTGCCTGCGGCGCCGTCGCCCACCAGCAGGACTTTCACTTCGTTTAATGCCTGTTTTTCCCCCTCCAGGGATTTGAAATATTGCCTGATTGCCTCATTTCCCTTCCTGACAATCTCCACGGGCGGCGATTCCAGGGGGTTGTTTTTCAGGAAAATGCCCTCCTCTTTAACAGCATATCCCAAGCTAATCTCCGTCCCCAGGTCAAGAAATTCAGCGGGCATATGAGTGATTTTATTAAATTGTAAACTTAAGTATTTTAAATTCTTCAACTCTTTGAGGCTTGATATATCACTGATTTGATTAGAATTTAAATATAATGTCGTTAACCTCTTCAACTCTTTGAGGCTTGATATATCGCTGATTTGATTATTATATAAAATTAAACTTGTTAACCCCTTCAACTCTTTGAGGCTTGATATATCGCTGATTTGATTATTATATAAAGTTAACTTTGTCAACCTCTTCAACTCTTTGAGGCTTGATATATCGCTGATTCGATTATTATATAAATCTAAATACGTTAATCCCTTCAACCCTTTGAGGCTTGATATATCACTGATTTGATTATTATATAAAGTCAATTTTGTCAACCCTTTCAACTCTTTGAGGCTTGATATATCACGGATTTGATTACTGGTTAAATCTAAATACGTTAACCCCTTCAACTCTTTGATGCCTGATATATCACTGATTTGATTGCTCGGCAGAACCAGCTTTTCCAGTCGTTGAAATTTTGAGAGCAGCGCAGGTAGGCGAAGCCGTTTTTGATGCCAAATCGCCAGACCCCGCACCCGCCCGTTATCGTCCGCTGCGAAACCGTTAATAGTAATTTTTCCTATCTTTTCCAGGGAATACCGCTCCAATTCTATCCCCGTCTCCTTTTGCAATTGCTCAACAAGCTTTAAGTCGTCACTCATGGTCGCCTCCGTGACACCGTTACACCGTAAAATCATCACACGCTTCCAATTATAACAGAAAAGAGAGGGAAAAAGAATAATGGTCAATGGTCAATTGCCAATGGAGATGACGCCCTTCGGGCAATCTGATACACCTTCGGCGATCCCGCGGCGCGGGGAGCCTCTTTTGAAAAAGAAAAGAAAAAGCGGGCTTCACTGCCCCCTGTTTTCCTCCTGCTGGTTTTCCTGCTCTTCCGATTCGATTTTATTTTTCAGATACAGCTTTGTAATGCGAAGAAAAGTTTTGTAGAGTGTCTCTGTTTCATCGATGAATTTTTTTATGGAACTCCATTTGATATCAAGATATTCATGGGCAATAATATTCCTGAATCTTACCCATCTCGATACCTTTTCCGCCTCTATTTTCTCCAAACCGTCAATACTTGAAATCGCCGAGACAATCCCTCGATAAGTATCCGGCATACTCATCCCCTCAAAGGTAAGAATAACTTTGGATATATCCACCGTTGAATTTATTACATTCTCTATCCAGCGTTCAACGTTCCTTCTTTTATCCCTGTCTCTCAAATACTGCTGCTTTGTAATCTCTTTAAACTGGGCATAATCTTTGAGTTCCGCTTCCAGGAAGTCTAAATGCCTTATCAAACTATTTTTGAATTCCCGTTTCAACTTTCATACCCCTGTAGAAAATCGTTTGAAAGCATCTGTGCATAATCCTCCGCTTCCCGCGTGACGATTTCCATGAAATCAAGATACAGCTTCCAATCGTTTATTACCAGGGGGGTCCCCCTGATAGCGCTGGCCGACACCGAAGCGGATACCCTGTTTAAAACCAACAGTTCCACTTCCTTTCCCAGTAACTCTTCCAGGTCCGCCCATATCTCATTCTCACCGTCATAATAAATGTCCTCTTCATACTCCACGGGATTTCGCACTCCCGGGTAAAAATAGACGGCAATATCGATATCCGATTCACTGTGAGCCGTTCCCCTGGCATAAGAACCGTATAAAAAAGAAAAGGCGACATCGGTCCTGTTGGAAAAATAATTTTTCAATTCAATCAATATCCCACTATCTTTTGCCATGGTTCAATTATAATATGAAAAAAACATTTTGGCAACCTCTCGAATCAAAAGATATAATCTTGCCTGTCCCGGTTTTTCCCCACTTCGAGCCGACAAACCATTGTTAACTTATTCTTCTATTAACTTATTTTTCCACGATGACCGGGTTGGACAGGGTCCCGATGCCCTCGATGGTAACGGTTACACGGTCACCATCCTTTAAAAAAACCGGGGGCTGACGCGTAAATCCCACACCCTCGGGCGTACCGGTCAAAATTACCGTGCCCGGCAGCAATGTCATGGATTGACTCAAATGACTCACTAACGCAGGAATATCAAAGATCATGTCCGACGTGTCGGATTCCTGGTAAACCGTCCCGTTGACCTCCGTCCGGATCGCAAGCTTCCCGGGATCGGGGATTTCATCCCGGGTCACAAGAATAGGACCGATAGGACAAAACGTATCGAAACTCTTTCCCCGCGCCCACTGCTGTTTTTGTTTCCCGATCTGCCAGTCCCGCGCGCTCACGTCGTTGGCACAGCAGTAACCCAGGATACAACCCATGGCATCATCGGGCGAAATATTCCTGGCCGCTTTGCCGATCACTATCGCCAGTTCCCCTTCGAAATCCACTTCATCCGGTCCCGCCAGGGGGAGGACAATGGGCGCCAGGTGACCGTTCACCGTATTGGTGCCCTTGAGAAACATGACCGGGATTTCCGGGCGCTGGATGCCCGTTTCCTCCGCGTGTGCGGCATAATTGAGACCGATACCGATGATATTGGGCGGCATGACCGGGGGTAAATAGGTGACGATAGTCTTCCGGTCGTCGGTTACCGAAACGGAATCGAAGGTGTCACCCTGGATAATGCGGGCTGTTTTATCCTCCTGTGTAACCACCACCCCGAAATAGCTGTTGTTGTCTTCCGCTACAAATCGAATCAATTTCATAGTAAAATCCCCTGATCTTGATTTTAAAAGCACATTATAACATAAATGCTCCGCGAAACACGCGAAAAACACGAAAAGTTTGATTTTTCCCCGGAAATGGATTATAGTATTGAGATGAAAAAGATCGTTAACGCCGCCGTCGTACAAGCCGCGCCCGTGCTCTTCAACCGTGAGGCCACCGTTGAAAAAGCCGTCGGGCTTATCCGGGAGGCCGCCCGGGAAGGGGCCCGGCTGATACTTTTCCCCGAAGCATTCGTACCCGCTTATCCCCGCGGTTTGAGTTTCGGCGCCGTCGTGGGCACCCGCCGTCCCGAAGGACGCGAGCTCTGGAAATTGTACTGGGAAAATGCCGTCGATGTCCCCGGTCCCCTTACCGGCGTCCTGGGAAACGCCGCGCGGGATGCCGGCGCCTATGTCGCCGTGGGCGTAATCGAACGGGAAACGCGCAGTAGGGGGACCCTTTATTGTACACTCCTCTATTTCGGCCCCACCGGGAAATTACTGGGAAAACACAGGAAACTGAAACCTACCGCCGCCGAACGTATTATCTGGGGCGAAGGCGACGGTTCCACCCTGACGGTGCTCGATACCCCCTTCGCCAGGATCGGCGGTCTGATCTGTTGGGAAAATTATATGCCCCTGGCCCGTATGGCCATGTATAACCTCGGCGTGGATATTTACCTTGCCCCCACCGCCGACGCCCGCGATACCTGGCAGGCCACAATGATCCATATCGCCTGCGAAGGGCGGTGTTTCGTACTCGGCTGCAACCAGTTCGTTACCAGGGACATGTATCCCCCGGATTTACCCGGCGTCGAGGAACTCGAAACCTGGCCCGACATCATGTCCCGCGGCGGCAGTGTGATCGTCTCGCCCCTGGGAAACGTACTGGCCGGTCCCCTCTTCGACCGTGAAGGCATCCTCTATGCCCGATTGGACATGCGGGAAGTGGTCGGGGGAAAATTGGATTTCGATGTCGTCGGCCATTATTCCCGGCCCGATGTCTTTCAATTGACCGTAAACGGTCAACCCCCTCCCGTGGAGACCGTGGAAGTAAAAAATTACAAAAAGAAAAACTAAGGAGAAATTATAATGTCAGAACGAATGGTAAAACAATTTATGGAAATGGTTCGAATCGACAGCGAATCCGGTGAAGAAGCCGAATATATCGATTACCTGTTAAAAGAGTTTGAAAAACTCGGTGCCCATGCCGTTAAAGACGGGTACGGTAATTTGATCGCCAAACTGCCCGCCAAGGGGTGTGAAGGCAAGGCCCCCGTTTTACTTTCCTGCCATGCCGACACCGTAAAACCCGGCAAAGGGATTGAACCCGTACTCGAAGACGGGGTCATCCGTTCCAAAGGGAACACTATCCTGGGTGCCGACGATAAAGCGGGGATTGCCGAGATGCTGGAAGCCCTACGAATTGCCGGCGTTCGCCCCCCCGTGGAAGTGGCCGTCAGTCGCCAGGAAGAGGTCGGTCTCCACGGCGTTAAAAATCTCGATTACAGTCTTTTAAGTGCCCGACGCGGGTTCCTGTTGGATAACGATACCCTCGATACCATCGTCATCGGCGGCCCCTCCTATTTTGCCATCGACGTGGACATAAAAGGACGCGCCGCCCACGCGGGCATGGAACCCGAAAAAGGAATAAATGCCATACTGGCTGCTTCCAAGGCCATTGCCGCATTGAAATTGGGGCGGCTCGACCATGAGACCACCGCCAATGTCGGTGTTATCAACGGCGGTATGATCCGGAACGGCGTCCCCGACAGCGCGACGTTCCTGGCCGAGTGCCGAAGCCTGGATCATGAGAAAGGGCAAAAACTGGCCGATGAAATGGAAACCGTCATTAAAGAGCAGGTCGAGTCCGTCGGTGCGTCGGTGGAGATCAAGATCGAAAACCTGTGCCGGGCCGTGGATATACCCGAAGACTCCTGGACCGTCCGGGTATCCAAAAAAGCCCTGGCCACCGTCGGTGTCGATGCGTCAACCACCTTTATTACCGGGTTTACCGATGCCTCGATATACAATAACAGGGGCATAGAAATGGCCGTCGTGGGGATCGGCGCACAGTTGGAACACTCCTGCGATGAACATATTCTTGTATCCGATATGGAAAAAGCACTGAACATGATCGTTGAAATCCTGAGACTCTCCGCGGAGTGAAACTTTTTTCCTCTTGACATTAACGCTTTTTTTTGTGAAAATGGTATATGATGAATTCAAATCGACATTTTAAAAACCATTTGCACCGGGAGAAAGGCTGATGAGTGTTGAAATATGGGCAATCGGCGGCGGTAAAGGCGGTTCGGGGAAAAGTTTTCTTACCTCCGGGCTGGCCATGTACTTAGCCGGTATCGGTAAAAAGGTGACCCTTATCGATGCCGACCTGGGTGGTGCGAATCTTCACACCATTCTAAAAATAAAGAAACCCCAGCATTCCCTGACCGATTTTTTCGAGCAGAAAGTCCCCCTTTCCGATATAATCGAGGAGACGGGGATACCTAATCTTAAGTTGGTCACCGGGGATATCCGTACCTTGATGCCCGATTCCGTCAAGTATTCGCAGCGGCTAAAATTGTACAGGCATATCAAGTGTATCAGTGGGGATTATGTACTGATCGACCTGGGGGCAGGTTCTTCCCTCAATACCCTGGATACGTTTCTCCTGGCCGATAAGATGATTACCATTACCCTGCCTGAAATTACCTCCATCGATAACCTCTACCATTTTCTAAAAAAAGTATTGTTCCGCAAACTGAATGACTTCCTCGCCGACCACCAGTTGAAAGACGCGGCCAAAGATGCCTGGAAAAACAGGGAGGCCGACAATATCAAAACCATCAAGCACCTGATCGATCATTTTAAAAATATTTCGGGCGAGGTCGGACGGTTACTGGAGAAGGAATTCTCCCGTCTTAATATCCACGTCGTCATAAACCAGATCAGGCAAAATCCCCATATGGAAACCGGGGCTTCTATCCGGAGTGTCATTATCAAGTATTTCGGTATTCATGCCTTTTACGGCGGGTGTATAAAATTCCATGATTCCCTGTGGAAATATGTCGATCAACCCGAGCCGTTCTTAAAAATGGATGCTTCCAAACCCATAATGGAAGAGATCGCGGCCATCGCCCAAAACCTGATGCAAAATAGGCAGTTAAAATTGTCGGATATCTCTCATGAGGTGCAGATATGAGTAATAATGACCTTGAGAAATATTACGAAGTATTGGAAGTCGACTACGATGCTTCCGATAAAGAGATCATCCGGGCTTACAATCACCTGAAACACTTATATACATCCGGATCGATGGCAACCGAACCCATCGATAACGAATGGGATGAGACGGATAAAAAGGATATCCTTCAAAAAGTCCAGGAAGCCTACGAAAAATTAATATCCCTTGCCCCCGAAGACCGGAAAATTGAAAAAGTACCCGTTGAAGAAGAAATTGTGGAAGAAGAAATACGCGAAGAGGATATAATCGAAGAGGAAACAGATGAAGAAGAAATAGTTGAAGAAGAAATAGTTGAAGAAGATATAGTTGAAGAAGATATCCCCGTTGAAGAAGAACCCGCCGGGCAGCCCCCCGTGGTGGAGGAATACCGGCATCACGAGGTACCCGAGGTCCATATCGAGTTTGATGATGACGTGGATGCCGGCGCCGGTCCCCACCATGAAGAGGCAAATCAACTGTCCGGTATTCTGGCCGAGGAGGAAGAGGAGGAGGAGGAAGAAGAAGAGGAGGAGGAAGAGGAACCCATTTCAGAGCCTGAATCCGAGGAACTCGTAACGGGAGATGTGGAAGATTCGGTGGAAGTGGAAGAAGATACCCTTGCCGAAGAGTTTATCGAGCCGGGTCCCGTTTCCGGGGACACCTTCCGGGAAGTCCGTGAGACACGAGGCCTCAGTTTCCAGGAGCTTTCCGATTCCACGCAGATACCCGCGGAAATATTGGAGTTTATCGAGCGGGAGGAGTTTGACCGGCTCCCGGATGCCGGTTATTTAAGGTGGAATGTCACGACCTATGCCAAAACCCTTTCCCTGGATCCGAAGGAATGTGCCGATGAGTATATGAAACGCTACCGGGAGTGGAAGAAAATCACGAAATAATGAATGCCATTTTGAGGTTCTTAACCGCCGAGTTGATCCGGCGGATTCTGCTCGAAGCCCGTGATATTCTTTGTGAAATAGGTGTAAAGATATATCACGAGGAATTGCTCTCACTATTATCCGATCACGGTGCCGCCGTGGATAAAAGTGAAAAAAACGTAAAATTTACAAACGGTATCATCGATAAGGCGTTAAAGACCGTTCCTTCATCCTTTCGGCTTTACGATGCCCGGGGAGAGCAGACCCATGATTTTTCCCATTACAACGTTCATTTTACCCCTGCTTCATCCGCGTTGAATATCCTTGACCCCCTCGCCGGTGAGATGCGCAAGCCCGTTACCGGCGATTATGTCCGGTATGTAAAGTTGGCCGGTCAATTGCCGCACATTGCTTCCCAGAGTACCGCGTTCATCCCCGCCGATGTCAGTGAGAAGATTGCCGATAGTTACCGTCTTTACCTCAATTTACTTTACGGTGAGAAACCCGTGGTAACCGGTACCTTTAACGACGGGGCCTTCGAGGTCATGAAACGGCTGCAGGTGGCGGTAAGGGGGAGCGAAGCGGCGTTAAAGGAGAAACCCCTTACCGTATTTTCGTGTTGTCCCACGACGCCGTTGAAATGGAGCGAGCGGATTTGCCGGGATATCATCGATTGTGCCCGTGCCGGTGTTCCGGTGGAATTGATTTCCATGCCGTTGACCGGTTTTACCGGGCCCGTCACCCTTATCGGTTCGTTGGTGGGGCATACCGCCGAGACCTTGAGCGGGATCGTTATCAGCCAGTTGACCGAGCCCGGGGCCCCGTTGTTGTACGGCGGCGCGCCCGCGTCGTTCGATGTGCGGTACGAGACCACGCCCCTGGGTGCCGTGGAGACCCAGATGATGGATTGTGCATACAACGAGATCGGTAAGTACCTGAACATCCCGACCCAGGCGTATATTGCGTTAAGCGACGCCAAGACCCCGGATGCGCAGGCCGGGTTGGAAACCTCCATGGGGGCGGTTTTGGGGGCGCTTTCCGGTATCAATAGTATTTCCGGTCCCGGTATGCTGGATTTTGTCAATTGTTTCAGCCTGGAGAAACTGGTGGTGGACAATGAGATTTGCGGTATGGTGTTCAGGATGTTAAAGGGTATTGAGCCGAGGGACGATTTTCCCGCCGTGGCCAGGTATGAGGAATTATTGAAAGAGGGGCATTTATTGATTTCCAAGCACAGCCGCCGATACCTTCGGCAGGAGCATTATTTCCCCGGTCCCGTTATCGATCGTGCGTCTGCCGACCGGTGGAAAGCCGACGGCGGTTTGACCCTGGGTGAGCGGGCTCGCCGGGAGGTGGAACGATTGGTGGGGGAATACCAGCCGTCGTCCCCGTCGCCGGAAGTGAAAGCGGAATTAACCGCGATCATGGAAAGCGAGGCCCGGCGGTGCGGGATGGAGAAACTGCCGGAGCACCTTTAAAAAGATAGCCCACGTACCGGCGAACACACGGAAAACACAGAAAAAAAAAGAAAAAAAGAAAAAAAAGGCAAGAGAATTGAGGAAGATTATCGATATATCTATTGAGGAGATACGGCCGGATGTAACGGGGGTATTGGCGACCCAGGGTGTTCCCGTGGGAACGCCGCCGCCGGAGCGGGTGAGGGCGCTTTATGATTCGGCGGAGGCGCTGTTCATGGAGTTGGCCGAACCCAGGGGTATTATGGCCGAGGTTTCCATCGATGCGTTTCGGGGGATATATGCGGGGAACGGCTTGAATGAGCCGGATACGCCGTTGGAGGGGATTTTTCCAGGTGCCGCCGGTTTGGCGTTGTTTGCGTTTACATTGGGCGAAGCGGTGAGCCGGGAGATCGAGAGTCAATTTAAGGGTAATGGTCTTGCGGTGGGGTATATGTTGGATGCCATTGCGTCTTATAGTGCGGATAAGGCGTCCGGGGTGGGGGAGGGGGTATTTTCGGAATATTTGTTGTCCCGGGGGGGCAGTGAGTCGATGCGGGTATTGCTTTATAGCCCGGGGTATTGTGGGTGGCATGTGAGTGGTCAGGGCAAGTTGTTCGAGTATTTGAGACCCGGGGATATCGGTATCCGGTTGAATGATAGCTTTTTAATGGTGCCGTTGAAGTCGATTTCCGGTGTATTGGTTGCCGGTGATGCGGGTATTCATAAATTCAAAAACAATTATCCTTTTTGTGCATCGTGCCGAACCGGGAACTGCCGGACTCGCATGTCGCCTTAAACATCTACTTGAACTTCCTGCTTTTTACTTTTTACTTTTTACTTCTTACTTCTTACTGTCTATTACCTTCACCCTGGTTTCCGGGAGGGTCAGGGTTTTAACCGCCTTGATGTAATCCATGAAAATCTCCGCGTCCATGAATCCGGTATCGTAATGACGGTCCTTTACCGTTTCAAAAAGGGTGTATCCGTCTTTGCCCGAGGCAATAAAACTGTTCACCGCAATATGATACGTTTCATCGTCGGCCAGCGGGACCCATTCCTCCCCGGAACGGACGTCGACGGCCGTGAAAAAGTCGCTGCCCGTTTTACTTAAATCGGCGGTATACCTCAAACCCGCGGTATAGGGAAACGCCCCATCCGCCCGGATAACGGCATTCCTTAACGCCTCTTTGACCTCGGCCCCGGTGAGATCGAACAATACCATGGTATTCTCGAAAGGCAGCAGTTCGTACACCTCGCCGACAGTGACATCTCCTTTGGGAATGTCGCCCCGGACACCACCCGCATTCTGGATAGCGATCCGGGTATTTTCGTCTTTCACCGTTTTGGCTTTCCACAAAAGCGCATCCGCCACCACCGGTGCGATGAGGCTGCCGTTTACCATTTTCCCCGCTGTCTCGTGCGTATCACCCGGCTCACGGACATTCCATAAATCCGCATCGTTCCGGCCGATAACCTCCTGCTTAAGTTTCAGGATCGGTGCCGCGTATTTATCCAGCAGTGCCTCCGCCTCCGCGTCCCCCAGTGACGGCTCGAGGACAGGATCCTTCGAGAGGAACGCGGAAATAGCGGCAAAGGTATCCGCACTCACGGTCTCCTTTTCGCCAGCGGCATTCTTTTGCCTGAAATCTTCGGCTTTATTCCCCGTAATGACCAGCGGGTGACCGGAATAACCGGTCACATGCCCCCCGTTGTCGAAAGAAACATCCAGGATACCCAATACCCTCGCCTTTGACCATGCCTGTACCACCAACACCGTCTCCTGCGCTGAATTTTTTACGACAAAAGGATAATCCGCTTCCGGGGAAAACTCGGGAAGCCCTTCAAAGCGCCCCGTAAGCGTATGACTGTGCCCCCCGACCACCACATCGATCCCCGTGACGGTTTTCGCCATTTCCACATCGTTTTCAAATCCCTGGTGGGAAAGAAGGATGATAATCCCGATCCCCTTTCCCGTTAATTCCGAGATCGCGTCTTTCACCGGTTTTACCGGATCGTTAAACACCAGGTTTTTTCCCGGTGCGGAAACCTCCGGGGTTTCAAGAGTGGTTATGCCGATAATACCGATTTCCCGTCCTCCCAGTTTTTTTATAACATAAGGTTTTATTTTCCCTGCCAGCAGCGGTTCCTTTTCCGTGGAGATATTGGCCGACAGGACGGGAAAATGTTTCACCGCCTCATCGATAAACCGGGCAAGTACTGCCGGGCCTTTATCGAACTCATGATTACCGGTGCACATGGCATCCGGTTTCATCAGTTCCAGGAACTCCAGGTCTGCCATCCCCAGGTATTTAATGAAATAAAGGGTGCCCTGGAACACATCGCCGGCATGTAAGAAAAGAAAATTCGGTTTGTCATGCCGCAGTTGTTTGACTTTGGCGGTTATGGCTGGGAACCCGCCCATCCGGGTATACGTGGCGGTACCGTTAATACGTATCTCCAGGGCGGACGGCTCCAGGCTGCCGTGGGTGTCGTTGATATGGGCGATGGTAAGCGTAAACGGTTCCGGGGCTTTCGACGACGTACATCCCTGGACAACTATAAACAGGGCCAATAAAAGCCCGGCATAATGAAACCGACGAACAAAATTCTTTCTCATGTTAAACACTCCTTATCAACCGCGACCAACCGCGAATTAAGGCGGGATTTCGCGGACCCTGGTTACGATACGCCTTTTTCGTTTAAAAAAGGACCGTATCTTTTATCATTACCGATAATATGATCTTTAAGCCAGTTTTTCAGGAAATTGACCATTTCCACGGAAAGGGTTAATAAGCCTGTTTTGTATTTTTTATGGTAATCGATGATCTTTTCCACGAAAGCCTCGTGTTCTTTTCTATGTGAATCGAGTTCGGGGAAACGGTACTTTTCCAGGAGTTCCTCTTCCTTTTGGAAATGGACACCGGCATATTCCACCAGTTGGTGTAGTGCCTTCCCCAGGAATTCGTCGGGGTTATTGCTGAGAAGTGCGCGGTAGAGTTCATTGATCATCTCCACCAGCCGGAGGTGCTGGCGGTCCATTTCTTTTACGTTTACACTAAAACTGTCTTGCCAATCGAAAAGTGCCAAAACGGCCTCCTTATTTTTTTAAGATACAATTCTACCCCATCGAAAACCGAAATGCAATAATAAGGGGGCCGAATTTTTTAGATTACGGGATTGTTACCGGCTTGCCGTCCAGGTTCCGGAACCGGTAACGGCACCGTCCAGGGTGATGTTAACGTTGCCGTTCATGGCATCTTCGCCGTCGAACTGGCCGGTGTAATTCTCCCTGTAGAGGGGAGCGGCAACACCGAAAGAGACGGAAAACTGAACCGCATCGCCAACCACGGTATAACTGCCGGAAGAATTGATATCCTGGAGAGTCACGGCCCCTCCCGTTTTGGTGCCGGTGAAGATGAAGGTATTGGTGAACTGGCCGTCGCCGGTCTGGGTGTTGATGACCCATGTCCCGGTTATATCGAAATCGTTCCCTGATTTGCACCCGGGATTAAGTACTACCAGCAGACCGAACAATAAAACAAATATAATCTTTTTCATTGCAATCTCCTTTTTCCTTCCTTGTGTACTATATTACTTTTTCTTATATTTTGCAAGCCCTTTTGGCCTTGATTTTTTTTCATTTTCATATGGATTAGAGAGCATTTTATTTGCCAATATTCTCCCCGGATTCCGTCCTTTTTTTGAGACGCCGCGGGGTCCGGTTCGGATACTTATTAAAACGTTCGAATGAACCGTTTCAATTGCCAGTGAATACGATGGAAATGATATCCGCCGTTTACCATTTCATGGATTGCTTTTTCCACATCCCAACCCTGGATTTTAATACGGTACAGGGCCACCGCCGTACCGGTGCGGTCCGCGCCGTGCTTGCAGTGGACAAATACCGGCCAATTGTCCGGTTTGGAAACGATCTCCAGGAAATACGCGAACTCCTCTCTTTTGGGAAAAAACGTGTTGACCGGGATATGGTAATAATTGAATCCTTTTCCCGTGATGTGTTTCAAATCCTTTTCCGAACCCCTGAAATTAACGATGGTTTTGATCCCCATTTTTTTTAATTCGTCGAAGCCTTGCTTTTCGGGTTGTGCCCCCCGGAAAAGCTGATCGCTCACCTTATGAAGATTCGGGAGGCCCTCACGCTGGATTGCCGCGGCCCACTCTTTTGGGCGGCTTTCTTTCGTGCCTTTCGTCCGGCTGTCGCACTGCTGCAGGAAGATAAGGCTAAGGAGCACAAACAATACAATCTTGTTCCTAAACAATACCCGGTTTTTACCATTCATTTTTATCACCTATTTTTATTAGCCCACGGAACACACGGAACACACGGAACACACGGAACACACAGGATACACGAAAAAATAAAAGGGTCCCCGCGCCGCGGGGTTCTGTGGGCTCTCGATAGATTCATGATATTTTTTCCATTATTCAATATTACCAAAAAATTGAAGAAAATTCCATTTTTTTCTTTGACATTCATTCGTGGAATAATTATAATTTACGGGTAAAAAAAATAGGTAAAATAAAGTAGGTTCGGCAATGAAACAAGCGGAGACGTTTTATCGCTCAATCCTTGAGAACATCGATAACGGCTATGCGTATCACAAAATCATTACCGACGGTTCGGGAAACCCCATGGACTATGAATTCCTGGAAGTAAACCCGGCGTTCGAGAAATTGACCGGTTTGAAAAAAGAGAAGATCATTGGAAAAACCGTAAAGGAAGTCCTCCCGGGAATCGAGACCGATCCCGCCAATTGGATTGATATATACGGGAAAGTCGCGCAGGAAGGGGGAAAAATCGCCTTTGAGAAGTATTCCCGGGTTTTAGACCAGTGGTATTCCGTTTCCGCTTATTCCCCGAAACAGGGCTATTTTGCCGTTTTATTCAGCGAGATATCGGGGTTCAAACGTCTCGAAAAGGAATCTTTGCAGGCGCGCGAGATCATTAAGCGCAGCCCCAATGTCCTGTTCAAATGGAAAGCGGAGGAAAAATGGCCCGTGGATTATGTCAGCGAAAATGTATCCCAATTCGGGTATACAGCCAATGAATTTTTAGAAGGAAGGATATTGTTCGCCGAAATTATTCACCCGGACGATGGGCAGCGGGTGGAAGCGGAAGTTCAATACCACACCGAACATAACATCGATCATTTTAAACAGCAGTACAGGATCGTCGATAAAACAGGCGAAGTCTATTGGGTGGATGATTGGACCATTATCGTCCGGGATGAACAAGGCAATATCGGCCATTACCTGGGAATTATCGTCGATATTACCGACTACAAACGGGCGGAAGCGGAATTAAGAGAAAGTGAAGAAAAATTCAGGAAGATCATCGAAAATATGCAAGATGTCTATTACCGCAGCGATTTAAACGGCCGCCTCATCATGGCCAACCCGTCGGCGGTCAAACTTATGGGTTACGATTCCATCGAAGAGATGTTGGGACTGAATATCGCGGAAACATTTTATGCCTACCCCGACGAACGCCAAAAACTTCTCGACCTGCTGAAAGAAAAAGGGGAAGCGAATAATTACGAGGTCGTTATAAAACGGAAAGACGGGTCCCCGGTAACGGTAATCACCAGCACACATTACTATTTCGATAAAGAGGGTAATCCCCTCGGCGTCGAGGGTGTTTTTTCCGACATAACCGAGCGTAAACGTTCGGAGGATGCGCTGCGCAAGGCGAAACAGGAATTGGAAGATGCCAATCGTAAACTTGAAAAGGCCATCCGCCGCACCAACCGCATGGTCATGGAAGCAAAATTCGCCAACCGGGCCAAGAGCGAGTTCCTCGCCAATATGAGCCATGAAATCCGCACACCCATGAACGGTGTAATCGGTATGACGGCCCTGCTGCTGGATACGGATTTGACCCGCGAACAACGCGATTTCGCCGAGGCCGTTAAAAAAAGTTCCGATTCGCTGTTGGATATTATAAACGGTATCCTGGATTTCTCCAAGATCGAGGCCGGGAAAATGGAATTGGATACCCTGGACTTCGACCTTCGTTCCACCCTGGAAGACATGAGCGATGCCCTGGCCCTTCGTGCCCATGAAAAATGCGTGGAACTGGTCTGCCTGATCGAATCCCACGTTCCCGTACTCTTGCAAGGCGACCCGGGCCGGCTCCGGCAAATAATAACCAACCTGATGGATAACGCCATCAAATTTACCCACCGGGGCGAAGTGGTCCTGCGCGTCGCTCTCGAAGACGAAACAAACGGCGGCGTTCTCCTTCGTTTTACAGTTAAAGACACGGGCATCGGTATCGCCCCGGATAAAATAGATCGCCTTTTCGATGCCTTTACCCAGGCCGACGGTTCCACTACCCGGGAATTCGGCGGTACGGGCCTCGGGCTGACCATCTCAAAACAACTGGTGGAAATGATGGGCGGCAAGATCGACGTGGAAAGCGAAGCCGGTAAAGGATCGACTTTCCGGTTTACCGTGCGGCTGAAGAAACAACCGGACCAGGAGGGAAAAGGGGGAAAAGGGAAACCCGAAGCGGAGGCGGAATTATCGAAAAAACGTGTACTGGTGGTGGATACGAGCGAGACAAGTCGACGCGTGTTCGTCGATATGCTCACCACCTGGAATTGCCGCTGCAGCACGGCACCCGGCGCGGAGGCGGCACTGAAGGTACTCGAGGCGGCCGCCCTGGCGGGTGATCCTTTCCATATCGTTATACTGGACCTGTTCCTCCCGGAAACCGACGGGGAAACACTGGGAAAAAAGATAAAAGAAAATACGCTCCTTAAAGATACCGCGCTGGTGGTGCTGACATCGGTCAGCCGGAGGGGAGACGCTTCACGGTTGCAAAAAGCCGGTTTCGGCGTTTACCTGACCAAACCCGTCAAAAAATCCCAGCTCTACGACTGCCTGTTATCCGTATCCGGGCGGAAACCGGAACCCGGGCCATCGAACGGACGTATCGTCACCCGTTATACCGCGGCGGAAGAAAAAAAACACAAAACCCGGATATTGGTGGCGGAAGATCACGCCATTAACCGGAAACTGGTGGTGAGACTCCTTGAAAACATGGGGTACGGTGTCGATGTGGCCCTCAACGGCGTGGAAGCGGTCCGCGAAGTGGACAGGGGTACTTACGACCTGGTGCTGATGGATGTCCAGATGCCCGGGATGGACGGCTATGAAGCCACGAGAGAGATCAGGAAACGGGGGGGACGAGGGACGAAGGGAGCGGCTATCCCGATCATTGCCATGACGGCCAATGCCATGAAAGGCGACCGGGAAAAATGCCTGGCCTCGGGAATGAACGATTACATTGCCAAACCGGTCAGACCCGCCCAACTTGAGGAAACCATCGAGAAGTGGTTAATAAACCTCGAACCGTGATTGGCCGGCCTTTTGACCGTCCAGGTAGATGGTAACCGTGTAAGTGCCGGGGGGCCATTTGCCCGGTTCGGTCCATCCCATCCCGCGGGTATAGATACCGTTACGGGCGCTTTGGTCCTGCCGGATGGTGCCCTTTAACTCCTGGGTAAACCCGCTGGCGTAAACAATGGTTACCTGGCTCGTACTCTCCCCCACCCGGTATAAATTATTATCGTAGGCGATCTCGGTATAAATATAACGGGAGGTACGGTTCGAGAATTGGGTGGCATGGGTCCGCTGTCCCACGGCGGGTGCATTGGGACCGGACTCGAAAAATCGTATGTGCCGGATACTCAATTTAACTTTGGTTTCCCTGAGTATTTTTTGTTTCAGTTGCCCGATCTTTGTCTTTGCCTCGGAGATATGGAGGCCCCGGGGATATTTTTGCAGGTAATCCTCGAAGGCGGAGATGGTGAGGGTTTTTTCAGCCTCGGCAAAGACGGTATCGTCTTTTATCTTCTCTTCAAAAAGGATCGTATCTTTTCGATCATCGTACCGTTTCTTTGCTTCTTCGTAATGGCGTCCATCGGGATATATTTCCATGTATTTTTCATAGGAATAAATGGAATTGGCGGCCACGGCACGGCTGTAGGCATCGTCATCTTTTTTTTGCAGTCTCTTTTTTTGTGCGGCGGCTATCCGGGCTCTTTCGGCTTCCTGTGCCCTTTTTCTCTCGATCGCTTCGATATCCGCGGCCAGTTTATCCAATTCTTCGGTGGTTTTGTATTTTTTTGCCAGTTGGATATCTGCTTTCGCTTCCCGGTAATTCTTTTTTTGAAAGGCATCGCGCGCCCGGTTGAAGTGCCCGGTGAACAAGAATTCCGCCTGTTGATCTTTTATTTTCTCTTCCAGGGCTTTGGCTTCGTCCGTATCCTTCAGGTCCCGGGCTTTTTTCACACTGTCCAGGGCCTTTTTAAAGTGTTCACTTTTAAGAAATTCCCCCGCCGATGTAATAAAGCGGTTATAGTTATCATCGATTTCATTGCCCTCCGGGGCCATTTCCCGGTTACCCCCGGTCCGGACGGTTTCGGTTCCCTTTTGGGGCCGGGGATTTTCCCCGGGAGGTACGGTTTCGGTGGGCGGGGTGGCATTCGCGGTGTCGGTGTTATTCGAGGTAGTGTCGGAGTTGGAGGTGGAGGTGGATGTGGAGGTGGATGTGGATGTGGAGGTGAAGGTGTTTGAGGTGAATTGGTTATGAAAAAAAAGGAAATAAATTCCCGCCAATATAAAGGGGAGCGAGAAAAGGAAGACCAGGACCGGTCCTTTTGATTTTTTCCGGTCGTGATACGGATGAAGGTCGTGGTCCGGGAGGGGTGACTGGAGTGTGAGTATATCGGATTCCCTCCTTGCCCGTGGGGCCGGTGAATTTTGTTGATTCGCGGTTGAGTCGTCGAAAACCCAGACATCCGGTTTTAAGCCTTTGATGGTTTCGACCCGGCTGTCCGGGGCAAAGGGATCCAGTAACCGCATAAGTTCCGTCCCGCTGTGGACCCTCTCCCGTTTTTCCTTGGCCATCATCCGGGTAAGGAGGGGCTGGTACTTACTAAATTCCGGCGGTAATTGGGGAATGGGGGATTGGACATGTTTCAGCAAAACACCGGCGGCGCTGTCGGCACGGTAGGGGACGTCCCCGGTCAGGATTTCATATAAAACGATTCCCAGGCCGTAAAGGTCGCTCTGTCCGTCGATCTTTTCGCCCCTGCACTGTTCCGGGCTCATGTAGTGGGGGGTCCCGATGATCATCCCGGTGGTGGTCAACTGGGCCTGGGAATCCAATGCCCGGGCGATACCGAAATCCACCAGTACCGGCGTGCCGTCCTTCCTGAAAAGGATATTATCGGGTTTCAGGTCCCTGTGAATGACCCCTTCTTTGTGAGCATAAGCCAGGGCCCCGGCAATCTGCCGGATAATTTTGAACGCCTCCACGGGGTTGAGCCTGGAACCGGGGTGGAATTTCACCCGCTCCACCAGGCTCTCGTGCAATCGCTCCATCACGATATAGCAATAGTTCTCCACCTGGCCGACGTCGTGGATAGTGACGATATTGGGATGGGACAAATGAGAAGCGGTCCGGGCTTCGTTGAGAAAACGTTTGAGATATTGTTCATCCTGGAACATCTCCGGCGCCAATATCTTGATGGCCACTTCCCGTTTCAGGTTCTCCTGGAACCCGAGGTAGACGGTGGACATGCCGCCCTGGCCTAATATTTTATCTATCCGGTAACCGGGAATTTCGGGTATTTCGATCATTTTTGCGTGTTTTCGCGTGTTTCGCGGATCATCTTTATTTTTCCGAGCGTACGGGTCGAACAAATGCATTGACGGTTTTTTCGATGGGATTGGCGTCTCCACCGTAAAAATCGATGAGCCAGGCTTTATTGTTACTAAATGTATCGCAGGTCCAGATATATTTTTGCACACTGGAGAAGACGGTATCTATAAAAAGATTATATCGATTTTCCTTGTTTTCCAGCAGCGAAGCGACTTCTTCCAGGGTGGGTACGCGCCAGTCGGAAAAACCGGCGTATTTTGCCCGGTTAAGCGAATCTATCCATCCCTGGATTTTACTATAGTCCATATAATCCCTGGAACCGCCGTGGAGCCACATCAAACCGGTGGCATAGTCGATAACCACTTTTTGGGTGTTAATGACCTGGAGTTCAAAATGGTTCCGGAAATTCCCGGTCTTATTATAATACTTTTCAAAAAAACCCCGCTGATTCAACATGGCCCTGACATCTTTTTTTGCGAGAGTTTGAGGGGCGGCGCGCAGTTTTACCTGTGAAGCCGTCCACCGTCTTCTCTGTGCTTCGCGTGTTTTTTCTATTTCGGCAAATTCATCGATCTTATTACGGGCCTCTTCGGTATGACGACCGGAGGGGAAATGTTTCAAATACTCCTCGTAGACGGCGGCGGTACCGGTTCGGGATGCCCTATCAAAAGCATTATCGTCTTCGCCCTCGGCTAATTTTGCCTCGATTTGGGTTTTCATCGTTTCCAGTTCTTTGGAGGATTTGAGCCTTTCCGCCGCCTTCAATTGCTGCATGGCTTTTTTATATTGTCCGGCGTTGAATTCTCTTTGGGCCAATTCGAATTTGCGTGTATAACGTAAATCCCTTTCCTGTATTTCTTCCGGTGTCAGGGATGCTTTCTGTGTCTGTGCCGTTTCATCGCCCCCCCCCGAAAACAGGAAAAAAATGACCAGTATTACGACGATAACAATAGCCGCGGCCGCGGCTATCAGCACTTTGGGCTCCCGTAATTTCTCGATCAGTTCCTCGATACCCGTGGTTTGCGGGGTATCCACGACCTTGAACTTGTGCGTTCTCTCTTTTACAGGGGGTAAGTCCAGGTCCGGTCCCATATCTTCGCTTTCCCCGGTATCGACGGCCAATTTGCCCTCGGTGCTGATGGTGTTTATTTTAACGATATCATCGACGCTTTTAATATGTTTCGGCGTCCCGGTATGCCATGGCTCCGGTCTTTTCCTCTCCGCTGCCCCGGTTACCGGTTCTTCTACCGCCGGTATTTCCTGCATCTGAACGCCTTCCAACTGTACTTTTTGCACGGGCAGGTCATCCATGGGTTCTTCCGCCGTCGATTCGATTTGAAATTGTACGTCTACGTGCTCGTCAGCCTGTTCTTCAACCTGTTCTTCAACCTGTAATTCCGGGGTGCTCTCGGGGAGCCGGTTACTCAATTCTTCGGCAAGGAGTATCAACTCCGTGCCGCTGCCGGCCCGGTCTTCCTTTTCCTTTGCCATCATCCTGTCGATCAACGGTTGGAACAGGCTGAATTGTTCGGGTAACCGGGGAATGGGTTCCATTACGTGCATGTTCTCGATAGTGACGGCCTCCGCGGCGTCGTAGGGCGGGGCCCCGGTGAGCACTTCGTAAAGGGTGACCCCGAGACAGTAAATATCGCTGGCGGCGTCCACATGTTTCTTGAGTGCCTGTTCGGGGCTGGTATAGTGAGGCAGGTACGGCTTAACCCCCATCTTCCGCAGCACGTCCGAGGCCCGCACCAACTCGGAGATGTGAAAGTCCGCCAGCACCGGTGTTCCGTCCTGCCTGAAAAAGATATTTTCCGGGCGGATATCCCGGTGAACGGCTTCCTTGGTGTGTGCGTAATCCAGGGCAACGAAAAGCTGCCTGAAAATATGGAGGATTTCCTGGGGTGTCAGCACGCCGGTTTCCGTTTTTTGTGACCGGTGGGCGCCTTCGGCGGTATTCCCGGTGACCTGGAATTCCAGTTCCAACCCCGGATGCTCCCTGTTTAGACGGTCTCTCAGGCTCTCCCGGAAATATTCCGTTATAAAATAATAATGTTCCGGTGTTTCACCGACGTCGAGTATTTCGACGATATTGGGGTGTTCGAGTTTGGCGGCTTTGCGGGATTCATAAAGAAACCGTTTGGCGAATTTTTCATCGGCGATCAATTCGGGGCGCAATACTTTCACTGCCACGGTTTCCCGGGTGTCCTCATCAACGGCCAGGAAAGTGTCCGTAAGCCTGCCGCTTCCGAACTTTTTCTCGATCCTGTAACTTGGAATTTCAGGAAATTTATCCAATGTTCGATCTCCTTGCCAAAATGTAACGTTTAATACTATTATTTTTCAAGACAAATGTCAAGCAATTTTAACTCCAAAATTCACCGTCAACTTTTTAAAAACGATTGTAGAGGTACACCAACAAGTTCAGCACGCGTTTATTTTTTTTGTGCGCAAAGGGACTGAATGGGAGATTTCCCTTTAATATATCCTGCTAATCCTTAGTCCCGGTACCGGCTCCATTACCGAGTATTTTTAAACAGTCCGGGTCTTTCTTTAGTAATTCGACGTAGACCTTAAAGGCGGTTTCGATCATCCCCTTATTATACGAGCAGAAATCTTCTTTTTTCTTCCCGGTGAATTCGTCGAGGTTTCCCAACTGGACCCAGCAGCGTTCGCAGTGGTTGATGGCCCAACAATTTTTGCAGTCGTCCAGGACTTCCTCGAGTTTCCTGTAGTAACCGGCAATACGTTCGTAATCGAAACCCGTGTCCACGTGGCCGATCTTGTAATTATCGCCGCTTCTTTCACAAATGTAAAAATCGCCGTTCGTACGGACAAATAAACGCCTCGAACCGATATGACAGGCGCCCAAGGGTACGGCATAATTATAAAGCTTTTTAATGGGGCGTTTCGCAAGGTTTTTTAGTACCGGGTAAACGGTACTTTTTTCAAACGACAGCGGATGCATCCGCCCGTCCAATAGGAATCCCTTCAACCGTTCGACCATTTTGTCGTGCAGCCGGTTCAATTCTTTCATGCTCTCTTCCAGGCCGAAGTCCTCGAGAAATGTTGTCTCTTCGGTATCTACAATACTTGTTCTTATCTTACCTTTAGCATAAATTTCACACAATTCTTTATCATTTGAAAAAAAATCGAAAATATCATCGATACGGTCGAAGGGGGGGGTGAGAACGCTGGATATTAAAACGTTCCGCGAGTAATAATCGCCGTTAAGGGACTTTAATAGTTCCAGGTTTTTTTTGATTGTTTGAAACGTACTTTTACCGCTCCCCGGGTTCCTGTATTCGCGGTACCTGTCGTTTACCGGCTGGGGGCCGTCGAGGCTTAAGGACAGGAGGAAGTCATTCTCGATGAGAAATTTCATGGTCTCTTTGGTCAACAGGGTCCCGTTGGTGGTCATGCTGAACGAGAATTTATTACCTCCGTATTTTTGTTTTACATATTCGACGGTTTCCCGGACCAGTCCGAATCTCGACAGCGGCTCTCCCCCGTAAAGCGATATGACACTCTTTTCGGCATTGTTGCCCGTACAAAGGAAATCAACGGCTTTCCTGCAGGTGGCCGGGGTCATTTCACTGCGGCGCGCCCCGGTTTCGGCATATTTCCCGGAGGTGGGACAGTATGCGCACATGAGATTACAGTCCCGGGTAAGCTCGATCAGCATCTGGTTGATGCCGTATTTACCGTTATATTCCTTTATATCTTCGGCGCAGCCCAGGAACATGGTTGTTCGTCCCGGTCTGAAAGATGAAAACAACCCGTGTTCTTCCCGCGCCCGGGCGATCTCCAGGCGGTATTTCCGCAACCCGGGAGTGGAGGTAGAGGAATCGGCTTCCCCACTTCGATCGATCATATCGAAGACGGGTTTTTCCACTTCGACGATCCGGTTTGTGTTTACGTCGTAAATATAGAAGAAACCGTCATGCCTGAATTTCCATATGAAGGGTTTATCGCGGTCGCCCGTGGTCATGGCTCAACTCCCGGCTTTGTCTTCAAAAACCATCCGGTATTCCAATATCCGCTGGTTGAGGCTCCCGTCGAGGATAAAAATTCGGTCGTCACTGATATGGATATCATTACAGAAGGTTGTCAGTTGTGCTTGCGCAATGATCTTTCCCTCACTGTCAAAAACCAGCAGCCTGTATGCATCCATTCTTTCTACAATATCAAAATCCACTTTATCTCTGTTAATTGAATCGAAACTCCAACCGATACGAGTCGCACGCCTTTCCTTTTCCATCAAAAGCCTTCTGCTGGTCACGATATATATTCTTTGACACGCATCTACATGGATTGCCCCCGCGCCCATTTTCGGTTTGCCTTTTCTTTTCTTACCTTGAAGGAGAATTCGATCTCCCTCCTTTATTTTCCGGGTCTGTTCCGATTCTTCCTCTTCTCTCACTATTTTTATCTCATCGCCCGTATTGTTCAGGGAAATCTCGACAGGCGCCGTTTCAAAGGGGAGTTCAAATGTGACGGCCATTAGCAACTGCCCGCCGATTGAATATTTTCTTATGACCGGTGCATGTGTATTAATCGCATAAATATTATCTTCACCGTCGATAGTAAAATACAGTATTTCCGCGCTCAGCTTATCCGGGGATTTATCGTGATAGGTGCCGATTTTTCTTATTATATTTCCTTTTCTATCGAGGATGGACACCAATTTTCTTGATTGATAGGTTTCTTCGGTGTTGTAAAAAAGCAATTCATCTTTAGAGGTAACTCCATCAACCCATGCAAAAGCAGGAGTTTTCACTTTTATAATTTGCATACTTTTCCCTTCGGGAGAAAAGCGTTGAATTCGGTAACTACCGAGTTCGTAAACGACAATATCTCCCCCCGGAGTAAGGGAAACGGTATGGGGACAATATATGTCGCCGGGGCCTTTTCCGCGCTGGCCAATGGTGCGAACATATTCGCCGGAACTTTTAAAAACCTTAACGCAGTGTTCCGTCTGGTCGCATATGTACACCAGGTCATTTTTTTTATCAACGGTAACGCTTATGGGGTAAGTGAAGAATTTATGCTCGTCCTCCTCTTTATCGCCGCCCCAAACCCGGATTAGTTCAAGTCTCAGTTTTCCCTTGCACGCTTCTATCTCTTCAAGGGAATTATGAACAAGCACCGCTTTTTCTGCGGCATTATTAATAAAACTGCAAAAAATAACAATCACTGCGATCGCAAAAACACTATTCAATTTCATTTGATAAACCCTCCTGTCTCATTCGGTAAGGTTACTGATTTAGAAACAGCCTGTGGGGAAAAACCTGTCCCCCCAGGCTGTTTCTAAAAACCAATTTTCAGGGTCTCGTAATCGAAGCCGGTATCCACATGTCCGATGGCCGGGGACTGCGTGGATATCTTTTCACACACATGAATACTGCCGTCTACGGCAATGTAATTCTTCCTATGACCGGGAACGCAGCATCCGTTCAAAACTGCCGTTTCCCTCCGCATCTTTCCGGTATCTGTCGTGGTAGATGGCCGGGCCATCAAGACTTACGGTGACGGAGAAACCGTTCTTGCAAAGGGATTTCGCGATCGCCGGGGTTACCAGTACGGCGTTGGTGGTAATGGTAAACGATAGCTCCCGGTCATTGAAAATTTCCTTTGCATAATCCACGCATTGCTTGATAAACCGGGGCCTCAACAACGGCTCCCCACCATAGAACCCACAGACCGCACGTTCGTTTTTCGACGAATGCTCCTTTAAAAACCGGATGGCTTTTTTGGCCGTTTCCAGGCTCATCTCCTGACGACCGTAATTTCGTTTCTCCTTGAAATGGTCATGGTAGATGCAGTACAAACAGCGCAAATTACACGCCTGGGTGACTTCCAGGGTGATGGATTGGACCGTGGTATTCAAAAGGTCGTCGATATCGTGGAAATGATCGGACAGGCCGAATTGGGTCGCTTTTTTTAATTTGAAGATATTTTCCTCTTCCACTGCTTCGATGATCTCTTTCGCGGCCTGGAGAAAAGCGTTGTTTCCGTGTTTATCCAGGAACGCTTGAACCGCGGATTCCACATCGGATGCGTAAAGGTTTTGAAGGAGTTTGAAAACAAGTTCGTCGCACTCGAGGATTTTATTGGTCCCGGTATCGTAGAGATAGCCGCTTCGCGGGGTTTTGAAAAGTTTCGCAAGCGGCTTTTGACCATTCCAGACTTCACTGAAGAGTGATTCGTATTTTTTGTGCTCCTTCCCTGCACCTTTGCGTTCCACAGTTGAGCCTTTCACAGCCGAATTTCTCATCTTATAGTTTAGCGGTTCCATTATCGAATGTCAATACAACCCGTTCAAAAAGAAATTAAAAAAAATATTTTTTTTTGTTGACAAATCCCCGGGATTATATTATTGTTTTGGTATGATGAAAATAATTGGAATAAATGAAATGATTGCTGTTGCCTTGAGCGAATCGAAAGACAGTTCATTGTATCCTCAATTAACGAAAGGAATGTCGATTATCCTTTCCTTCATCATCGATAAAAAAGGATGTAACGAACATCCGACCTATTTTTTAACGGGGCCGGGTGTCGCAAAATGCGGGACGATTTTCCGAATTCTCGGAGCAATCCCGGGGCATGTGAAAACAAACCGGGGATGTTTCGAGATGATTTCAGTATTACTAAATACAACTCCAGCAAAACTCGAAACAATTCCAGCAGAACTCAAAACAAATCCAGCAAGACTCGAAACAAATCCAGCAAGACTCGAAACAAATCCAGCAAGACTCAAAACAAATCCAGCAGAACTCAAAACAAATCCAGCAAGACTCGAAACAAATCCAGCAGAACTCAAAACAAATCCAGCAAGACTC
>Ga0210082_1000005_pt1 | contig 45537 bp, 26 predicted proteins | sample White_ThreeSqA_D_2_FD_185592 | JGI IMG/M metagenome (GOLD analysis project Ga0210082, IMG submission 185592) | Wetland microbial communities from the San Francisco Bay, California, USA, that impact long-term carbon sequestration -... | ecosystem: Environmental > Aquatic > Marine > Wetlands ... | reverse complement strand
CCGCCGGTGGATAAAATATTGGAAAAGATGAAGGTCAAACTATTCAGTCCTTACAACGCCGGGAACATTCCCCGGGATGTGGACGCCTGTGTGATCGGCAATATCGTTTCAAGGGGCAATCCCGAGGCCGAATACATATTAAATAACGATATTCCGTACTATTCCATGGCCGAAGCCCTTTACGAATTTTTCATCAGGGGCAAAAAGTCCGTCGTGGCCGCCGGTACCCACGGTAAGACCACCATTGCCACGTTTGTCTCCTATTTATTGGATTATGCCCGCCTGGCACCCGGATTCTTTATCGGCGGGAAACCCCTGGATTTCGATTCCAACTATTCCGTGGGTAAAGGCGATTATTTTGTCACCGAGGGTGACGAGTACGAGACCTCTTTCTTCGACCGCTCGTCCAAGTTCCTGAAATACCACCCGCTTTATCTCATCCTTTCCGCCCTGGAATACGACCACCTGGATTTTTTCCCCTCCGAGAGCATCTATTTGAAGGCCTTTCAAAACCTCGTGAACCAGGTGCCTTCAAAGGGATTGATCGTAATGAACAGCGATTACCCCATGAATTTCAAGGCCGTGGAAAAAGCCTTTACCCCGGTGGTCACTTACGGCACCGCCAACAACCCCGGTTACGCGATAAAAAACATCGTGTTTAAAAACGATTTTTATACCTTTACCCTGAAAAACGGGTCCGGGGAGACGGCCTTTAAAACCCGGCTTGCGGGCCGGTACAACATTTGGAACCTGACCGCCGGGATCATATTGGGGGAACACCTGGGTATCCCGGGAAAGACCGTCAAAGAGGCCGTTGAATCATTCAACGGCGTGGAACGGCGGTTAAACAAGATCAATGCCGTGGGTAATACCGTTTTCCTCGAAGATTTCGCGCACCATCCCACCTCCATCAAAGAGGTACTTCAAAGTGTTAAAGAGACGTATCCGCGGAAAAGATCGATCGTATTGTTCGAGCCGCGCAGTTGGAGTCTTCGCCGGAATTTCTTCCAGGACCGGTTGGCCGCCGCTTTTACGGATGCCGATGAAATCTTTTTTAAAGAGGTATTCCAGAAGGAGCGAATCCCCGAAGCCGACCGCCTGGATGTGGGCAAGATCGAGAACGAACTCACGGGTAAAGGAAAGACCGTTACCGTTTTTGAGGATATAAGGGTGGTGGAGGATTTTTTGAAAACCCTGGACCTGGACGGGGAGAACGTGGTGGTGATTCTATCCAACGGCGGTTTCGACGGTCTCCCCGGTTTCGTAAGGGGATTGAAAAAACACTAAAAGCGGCAGCCGGCGTAGCGTTGGGAGAAGGTCTCCGCTTCTTTGGCCATTGATAAACGGCCGCCGGAAAGCAAAATATACGGCGGGACCGGTTTGATGAACCGCCAGGCCGTTGAAAACGTATACGCCCCCTGGTAGAGCACCGCCAGGATATCGCCCTTGCGTGCCTCATCCCCGTAATACGAGTACCCCCAGAGATCGCCGGGATCACACAGCGGACCGTACAGTATCCGGCGCCTCAACCGCGTGGACGGCCGGGAAAGATTGATGACCGGGGTAAAGGAATATTCCGAAAATTTGTAATCTCCCAACATATTGATCCCCCCGTCCAGGATTATACAGTCCTTTTTAACCGCCGTTACGCCCAACAATATGCTGGTGGAATGGGTGACGATAAAACGGCCCGGTTCAAAATAGATATTTATACCCGGATTGAATGATAATATGTGCCGCTCCGCTGCCGCGGCAATGTCACGGGCGAAGTTCACCAGGGGTTCCACCGGTGTGACCCCGAAGGCATGGGGATCAAATCCCGCCTCTTCGTAGACCCCTTCGTTGTCCCCCCGCCGCGAACCCAGGATATCCAGGAGCAGGCCCTTATCTTCCCCTTTGGCGATGGTGGCCTGGTTTTCGGGATAAAACCCGCCGCCGATATCGAAAAAGCGCAGCCGGCGCAGCTCGTCCGCGGGGAAATTCTCCGCCAGGTATTGGCCCACCGTCTCGATGTTTTCCGCGTATTTACGGGGCGTCTTGTTCCAACTGCAGTGAAAGTGAAGCCCGCCCCAATCAAGACCCGGGACGCGCCGGACCCGCTGAACGGCCCCTTTCAATTCGTGTAGTTGGAAACCGAACTTAGACCAACGGCCCTTCCCCCCCCCGCCGGGTTCGCTGTTCAAACGGAACCCCACCGTTAATTTATCTCTTTTCGGTCCCCGTCCCACCAGTTCTTCCAGGCGAAGGAGTTCGTCCATATTATCGATATTGACCGTCACCCGTTTTTTATTTCGCAGGGCGCATTTTAACTCATCGATGCTTTTTCCCGGGCTGCTGAAAACAATGTGTTCAAATCCCAGTTTCAATGCCAGTCGAAGCTCGAAAATCCCGGCCACATCGGCATGGAACCCCGCCTCCTTTACCGTATTCACCAGGGCCGGGAGATCGTTGCATTTAAAGGCATAAAAAAATTCGCTGCCCGGCAGGCGGCGGCGCATGGCGGTTAAAAAAAACGTGGCCCTCTCCTTCAACCCGTCCCGGTCCAGGATGTACTGCGGCGTCCCGAAAACCCGCGCACTCTCAAGGAATCGTTCCCCCCGGGCACCGGCGCCGGTTAATGCCGTGACCGTGTTCTCGAAAAAACCGGGATCAATGACCGCCGGGGTCTCCCCGTAAAGGGTTTCCAACTCCTGTCGAAGCCGTTCCGTCTTACCCGTTTGCCCGTTCATCGGCCTGTGTAATTTGTACTTTCTCGTTAAAGAGGTTCGCCAGTTCCACCAGTTTCGACTCATCCGGGGATTTCAGCAGGACATATCCCCTTAACAACATCGTATGGCTTTCCCGGGAATCGTTCACCCAATCATCCAGGTCTTCGTATTTGTAAATATCCAGTATATTGTACCGGTATCTCAACTCTTCAAGACCGGATGTATCGATGGCGCCGATCATTCCACTCTTGAGGGCGTAAAGATACACCACCGCGCCGTTGACCTCGGGAATCCCCACATCGACTTTCATCCCCATCTTTTGCGTGACCATCAGGGCCAGGGAAGTGTAACCGTAAATTTCGTACATCAGGTGGTTAAACGCGCTTAACCCGGGACGGATGGAGGATTCCAACACGGTAAGCGCACCGTCGTTCATTTTAAAATCCACCATGCACACCCCGTTGTCGATGGAAAAGGCAAGGGCAATCCGGCGGCAAATCTCCCTGAGATACTCGAGATCGATATCGTTTTGTGCGAGACCCTTTTTATTCAACAGGTGATACCCTTTGAACATACCGAAATGACCCCCCCTTATCTTTTTCACTACCCGGATGATCTTTATCTCATCGTTATGCTTGATGAAGTCACAACTGAATTCCTCCCCCGGTACATATTCCTCCAGGAGAAATTGCGTCCGGGGATTAAAATTAACGGTCTCCGTCTCCAGTTGCAGCCGCTGCTTCTTGAACCGGCAGTCGCCCCTGACCAAACTCGCGGCTTTCAACAGGTAAGCGAAATTTTCGTGGAGTTCATCCGGGTTTCGATTTAAAAAAACATACTCGCTCTGGGTCCCGGATATGATCTTTAACACATTGGGAAAGCCGATACCGTTAACATTGTCCGGTCCGGGTCCGCGGACCAGGGCAAATTTCCCCGTGGGGACGCCGTTCTCCCGGAACGCCTTTTTCATTAAATATTTATTGGAGGCCAGGGAACAGGTGGTTTCGTTGAAAAATTCCAATCCGAAATGTCCGGCGATCTTCCTGGAAAGTTTATATTGCTCCTCCTCGTCGATACCGATGACCCCGCTGAACGTGCAACGGTATTTCCTGCTCCACGAATCGAGTCTCCCGATCAACCCCGGGAGCGACTTGAAATTGTCGGCAATACTGTACCGCACACTGGTGCGAACCGACGCCAGGAGCCCGGGGCTGCCGATGACCAGGAGACGGTCGATCAGGTTGTAATCCGCCATGGTCTTAAGGAAATAGAGAAATTCCTTACCCCCCACCTGGAAGGCGACGAATATCACGAGCGAGTTCGGTAATGGGACTTCTTCATCCTGTTGTCGATTCATGTTATCGCGTTGCCCAGCTTTTTTTCGTCAGGGTAAAACCGGCGGTGGTAAATATCCAGACCATGAATATACTGCTGAAAATCGAGAACATCAGTATATACGGGAAATCTTTCGTCCCTTCGATGCGGATGTAATAGAGCATGTAAAAGAAACCGAAAAGGATGGTATATGTCAGTGCCCTCAATATAAACGTACCGTCGATGAACCCGGCGAAAAGAAAATAGTAAAACATGATCAGGTGAAGAAGCACGATGACCGTAGTGGAAAAGAATTCGAGAAAAGGCAGCATGTAATTTCCCTTGCGGTTGCGATTGAACATCAACCGTGAAAAAATGAAACTCTCACGAATGTTGCTCCTGGCCCACCGGGTCAGCATTTTCAATATTTTGGGGAGTTTTTCCGGGACCATGGTAAACGCCACCGCCGTACGCTGGAAAGCGGTGCCGTGACCGATTCGCAAGATATGGTTGGCCAGGCTCCGGTCTTCGCCGTAAGTACATTTACACTTTAAGAACGTCTGCGCCATCCACCGGTCCAGTATCCGGGCGAGGACCGGGCTCCGGTAAGCGGAAAACGCCCCGGAGGTACAGAACACGGTGGAGAAGGTGGATTGAATGGCACGGGTAAAGTCGAAAGCCATGGCAAAATTGGCTTTTAACATCTTCGTCAGGATATTGGTCTCGCTGTTCCATATCCGGATCCTCCCCGTTACCGCACCCAGTTTCGGGTTCAAAATAAGCGGCGTCAGCAGTTCTTTTATGGCGGACTGTTCCAGCCGGGTGTCCGAATCCACGGTGATCAGGAAGGGGGAGCTGTTTTTCTTGAACCCCTGGTAAATCCCCTGGCGTTTGCCCTGGTTTTTTTCGAAGCGGATCAACTCCACCATTCCCGGGAACTCCTCCAGGGCGCGCTGCATATGTTCATAGGTATCGTCGGTGGAACCGTCGTCCACGCTTATAATTTTCAATTTTCCTTCGGGGTAATCGCTTTCCGCCACCGAACATATGGTTTTGTAAACCGTTTCCCCCTCGTTGTAGGCCGGTACAAGGACCGTCACTTCGGGCCAGCTCTTCACTTTCCCGGAATCATAAGGACGGTATCGAAACCATAAAAACGTCCTGAACGCCAGGGCGGCAATAAAAAAAAGACCGTTGAAGATCATAAGATACCTGAAAAAGGGACTGGACTGCATGATCATCCGGCTGAACTCCCAATTGAACAGGACATCTTTTTTAAGGGCAAAAATAATGACCGCCAAACCGAACAACACCACGCCGAACTTGAGCAGCGGGTCCCAGATATCCCAACGGGATACCCGTTTCGGCTTGAGTGCCAAAATACCTGTTTTCGATATTACTTGCGTATTCATTGTATTCATTTCTCCTCTTGAGATTAATTGCTCTGTAAGTACCCGAGACTTTTTAGTCTTTCGATATCTTTTTCATTTCGTCTCATTTTTGCAAAATAGCGATTATTAAATGCACCGCTCCATCGATGGAAGGCCTTTTGAAAAAAATTGAACTCCTTTATCGAGTTCCGGAGCAGTACGGCCGGGGACAATTCATCTATTCTCCTGAAAGACTGGGAGAGAGAAAAATTGTAGAATTCCCTGGGCGCGGTACCGGTATCGTCTTTATTATAAATACACTGATAGGGCCCGGAAATCACCGAGAGTTTATCTTCTACGGCGGAAGGCTTGAACGCAAAGGAATAGACGGGTCTTTCCCCGACATCCCCGGCTCTTATCAATTTAAGCAGACTCCTGGGCCTGGTGTGCGCATTGTCCGGGGCCCCCAGGAGTTCCAGCACCGTGGGAGATATTCCCGTGTGGGATACCGGTACGGCGATGCGCTTCGATTTAATCCCCGGCAGGTGCATGAGCAGCGGAACTTCGATGAATTGACGATTTAAATAGCGGATATGTCCGAAATACCGTTCCCGTTCCCCCAGTCCTTCCCCGTGATCGGCGGTGATCACCACGATGGTATCATCCAGTAAATCTTCCTTTTCCAATTTTTTCAAAAACCGTCCCACGTGCCGGTCCATGTATTCGACTTCCTGCCTGTAATAATCGATGGCCGCCTTCCATGTGAGCAGGGGGATCACCTGGAATAATTTCATGGACCCCTCGGTATCGCAGGTGACGCGGACCTCTCCTTCCACCTCGCCGTCCCGGCTTTTCAAGATGTGGGAACCGTTGTAGTGCGATTTGGAGTACTCGATATTTTGAAAATCCACCTTACAATTATCGCTGAATTTCAGCCGGCGCAGTACAAATGCGTCGAAGTCCTCCTCGTGGGATTCCACCCGGAACCGGATACGGTGAGTACCCGGGGACAGTGTCGTCGTATGCCTTAAGATGGAACCCTGGTGAGCGTTGAAGGAGAGAACGGGTTTTTCGTCCAGGTAAACGGTAAAAATTCCGTTTGCCGTGGGGGGAGCATAGGGTGAATGGGGATCGGAATAATGAACGAATAGGAAAAACCTGTCTTTTTTTATTTCATCGAGGACCCGGAGGGCTTCGTTCGTCACCTTTTGGGCGGTGGTAAAAAAGACCTTTCCGTCGTTCAGGTTTTCATTGAACTGGTCGAAACCTTTATTGATACCCGTATCCCCCGCGAGAGTCCCCAGCGAAACAATACCCGCCGTGCTATACCCTCTTTGTTTTAACCGTTCCTGGATCATCTCGTAGCGGCCGTCGTATTTAAACTCGTTGCTGTATACATTCAACTCATGGGGTAAATAGGATGTCAGTATGGTGAGGTGGGAGGGTAAGGTCTGGGGAATGGCACAATATGCCCGTTCGAAAACCACGGCTTTTTGAGCGAACCGTTTCAATTCCGGGGTGTAGGCTTTTGCCCCTTTGCCGGTATCCACGTAATCGCCGCGGGTCGTATCCATGGTGATAAACACCACGTTAAAATCCCTCGGCTCCGCGGAGCACCCTGCCGTTATTAAAATAGGTCCTATAAGACTTATAAGTCCTATAAGACTTATTATATTATCCCGAATCGCTTTAAGCTTCATCTTTTCCTCTTCCGGCCAAACTTCCGGGTCGTCTCCCGGATGACAGGATGGTAGTATAATTGATGAACATTAAAATGAGCTTAAATTTAGATTAAAATAATTTAATATTGAATTTAATTAACAGGTTGTATCGGAAAATAAACGCGGACCGTGGTCCCTTTATCCAATTTGCTCTTTACCGTTACCTCGGCATTGTGAATATCGGCGATCTTTTTGACGATGGAAAGACCGAGACCCGACCCCCCGGTCTTTTGCGACCGCGACTTGTCCACGCGGTAAAGCCGGTCGAAAATAAAAGGGAGGCTTTCTCCCGGTATCCCGATCCCCGTGTCCCGGATCGTAAGCAGCGCGCGTTTCTCCTCGATTTCCAGGGATATTTCTATCTTTTGCCCTTCCGGCGTGTATTTTATGGCGTTGTCCAGGAGGTTGAGTACCAGCCGGTTCAACAGTACGGCATCCCCGGGGACGGAAACGGATTCGGCCCTGCTGATGACATAAGCGATTCGTTTTTCCCCGGCCAACCTCCCGGTTTTCTCGAAGACCTCCAACAGGATTTCATCCAGCCTTACCCCCTGGAACAATAACCGGTGGTCGCGGGTATCGATGCGTGAAAGAAACAGGAGGTTGTCGATCACGGTTTCAAGTTTCCTGGCCTCTTCATGCACGCTGATCAATGTCTGTTGATATTGTCCGGGTGTTCTTTTCTTTCGCAGTGCGATGTCGATTTCACCCCGGATCACGGTGAGCGGTGTTTTCAGGTCGTGGGAGGCATCGGTGGAAAATTGTTTGAGTTGGGACACCGACAGTTCCAACCGTGAGATCATCTGGTTAAGCGTGGTGATCAACCGGCCGATCTCATCCTTCCGGTTTTTCGAGGGAATACGGAGGCTCAGGTCTTCGGTGGTAATTTTGCGGGCGGTTTGTACCACCAGTTCCACGGGGCGCAGGGCCCGGGTGAGGATTAAATAGCCCCCCAACACGGACATAAACAAGAGTACCGGCGCCGATACCACCAGTATAATAAAAAATTGGTCCAGGGTATGGGACATTTTCTTGAGGGACGTCCCCACCTGGACCAGGTACTGTTTCCCTCCTTCCACCCGCATGGGGTAGAGGATAAGGCGCATGGGATGACTGGCCGGGGTATTTTCATTGACGTCCATGTAGATCGCTTTCGTATTATCTTTGGTCAACAGCGGCGACACCCGCTGCCATAATTCCCGCATCGAAATGTTCCCTGCCAAAATACCGGATTTGGCAACCAATTGAAGGGAGTCCTCTTCCTTTTCCGGTAATGCCAGCAGTTGGATGAATAAGCGGTTCACAACGAACCCCCGCTCCACCTGCCGGATGTTTATTTTCCATTTTTCCGGCGGGATCCCGGCGATGGCGGTTTGCGCCTCTTCGGCCGCTGTAAGAAGGGTATGGTCGGTGGTATCCATTAAACTGATCTTAAATCCCTTGTAAAGAATAACATCCGATATTAAAAACACCAGTCCCAGTATTACCGCAAACCAGAGGGTAAGCCGCCCGCGAATGGAACTAAGCATCCGTTGTTTCATCGATCTTGTACCCCATTCCCCGCACGGTCCGGATGTATTTGACGGTAAAGCCTTTATCGATCTTGTCCCTCAGGTGGTTGATATAGACATTTACCACGTTGCTCATGCCTTCGTAATTCATGTCCCACACGTGCTCGATAATCATGGATTGAGTGATGATCCGGCCCTTATTACGCATGAGGTACTCCAGGAGGGCGTACTCTTTACCCGTAAGGGTGATGGTTTTTCCCTCCCGTGCGACTTTCCGGGAGACCGGGTTTAACTCGAGGTCCCCAACCCGCATGATGTTGGCCTTGTAGTCCTGGGTCCGGCGCAGCAGCGCCTGGACCCGGGCCAACAGTTCCTCGAAGGCAAAAGGTTTCGTCAGGTAATCGTCGGCACCCTCCTGGAGTCCCCTGACCTTGTCCTCGATATGCCCCCGGGCGGTCAGCATCAGGATGGGGGTATGGATGGACCGGCCGCGCAGTTCCCGGCACACCTCGAACCCGTTCTTTTTGGGCAGCATCACGTCCAGGATGATCAGGTCGTATTGGTTCACTTCCGCGAAATAGAGGGCCTCATCGCCGTCATGACACACGTCGGCGGCATACAACTCCTCTTTAAGCCCCTGTTTCAAGAAATTCGCGACTTTCCTGTCGTCTTCGACGATTAATATACGCATCGGTTTACCCCGTTTTTACCCCAAAATGGTACCGAGTCCCAACCCGGGATTGGCGGTGGGATATAGTATCCCGTTTTTCAGGATAACGGCCCCGGCCGAAGGATCGTCGATCAAATCCAGGTGACCGTCCAGGTCGGCATACGCGACATTGGGCCGCGCCAGGGCAAAATGAAGCCCGGCGGCTATGGAAACCGCGGCCTCGTCCATGCACCCCACCATGACGTCCATACCGGCGGCATGGGCCACGGAATTGATGTGCAGGGCCTCGTAAATACCCCCGCATTTCATTAATTTTATATTGACCATATCCACGATATCCCGGCGTGCCAGGCGGAACGCATCACGCAAATTCATTATACTCTCATCCGCCATTATGGGAATGGATACCCCACGTGTGACCCGGGCCAGCAGCCGGGAGTCGCCCCGCGGGGTCGGCTGCTCGATAAGCTCCACTTTCGCCGAACGGGTGGATTCGAAGAATCGAAGGGCCTCTTCCTCGGTATACCCCTGGTTGGCGTCGAAACGCAGCTCGATGCTTTTTCCCACGGTCTCCCGCACCCGGATGATCCGTTCGATATCCGATTCCACATTGCTGCCTCCCTTCAGTTTCAAGGATTTGAATCCCTGTTTTACGAATGCCCGCGCTTTTTCCACGGTTTCTTCCGCGGGCAGGATACCGATGGTGATACTGGTCCTCATATGCCGGCGAAACCCCCCGAGGATTTTATAAACGGGTAAACCGGCGGTTTTTCCCAGGATGTCGTAAAGTGCCATGTCCACCATTGCCCGCGCCGAAGGCCGGGCTTTAAGCGGTTCCCGCAGCCGGGAGAGAAGGAATGCCGCACGCAGCGGGTCCGATCCTTTCAAACCCGGTTTTATCACCGTATCGCAGGCATCGAGCACCGTGTCCGCGGTTTCGCCGGTAATCTCCGGGTCCGGGGCGGCGCAGCCGTAACCGGTAATCCCTTTATCCGTCTCGATGCGCAGGAATACGTTGTCCGCGGAGGAGCAGGTCTCGTAAGCGATGGTATAGGGCTCCCGGAGTTTCATCCTTACTTCCCATGCCTCGATATGCGTAATTCTCATTAATACCTTCTTTGATATATCTCTTCCAGGGTCATGCTTTTCAGGTCTTCCACCAGGGCCACCAGGTGGGCGATCACGATCTTCCATATTTTCCGGCCCTTTTCGGCGGTGGCTTTGGTTGCGTCGCCCAGGACGCCGTTGGACGAGACATTCTGGGTATAGGCATACCAGGAGACGCCGCGGCGGGAGGTGAAATTAAGGTAACGGCTGGAAAAACGCGGCACCGAAGAGGGGGCCAGGTCCATCTTTACGAATTGGGGCCGTACGGCGAGGCTGGTGCTGGTCTCGATCTCACCGGCATGTACGTCGTTGGGGGTGTCGATCATCCGGTAAATATCCACGTCGCTGGTTTCGCCGGTATCCACGCATACGAAAATCCCTGCGTCGCGGGTGATCATCTGGGCGGCGAAGTTCAGGGCCGGACCGTTGCCGCCGTGACCGTTGATGATCACGAGTTTTTTAAGCCCGTTGCGGGCCACGCTCATGCCGATATCGTACACGACGTGGGAAAGCGCGTCGTTGGAAATACTGACGGTGCCTTTAAAATCGTTGTGCTCGTAGGAGACGCCGTAGGGGACCAACGGCAGCACCAACGGTTTGGGGTCGCTGCAGGCCCGGGCCACCCGCTGCGCCAGGTACTCGGCGTCGAAGGCATCGGTATCCAACGGCAGGTGCGGTCCGTGCTGCTCGATGGCACCCACCGGCAGCAGGGCGATATCCATTTTCTTGAACCGCCGCTGCGCTTCCGGCCAGGTCAATTCCCCCCAGATATGGGTTTTCGTGTGCTTGCGGCTGGTACGGTTCGGGGCCTTATCGCCGGCGGTGGGGTCCAGTTCAAAGGCATAGGGCTTGTGAAGGGCAGGGTCGGACAGGGGGCTGAAGGCTTTCCACCGGCGCCCCGTACGCTGTATGACACCGTCGGCGTATTCGAGGTAAATGCCGTAAAGAAACGTACGCAGGTCCACGGGAATACCGTCGATGGGCGCGTGCTCCGGGTCGAATCGCAATTTCAATACTTCGGGGTGCTCTTTCACGGACTTTTTCTCCGCCGGGGAAATGGTTACCAGGCCTTTTCCTGCCAGCATGAACATCAACTGCCGGGCACCGGCGGATTCCTGGTGGACGCCCCTGACGGTAATGGTCTCCATGATGTGCCGGATATGTTTTTCCGAATAACCGCAGTGGGTGGGATCGGCATCCAGGGCCTTGAGCATTCCCACGATGCGGCGGCACTTCTCGCACAACCCGCAGGGACGGATGCGGTCGCCCTCCTTGTGCGCGGCATGACAGGAGACCTGGTGCTCCTGGAGATGGGGATACCGGTGAACCAGGATTTTCATTATCATCAGTTCCGACAGGGGACGCAGGATGGAAAACTGGCTGATGTTCCATCCTTTGCGCAGGTAATAGCGAGACAGGGCGTTGTCGAAATAACGGCTCTGGTCGTAAAGCCCGTCGTAGTGGGTGATGCCCTTGTGGTTCAACCGCCGCGTGGTGTCGTATTCATCGCCGATGAGGAGCCGCGCGATCTTGCGTTTCCTCATGATCGGCAGCGCGCCGAATAGGAATACGGCCACGGTCCAGAGCCGGATGGGGTATTCGTCGGAACGCATGTTGGCGAAATTCGGACGAATAAAGGGCATGTGCCTCAGCACCCAGTTGTACACCCGGTCGCAGTTGGACCACACGCGGGCGGTATTGGGGATGTTCTCTTTGAAATAATTATACCCGTTCAGGGCGGTAAACCAGTGCCTGCCCGATTCGTTGATAAAAACGGGATGGGTCTCGTAGCCCATTTCGTTCATCAAACCGTAGCTTAAAAGACTGTCCTTTCCCCCGCTGGAAAGAATCACATGCCGATCCCGGCTGGTGGTCCAGGGCTGCCGATGGGTTTCTTCTTTATTTAAAGGACCTTCGGGAAATTCCAGTTGGGCGGCGAGGTAACGCTCTTTTTTGACGGCGTGCAATCCCACGGCATCTCCCTGGAGGAAGGGGTTGGGTTCCAGGAGTTTCTTGACCAGGATCTCGCGGGCGGTATTTTCCATCATGTCACGGATAAATCGCCGGTCTATATCGTCGAATATCCCATGGAATACCATGGTTTTGCAAAAGAGGCCGTAATTGAAGGCCACCTGCGCGCCGATCACGGCGGCCAGGTTTTGAGAAATTGCCTCATTGGGGTCGAATACTTTTTCTTCATAGGAGTAGATCAGGTCGATGCGGTCTTCTTTCCCGCCGTAGAACAATCGGTAAGGCATGACCAGCCGTTTGGGCTCCAGCGTAACGGGTCCGATCTCCATGCGGTCGAACACCACCAACGGTTCACTCATTTTCTCTTCTCCTTCTCCAGGTAGGGTTTCAAGGCCGTTATTAAACCGTCGATGCCGCCGGTGAGCACGTCGAAGGCGGGCAGGCCGGTGACCTGCCGCACGGCGTCGCACACGGCGGGAATTGTTTCTTTGGGCAGGTGTTCGTGGTTGATGACAATGGCCGCCACGGGTTTACCGGATAAGAGTTCCACGGCATGGATTTGTTGGGCCAGGGGTTGAATGGGGTACCCGGGAAACCCGTCGTACTCTTTCCGTGCCGGTGCGTGCTGGAGGACCACGAGGTCGGGCCGCCCGGCGGCCAGCAGTTCGAAACCGCCGGGAAAGGCGGGGTTCATCAGGCTGCCCTGGCCCTCGAGGACGATCACATCCGGCCGCGTTTCTTTCCAGGCCGACCAGACGGCATGTTCGATCTCACCGGAGACGAAATCGTTGACGATGGAATCCAGGATCAGGGAGTAGGCCGCCCCCTGCATCCATGCGGTCTGGCCGGTGCCCACCATTTGCGACCGGTACCCGGCTTTTTCCAGTCCTTTTACCAGGAGCCAGGCGGTGGTGCGTTTACCGATGGCCGAATCGGTGCCCAGTACGGCGATCTTCAGGGAGGTCACCTGCTCGATCTTGCCGCTGAAAAAGTGAAGTTTGTCACGGGGCGGGGGTTTGCGCACATCCCGTATCACAACGTTGTGCTCCGCGGCCACGGCCATTATTTCCGGGTCTTCGGTCAAAAACTGGTGAAGCCCGGAATCGATATGGAGACCCAGTTCCATGGCCGATAGGACATCCGACAGGGCCTCGGGTTCCAGGCGTCCGCCGTCCGGTGCAACGCCCACCACGAGGTAGTCGGCGGGGGTCCCGGCGATACGGGCCGCCTCCACGGCTTCGGCGATGGAGGCATGGATGGGGATGTTGTTGGGTTTTCCGTCCAGTACTTCCCCGGCATCCTTCCCGGCGCATTGGGAGTCCACAACCGATATCACGCGGTAGCGGCGGGTAAACCGCACCAGTCCGTGGGCGGTTTTGCCATAGGTGGTTTCAAAAGCGCCTTCGCAGTAAACCACGGCGTTTCCTTCGGGTTTTTCCAGGTAGTGCGACGTCATGCTTTCCTCCCGGTTAAGATGACCACGTGGCGGTCGTTGGGCAGGGGATTTTTTTTATGTCTTTCCGTTAATGCGATCAGGCCGGCGGTGGAGGCGGGGACCACGTTCAGTCCTTCCCGTTCGCGGATCAGTTTGGCAAAGCTCATCATTTTTTTATCCGAAGCGTTCCCGGCCCAGCCGTCGGTGGCCCGGATGGCGTCCAGCACATAGTCGCCGTCGATGGAATGCCAGTTTATAAGGGGTTCGTTGATCTTTGTTTCGTGGATTTTCGAGGATTCCAGGTCGTCGCAGGTGGGCAGGTTTTTCAGGAATGCCTGGATAATGGGGTTTTTCCTGTAAGAAGAACCGGCCACGATGCGGGGAACGTGGGAGGTTTTTCCTCTCCGGTAAAGGGAGACGAACCCTTTATAAATACCGGCCAGGGTGGTGCCGTTGGAGACCGGGGCCGCCACGACATTGGGCGCGTCCCGTAATTCGTCGTATATTTCGTAGGCGATCTGGCCGTAGCCTTTCAACTGAAGGGCGGTATTGGAGCCGCCGGGGTTGGCGTCGTAGACCTCTTCTTTTTCGGCAAATTCCCCGGAAACCACTACCGCATTTTCATAATCCCCCGGTGCCCGGCGGATTTCCGCGCCCAGTTCCTGCATCTCTTTGACGCGGGAGGTGTGGTAGGTTTCGGGTATATAGATAATACATTTCAGACCAGCCAGGGACGCGGCCAGGGCAACGGCCACGCCGTAGTTGCCGCAGGTGGCGACGGTTATGGCGTCGAAGCCCCTTCGTATTGCGTCCATCGACTGTTCAAAGGCGATGCGGTCTTTTTGGGTGCCGCTGGGATTGCTCCCTTCAAATTTAAGAAAGAGCTGCCGGATGCCCACTTCCCTTTCGATATTGCGGGCGCGCATCAGCGTGGTATCGCCCACCTGGGAATCGATAATATCTTCGTAGGCTTCCAGCCGTTCTTCCAGCGAGCTTTCTTTGTCCCGTATGATCTCTTGCTGGGGTTTCGATTCTTTGGCTATCTCCGATATTTCAGCCGAAGCACCGTCGATGAGATCGAGGGGTTCGAATTCGTTCATTTTATAATGCCTCCCGGAGCATGTTACTACCTTTCCTTTTATACCTGTTCCTGTTTTTCATGTTTTCCTGCCGTAAAAATAAGTGACGCTCTAATATATATGAAAATTTTTTCCGTGTCAATATTTTTTTTAAAAAAAACACCCCGGGATGACGTTTTGCGGACGGATTATTTGACCCTTACAAACTCGAAGTTTCCACACTTCGGGCAGGAAGGAAGGGTGTCGGCCGCGCCCGTCGAGTCGTCGATAAACACGCTCTCTCCGCATAATATACAATCATACACCCCGGTTCCCGGTTTTTCGCCTGTAATGTGCATAGTAACCTCCTATTTTTTTCTTCACATTACAATTATACTTACCCGGTATGCCAAATAACGGCATACCCCAAGGTAATTCTCCCTTTTCCTGCGTGCCCGTCATGAAATAGAGGAACAGGCCGGGTTGAAATAGAGGAACAGGCAATTGGAACAGGCTTATCCCAGGTACATGAGGCTTTTAGAATATAACATTAAGCTTATAATTGGCCGGGTAATTTATCCTGCGGTAGGGATTGACGTTTTTACATTAGAAATTTATTACCGGTTAATGGTTACTCTGCCTTTATTTTAAAGAACTGGCGGACTGGTGAGTCTTATAACCGCCAGAGGTACGAGAGCTTGAAGAAAAACGCCCGGTGGGTTTCAAGGAACCGGTCCGCCGGGATATATTGCTCTCCATCCCATTGTATCTTTTCGCGTATCGCCCCGTAACCCACGTGAACCACCGTGCCGGGAATATAGGTAAACGAAGCCAGGGCGTCCAGGTTCAACTGTTTCCGGTAGGAATTGTACTCCGCAATGCCCCGGAAAAAGAGGTACTTATTCAACTGGAACGTCGTGCGGCTGCGAAGGATGGTGTAATCGTATTCTTTTTGGGAATCGGACTTGCGGAAAAAATCGGAATAGGTAAGATCAAGCGATGTCGTGAATTTCTCCGTGGGCTGGAACGACACGGAAAGAGACGCACGGTTGGCTTTCCCGGGAAACGGATGGTCCGGGTCATAAAAAACACCCCCGGTGCGCCGGTAGAAGATATGAAAAAACAGGTGCCTGGTGATCTGGCTGTTTCCCTGGAACCCGAAACCGCCGATGTCGAAGCGCCTGCCGGCATAGACTTCGTTTCCGAACAATATGTCGAAACGGAACATGGAACTTCGTGCCATGCTGAGACGAAAGGTAAAAAGGTTGACCGTTTCCACCAGGTTGCTCTCCTTGTCCAGCAGGTGATAGCTCCAGTAAAACGGTTCGATGCGCTGGAACAATTTGGATTTGGGATAAAACGAGTACATACCGAAAACCGCCAGCCGCGTCACTCCCTGCCGTGTCAGGAACCCCGTATCGACCTGGAAATCCGGGGAAATATCCTGGAGTCCGACGTCTAAATTAATATTCCTTGAACCGTAATAATAACGCAGTCCCAGGGCATGACCGCCGGTCTTCTCTTCCCCTTCCCGCCGGGTTAACGAACCCAGCAGGTGGTATTCCGCCGCGGCGTATTTCGATAGCCGGAAACGGCCGTCGATACCGGCTGTACGGTTATATGCCCCGGACACGTCGCGACCGGTGTAAAACCCGCCGATGTACGCATCTTTTTTCAATACATGGCGAAAGCGGAATATACCGAAAACGGCCCGGTGGGTCTCCGCCCCGCCGTTGTCGCCGGTGCCGCCCAACGGTTCGTCCAACGCAAAAATGGCCGCCATACTGTCTTTCCCGCCGATCTTTCCCGAAAGCTTGAAACCCAACAGCGGGTCGATGATGGTACGGGTATGTACCACCGCGGTCAGCGGCGCCTCTTCCGTATTACCCGCCAGCCGGAACGCCTCCATCCCTTCAAGGAAAAAGGGACGCTTTTCCTGGTAATACAACGAATAACGGAGGTTGATGTCAACCTGGCCCGCGTCGGTCTCCACCTGGCTGAAATCCGGGTTGTACGTGGCGTCCAGCACCAGGCTGGGGGTGATACCCAGTTTCCCCGTGAGGCTGAAATCCGTCTGCGTGGTTTCCGCCGCCCATTGACCCTCCTGCCGGGCACGGGTCCGCGAGTGTGTCACCGCCGGGAGTATTTCACCGATACGTTTATATTTCATGTTCTTTACCAGGATGGGCTGTGCCTGGCCAAGGGTGGCGCCCCGGTCCGGGTGAATCTCGGGAAAACTGTCGTACTCCGATGTACGAACGATTTGTCTGACTACCCACAGCCCCATCTTGACTTCCTTTTTCAACGGGAACCGGATGCTTTTATAGGGGATTTTCAACTCGACCGTATAGCCCTTATCATCGACGGTGCCCTTGCTGTACCATACCATGTCCTGGCTGCCGTCCAGGTTGCCGTCGGCATCGGTCATGCCGTCCCCTTGAATACCCAGGGGGTTGACCACGAATGCGTAACTCGATTGAAGGTCGTAAAAGGTATCGATGTTGAAGGCCATGAAGTCTTCACCGAATATATTGTCGCGCCGGGTGACGGTTCCCATGATCTTCGAGGCGTCTTTTTCAAAGCAGCGGGCGGCAAAGTAAAAATTTTCCCGGTCCGAACAGGCATAGATCACGGTTTTTTCCGTGGGTTCCCTGCCGTAATCGGGTTTGAAGGTAATAAATCTCTCGAAACGGACCGCCTGGGTCCAGACCGGGTCGTCCAGTTTCCCGTCTATAACCGGGGGTGTATCGATAAGTGGAATTTCAACGGCCTCTTTCGCCCACAGACCGGCGGCGGCTGAAAGAAAAAGAGTAACTATAATAAATATAATAATGCAACGCATGCGCTTCCTCCTGGTTCGGTGTTTATCCGGTAAATCATTAATCCTTTAAACGAGAAATATACCCAAAAGGTTTAAAAAAAAATCACTCACAGGATGTTTATTTGCGCATCTGGAAATCTATTATACCATGATTCTATTCCCTGGAAAAATGCATCTTTAAAAGGTAGATAAAAATTTCTACAACCAAAAACCGTTTGAATAGGACTTAGGTTTTAAGGAAATAGATATCTTTAATCGTCGATTTAGTACCAAATATAGAACTTTAGTCCTATTGACAATAAGGATTTCTATGGTTATCATTATAACATGGCTATTTACAAATTTTCAAAACTTATCATCCAGGACTATCATTAAGACCAAATAAAAAAAATAAGGAGGAAAACGCAATGAGGAAACTCTTAGTGTTAGCGTTAACAGTTTTTTTAACAATGGCTTTCGCCGCCACTCTTCTCTCGAAAGTGCAGGTCGGTGAAGAGGTCCGGGAGAGCTTCACTACCGCTCACCCGTACCCTGGGGGCGGCGGCCTGGTGTACGAGAAAGTGTACCACAATCCCAATTCCGGGTATATTTCGATTCATTTTTCGAATTTCGACCTGGCTCCAGGTGATTACGTGGAAATTTCCAGTGCCGATGGAAATTACAGTTACCTTTACAACAGCAAAGGTAAAGTGGTGAGAGGCGGCAAAGCAATCATCAGCGAATTCTGGGCCACTCACATTCCCGGCAGCACCGCGGTAGTCAGGCTCTACAGCAGGAACCCGAAAGGCGGGTGGGGCTTTGAGATCGATAAGTGGGTCCGGGGCTATGAACCCGAAGTGATCGATGCCATGTTGACCAATATCGAATTGGAAACCAAACCTACGGAAACCAGTATCCCGGGAGAGACCTTATCCAGCCCCGAAGCCATTTGCAGCAGCGATGACATGGAGTGGGCCAAATGTTACGACGGGACCACCATGTATGACAAAGCCAGGGCCGTGGCACGGCTCCTGATGAACGGCAGTTCCGCCTGTACCGGTTGGTTGATCGGAAGCGAAGGTCACCTGATGACCAACAATCATTGTATCGGCAGCCAGAGTACGGCCGACAATACCGATTATGAATTTATGGCGGAAGGTTCCTGTACCACCAATTGTGCTTCCTGGCTTGCCTGTCCCGGTATCGTGGAAGCCACGTCGGGCACCCTGGTTCAAACCGATTCGGCCCTGGATTACACGTTGGTCCTGTTACCCACGAATTTAACGGGCATTTACGGCTACTTGCAGGTGAGAGATACGCTGCCCACTATCGGTGAACGGATGTATATCCCCCAGCATGCCTCGGCCTGGGGCAAACAACTGGCGGTTACCAGCGATGTGGACGGCGGTTACTGCGTGGTTTACAGTACCAACCGGACGCCCTGTTCCGGAGGACCCGGCGACATCGGTTATTACTGCGATACGGCGGGTGGAAGCTCAGGTTCGCCGGTACTGGCTTATGACGATCACCTGGTCATCTCACTGCATCACTGTGCCACTTGCCCCAACCGCGGTTTGCCCATCCCGGCCATTCTTGCCGACCTCGGCTCGAATGTGCCCAACGATGCCATCGGCGGGACCGTGGTAACTCCCCCGGCCGCACCCACGGGTCTGTCGGCCAATGCCCCGGCCTGCGACCGGATCGACCTGGCCTGGACCGATAATGCCGACAATGAATCCGGGTTTAAAATCGAACGCAGCCTGAACGGCAGCACCTTCAACGAGATCGACACCGTGGGTGTCAACGCGACCGGCTACAGCGACACCACGGTTTCCGAAAACACATTGTATTATTATCGTGTACGGGCTTACAACAGCGCCGGGAATTCCGCCTATACCAATGTAGCAAGCGACACCACGCCCACCTGTCCGGCCCTGCCGCCCGCGGCCCCCAGCGGCCTGATTCTCAAAGGCAAAAGAGGACTGGTCGAGATGAGCTGGAACGATAATTCCAACAATGAAACCGGTTTCCGGGTTTACAGGGGACCCAGTGCGGGCAGCCTCTCCCTGGTGGCCACCCTGGGTGCCGATACCGCCTCATACGACGATACCGGCCTGGCAAATAAAACCACGTATTATTACAAGGTTTGTGCCTACAATGCCAACGGCGAAAGCTGCACCGCCGTTATCTCGGTCACAACGAAGTAAAAATTAAGTTTTAATAATCGACGGGGCGGGCTTCGGCCTGCCCTGTTTTTTCCTTGAGATTAGCCACAGTACCTTTGTGTCTTCGTGCCTTTGTGGCTAAAATTTGATTAAAGTTTAGCCCAGAGGTCCCTTACGCGGGTCGAGAGTTCCAGGGGATGGAAGGGTTTGGCAAGGATGCCCGCGACGCCCAATCGCTCATAGAACTCCAACTCGTCCGGGTGCAGGCGGGACGTCATGAAGAAAACCGGGATGTGGGCGACTTCCGGTATCTTTCGTAACTCGGCCATTGTCCGGGAGCCGTCCATATCCGGCATGACGACATCCAGTATGATCAAATCCGGCTGAAAGTCCGTTACATCTTCCAGTGCTCTCTTCCCGGAATCACAGGTGTGTACGGTAAATCCCCCTTTTTTTTCAAGGCTCAGCCGGGCGATCTTTAGAATATCGTGATCGTCATCCACGTACAATATCTTATTTAATTGGCATTTGTCCGTCATCGATCTTTTAAAGTTTCATTTTCCTTAATTGTTTCCCTGTTGTTACCATGGGGTGGAGACGCATGTTATCCAGGATGGTGTCGATTGCTTCCTTTCGTTTTTCCAGGGAGTGTTCGCCTTCCAAAATGATGACGTCCAGTATCTCTTCCAGTTCACGGGAATATTTCGTGATCTCATCGAAGCCGAAGGTTTCACCGGAGCCGCATAACTTATGGGCCAACCTGCGAAGTTTGGTCAACCGCTTTTCATTATCTTCGCTGGTTTGAATATTACTCCACAGGTGTTCCATGATCTCGATCTTTTCCGGCAGTTGATCGGCATAATCCCTCTGTAATTTTAATATTTCACGGTCCAGGCTGTGACCGGGCGATTTTTTTGGGCCGGAATCGGTTTTTTCCTCCAATTGGTCCTCGACTCCGGTCAACCGGTCGATGGTCAACAGGAGTTCGTGAAAGTTCAGCGGTTTTTCAACGAATGCGTCCACCCCCATCCGCTGGGCCTCGTACTTGTCCCTGGCCGTTTTGTATACCGCGCTCATTACCATCAACGGTATATGCGCCAATTGGGCATCGGCTTTTATCGCCTTGCATATATCGAAACCGTGTACACCGGGCAGCAATAAGTCCGTTAATATCAAATCGGGTTTCACTTCTCGTATGGTTTGCAGCGCGGCATCCCCGTCCTTGACATACGATATTTTGTAATCGTGCTTTTCCAGGAATGCCTGGATTAGTTTACCCAATTGTTCTTCATCTTCGATCACCACAATTTTTTTGAGCATCCATAGACCTCACCGTTTAGTATTTCACGCTGCTATTATAGCATATAACGTTTCATCCTTAAACGGAAAACCTTATTTTTTTTCATTTTTTATAGAAACTCCCAACGGGTAATTTTACTTGACTTTACGTATAATCCGGGTTATCCTTTTACATATCAAACAAAACGAATCGGTTCGATTCAATTAAAATTACAAAGAGGTAACGATGAAACATAACAAAAGAGTGGTCCGGTTGACCTGGATGGCCGTTTTCCTCCCGGCGTTGGCCCTGTGGGCGGGAACGGGGTACCACCCCCCATCTGAAGTAAACAAAATACTCAAAATCCAGACCGATACCCATCCGGACATCGCAAAACTGCACAAAATCGCGGTCACCCCCGGTGGGACACCGCTGTACCTGGTGGAAGTGGGACCGGAAACGGCACGAAAGCAAAAATCACTGCCCGCCGTCTTTACGGCCGCCAATATGGAAGGCACGGTGCCCGTCGCCACGGAAGCCGCCCTGCACCTGCTGAAGTTGGTACTTGAGAAACCGGGAGTGAGAAAAGAGATTACATGGTATATCCTGCCGGTGGGAAACCCGGATGCGGCGGCCCGGTTTTTTAAAAAACCCCTGGAACTGGATCCCCGCAACAACCGTCCCCATAACGACGATATGGATGACCGGACGGATGAAGACGGCGTCGAGGACCTGGACGGCAACGGTATTATCACCACTATGCGCGTCAGGGACCCGGAAGGCCGGTGGGTGCCGGTGCCGGGGGAACCCCGGCTGATGAAAAAAGCCGACGGGATTAAAGGAGAGAAAGGAATATATTCCCTTTACACCGAAGGCATCGATAACGACGGCGACGGCCGGTACAACGAGGACGGCCCCGGCGGTGTCGATACCGGTATTAATTTCCCCCACCTCTTCAAATTCTATACCGAAGACGGCGGTTCATGGGCCGGAAGTGAAGATGAAACCTTCAACCTATTCGAATTCATTTACGGACACCCTGAAATCGCCATGACCCTCTGTTTCGGCGAAACCAATTTTTGCATGACCCCGCCCCGGGGCGGGCGCAAGGGGTCCGCCGATCTCTCGAAGATAAAAGTTCCCGAACGGATAGCCAAACGTATGAACATGGACCCCGAAAAAACCTACTCGATGAAAGAGATCATGGAAATCGTCAAGAAACGGGTGCCTTCGGGTTTCGAGATTACCGAATCCATGGTGGCCGGTTTCCTGGGGCTGGGCGCCGCCGTCAACCCCCAGCCCGAAGACCTGAAATTTTACAGCGAAATTTCAGAACAGTATAAAGAATTTCTTAAAAAGAACGGGTTGGACGCCGAACGGCTGGAGCCTGCCCCGGCCAAAGACGGTTCCTTCGAGTTGTGGGCGTATTACCACCTGGGACTGCCTTCCTTCTCCCTGGATTTCTGGACCCTGCCCAAATTGAACGAGAAAAAAGATGAGGGGGATATCACTCCCGGGAAACTGGAAAAAATGACCAACGAGGAGTTCCTGGCATTGGGAGAGGAAAAGATAGCGGCCTTTTTAAAGTCCGCGGGCGCGCCCCCGAATATTAAAGCAGACGTGGTGATCCGTGGGTTAAAAGGCGGCACGATGACCACCAAACGCATGGCCGGCATGTTGAAACGGATGGGCGGCGGTAAATCCAAAACCGAAGGCGGGGCCGACCCGAAGGAAAAAGCACTGCTGGCCTTCAGCGATGACGTGTTGAAGGGCGGCGGGTTTGTTCCCTGGAAGTCCTTCAAACATCCCACCCTGGGTGACGTTGAAATCGGCGGCGCGGTCCCGTACACCGCCAATACACCGCCGGGGGACATGCTGGAAAAACTGATGGGTACACAGGTCCCCTGGGTCTTTGAACTGGTGAATAAAGTCCCCCGGGTGAAGGTTGCCGGAACCGACGTTAAATCCCTGGGCGGCGGGTTGTACCGGGTGAAAGCCCGGGTGGAAAATACCGGTTACCTGCCGTACCCCACATCCATGGGCGCGCGTAACAATCGTATCCCGCCGGTAGTGGCTGTTTTAACGGGAAATGATTTCGAGATCATCGAGGGTAAGAAGCGGAGTTTGATAAAAGAAATACCCGGTCACGGCGTTAAAACGGTGAATTGGATTGTCCGGCCGTTAAAAAAGGGACCGTTGACATTGAACCTGGAGGTGTCCACTCAAAATGCATGGTCCGATTCGGGGAAAATCGTATTAGGAGGTGCAAAATGAAGCGTTTGACCGCACTCATGGTGTCCATGCTGTTGGGATTGTCTTCGTTTATCGTTTATGCCGGTCAGTTTGAGAAACACGACGTGACAGTGCCGCTCAGTTTCGACTATTATTACAGTTACGATATGGTGGTCGAGGCCCTTCAAAAGCTTCACGGGGCCTACCCGCAATTGACCAAACTGGACCTGGTGGGAAAGAGCGAAGAGGGTAGGGGTATTTACTGCATGACGGTCAACAATCCCAATACCGGGAAGGAAGCCGAAAAGCCCGGTGTTTACGTGGACGGTAATATTCACGGTAACGAGATACAGGCCGCGGAAGTAACGCTCTATTTATTAAATTACCTTCTGACCAAATACGGGAAAAACGGTGAAATAACCGGGCTGGTGGATAAGAATGTATTCTACGTGGTTCCCATGGTCAACGTTGACGGCCGTTATCATTTTTTGGAAGATGCCGTTCCCAGCGGCAACCGGGGGCTTCGCAGGCCCCATGACGACGACCGTGACGGGTTGACCGATGAGGACTTCCCCGACGACCTCGACGGTGACGGCAGTATTACCCGGATGCGGAAGCGGGACCCCCACGGTTTATATAAAACAGACCCCGAAGATCCCCGTATTATGGTAAGGGTCAAACCCGGGGAAACGGGCGAGTGGACCATGTTGGGCGAAGAAGGCATCGATAACGACGGTGACGGGAAGGTCAACGAAGATTCCGAAGGGTACGTGGACCCCAATCGCAACTGGGGGTTCGACTGGATGCCCGATTATGTCCAGCGGGGTGCCGGGGACTATCCATTTTCCGGTACCGGCGTCAGGGCCCTGGGCCGGTATATACGTAATCGGCCCAATATTTGCATGGCCTGGGCCTTTCACAATAACGGCGGCATGTTTTTACGGGGCCCCAGTTCCAAAGACCAGGATGAATATCCTCCCCGGGACATTGCCGTTTACGATTACCTGGGAAAGCAGGCGGAACGTATCACCCCGGGATACCGCTACCTCCTTAGTTGGAAAGACCTTTACGCCACTTACGGCGATTTCGTGGAGTGGATGGTAATGGTCAACGGTGCTTACGGGCTTGTGGGGGAACTTTTCATGCGCAGTGAGGAAACCTTCCGCAGTATCGATGAGAGCAAACGGATCGAAACGACGAAACGGGCGTTATCTCAAGAGATGGATGAAGAATCGGGGGGCGGTATGTTCCGTTCCAACCCGGAGGAGGAACGGGAGCAGTTAAAGTACAACGACCACGTGGTACAGGGTGAGCTTTTCAAACCGTGGAAACCGTACAAACACCCGACTTTCGGCGATATCGAGATCGGGGGTTGGGTCAAGTTGAGCCGCCGTCTCCCGGCACCCTTTATGTTGAAGGACCTGGTGCATCGCAATGCCATGGCGGTTATCTTCTCAGCCAAAAACACACCGGAAGTCTCCATGGAGGTATTTGAAACCCGCAAGATAGGCAAGGACCTTTACCGGATCCGCGTCCGGCTCGTTAATTCGAAGGCCATGCCCACCATGAGTTACCATGCGCAGCAAGTACGCCTTTACCCGAAGGACATGTTGACCGTTTCGGGGAAAAGCATAAACGTTGCGGCCGGTGGGGAACTGGTGAATCTTTACCGGGATGAGGCGACTTACAAGGAGTACCGGCCGGAGATTCAATTCCTGGCAGTTCCGGGTTTCGGCAAGGTGGAGTACCAGTTCCTGGTATCCGGTTCGGGTCTTGTGACGTTGGAATATACCTCGCGTCATGCGGGCCGGATCGTTAAGACCGTTACGTTGAAATGATGATGAGATTTTAGCCACGGATTTACACGGATGTACACGGATTTTTTTTTTTTTATCCGTGTCAATCCGTGTTAATCCGTGGCAAATATTAAAAAATAGGTTCACCGTCCGAATCGTCTTGACATTTTCTACAAAAGGTACTACACTGTGTACTTTAGATTATTCGAGTAAATACTAATACAAGGTCAAGGTAAAATAGATGGCAAAGAAAAGAGGAACACAACGAAATAATCGGTCGGCCGAGCATAAACGGGAAATAGACGACGATAGTTTCGAGCAATTAATGGCGGAGTCTTTCCAGCCTGTTCGTTCATTGGAGATTGGCGATGAAGTCGAAGCCACGGTTATCGGTTTTGACGGCGAGAATGTTTTCCTGGATGTGGGAACACGGTTGGACGGTATTCTTAAACGATCGGAATTACAAAAGTGGCAAAATGAGGAGTTGGAAGATGGGCAAACCCTTACCGTATTTATAAGCGGCAGGGGAAGCGGGACCTGGTTATGTTCCACCCGCCTGGGAGGCGGTGACAAGGGCGACGGTGATAAATCCGCCCCGAATAGTGCCGTTATAGTGGCGTTGGAAGATGCATTCAATCGTAACCTTCCCGTGGAAGGACAGGTTGTCGCCGTGGGTAAGGGCGGTTTTAATGTCCAGGTGATGGGTCTTAAAGCCTTCTGCCCGATTTCCCAGATCGATATAAACTATTGTCAGAATCCCGAAGAACACCTGAACAAGACTTATACCTTTGTGATCGTCCGTTTCGAACCGGAAGGCGATAATGTGAATATCGTGGTCAGCCGCCGTGAATTACTGGCCCATGAGCAGGAAAAACGGGTGGAAAAGTTATGGCAGCAGGTGGAGGAAGGCGCGGTTTATGAGGGAACCGTCAATACCATCCGGGACTTTGGCGCTTTCGTGGATATCGGCGGCATCGAGGGGCTTTTGCACATTTCGGAAATCTCCTATGAACGGCTGGATAAGCCCGAAGATGTACTGACCGTCGGCCAGACCCTGGATGTATTGGTCAAGAATGTTGACCGGCAGCGGAGAAAGCTCTCCCTCAGCGCCAAATCGCTGCTCAAGGACCCCTGGATTGCCGCAGTTAAAAAACTTCGCGACGGGGGCGAATTCCAGGGAAAAGTCGTGCGAATGAAGACCTTCGGTGCGTTTATCGAACTCTTCCCCGGTGTCGACGGTATGGTCCATATTTCCAAGCTCGGCACCGACCGCCGTCATCAGCACCCCAAGGAAGTCCTGGGCATCGGTGATATGGTGACGGTCCGCGTTATCGAGATCGATGAAAAGAACAGGAAAATCTCCCTCACCATGGAAAAAGAAGAAGCGGATTTCAGCAAGGACCTGAAACGCTTGAAAAAAGAGCAGGACGAAAGTGTAAAATCATCTCCCCGCCAGATGGCCGCCCTGGTCGATGAAGCCATGAAGGACGAGACGCAGCCGGAAACGAAACCGAAGGAAGAGAAACCGAAGGAAACGAAAGAGAAACCGAAGGAAACGAAACCGGAAGAGGAACAGGAAGAGAAAGACTAATTAGATAATTTTGATCCTGATCTTATTCGAGAGGAGCAGTCGGCCTTTATATATAAACATTTTTTCCGATTATCTCAATTTCCGTGAAAATCGGTTTTCCCGGATAATTTCAACCGCTGGAGTGAATGGTTTCAGCGGCTAAGATCGTATATTTCAGCCTTTAAGTTCAGATTATTTAGCCAAACAATTTTATTACTTTGCCAAAATAAAAAAATATTTAGCCAAAATAAAATTTTATTTTGCCAAAATAAAAAATTATTTTGGCAAAATAATTTAGATTCCGCCGCTGTCGGGGTATACTTTAAGGGCTGATATTCGTATTGCAGCGGCTGACTTCCCTGGTTTCAGCCGCTGCAATTCAAAGAAGTCGAGTCAGTCGCTAAAGGGCTGCTTGAGTCTGTCGCCCCTTGCTGACGGATAATATTGTTTCGGTTGGGGCATAACCATCCTTAACAAGAGCATTAGGAGCATTGCACACCGGGCGGGAGCCTTTTCGGACATGTTTTTTTGCCTGCTGCGTCTTTTTCACCCACAAATAGTTGAAATTTTCACCGATTTATGTTATTCAATAGAAGAAGTCGGTTAGAGTGCAGAATTTAAATTGATAATGGAGAACCGACAATAATAGACGAGTTGGCAATGCTGCAGGAGTTGACTTTTAAATGGGCGGTCCCTAAGGGCGGAAGCTTGCTTGCTTCGAATTCCTCCCACCTGTTTTGATGAACATCGAACTTATACGTGAGCGATTACACACCGGAAACTATCTTGTGAAAAGCCACGCGGTACAACACGCCTTAAAAGAAGGTTTTGAGCGTAAGCATATCCTTGAGGCCGTTTTCAACGGGAGAGTCATTGAAGAATATCCGGGCGACCGACGAGTGCTTATCTGTGGCAGTATGATAAGAGCAAACAGTTTTCAACTTTTTTTGCACGTCGTCTGTGACTATGCCGATCCCGTGTACATCGAGATTATCACTGCCTATATTCCTGACGGGTCTCAATGGGAAAATCCTCCATTCAGACGACGTAAACGATAAAGGAAATAATCAATGAATAACGAACATATTCCCATTTGTGGTGAACACCACGTACAAAAAGAATGGCGCCAAACCACCTTCGAATACAACGGTGAAGGTATCACGGTTCGCGTTCCTAAGATCTACGCCTGGGTTTGCCCGGAAAGTGGGGAGGCATCCTTTACGCCGGATACGGTTGACGAGCTTATGACAACCGTACGCGAACTGATTGAGCTTGCCAAACGTGCCAGGGTTCGTCGCCCCGTGCTGACGGATTATATTGTTTCGGTTGGGGCATAACCATCCCTAACAGGAGCACTATACATGGGGCGGAAGCTTTTCTTGCATTTCCTGCATTTGCTTTTTTCGGAGGAGCACTATTTGAAAAGTTTCAGGATGTCTTCCTTTTTTAGCTTCTTAAAGGTTTTGGCGTCGGAAGTGATGAGGTTTTCCACCAGGGCCTTCTTCTCCTCCTGGAGCTCCAGCATCTTCTCCTCGATGGAACCCTCCACCACCATCCGGTAAACGAATACCTTGCGCGTCTGACCGATACGGTGCGACCGGTCGATGGCCTGCGCCTCCACGGCCGGGTTCCACCAGGGATCGAAGATTACGACGTAATCGGCCGCCGTCAGGTTCAACGCCACTCCCCCGGCCTTGAGACTCAATAAAAACACCCGCCGCTCGTTGTCCTCCTGGAACGTTTTTACCATCTTTTCCCTGGTGTTGACGTTGACCGATCCGTCGATATAGGAATAGTCGATCTCCGCCTCTTCAAAATAATCCCTGAGAATTTTAAGGGCCTCCACGAACTGGGAAAATATCAATACTTTATGGTCCTCGGATAAAATATCCTCCATCAACTCGGTAAAATGATCGAATTTGGCGGAAGGGACTTCCCGGTATTTCTCGTTTACCAGACGTGGAAACAAACACAACTGCCGCAGCCGCAGCATACCTTCCAGTATTTTCATGGACGATTTTTCCACGCCCTTCTCGTCGATCTCTCTCTCGAGCTCTTCCCGGTAGTACCTTGCCGTATCCTCGTAGAGTTTCAACTGGTCGTTTTCCATGGTCAGTTTTGTTACGATCTCCGTTTTTTCCGGCAGTTCGGTTTCCACTTCCTCTTTTTTGCGGCGAAGGATAAAGGGGTAGATCATCTTTTTCAGGAGCTCGGCCTTACGGTCGCTCTTTTCCCTCTCGATGTCCACGGCGAACTGCCGGGAAAACCACCGCGGCGTTCCCAGGTAACCGGGCATCAAAAAATCGAACAACGACCACAACTCCATGGTGTTGTTCTCGATGGGCGTACCGCTCAATGCCAGGCGGTATTTTCCTTTTATTATCTTGACCGCCCGGGACACCAGCGACGTGTAATTTTTAATGTTCTGGGATTCGTCCAGGATGACGCTGTCGAAATCGAATTCCTTGAACCACTCGATATCGATGCGCAGGGTGGCGTAACTGGTAATGACCAGGTCGGTTTCCCGCCACCCTTCGGTGCTCTTTTCCCTGTTGGGGCCGATGTGACGGTGAAACGAAAGACCCGGCGCGAATTTACGGATTTCCGCCTCCCAGTTGGGGATGGCCGACACCGGCGCCACCAGGAGCGAGGTTTTCAACCGGCGGCTATCTTTCAGCGTCTGGAGCAGCGCCAGGGTCTGGACCGTTTTTCCCAACCCCATATCGTCGGCCAGGCACCCGGAAAAGTCGTATTCCCGCAAGAAACGGAGCCACTTGAATCCCTCTTTCTGGTAATTGCGCAGTTCCCCGTTAAATCCCGGGGAGAGCGCGTACTCCTCGATGCGTTTAAAGTCCCCCAGTTTTTTCTCGCGGGTCAATATTTCCCGCAGTTCCGGCATCTCGTCCATGCGCTTGTCGTAAAGCTCACCGATCAGTATATGGTTTTTCGACGGCACCCGGAACACATTCCCGTGCCGTTCTCCGTACCGGTACACGGCAATTAATTTATCCAGTTCATGTTCCGTGAGCAAATGAAGGTTTCCCTTGTTGTCCGTGACCGTATTGTTTTCCAGGTCGATGGACTCGATATCGAAGGTCTTATCCGTTAAAAGATCATGCACCGTGGGCTTGAATTCCAGCCAGTCGATGCCGGCATTAATGGAAACCGATACCCCGCTGCCCGTGGCCCCGATAAACCGTTTCCAGGTGGCCATATAAATACGGAACCCCTTTTCCAGGTAGAACCGCGCCCGTTCCGTCACCCAGTTCAAATAATCCCCTTCCTTGAAGTAGAAATAATAGTACACCGACTTTTCGGCTTGATCATAGTCCATCTCCTCTTTTAACAGGGGATCGGTTTTCAGGAGGTGACGGCACATGTTTTCGAAGAGTTCATCCCTTTTGTAAGTGTAGACGGCTTTGTCCGGATGCTTTGCCAGGAATTTGCGTATTTCCCCCCGGTAATCGTAATCGATCTCCACCCGTTCTTCTTTTCCCTTTTCCGGGTCCCGGGGGTACACCTTCAGTACCGGCAGGGGTTTTAAAGTGAGGGCATATTTCTTCAACAGGCGGGTATCGATGTGAATGTATTCGGATTGAATGCCGCGGAGTGCCGACAGGACCTCGTCGAAATCGCAGGTAAAAAATTCCCGCTCCGCCTCCAGGAATTTGAAGAAAGAATAGAAATGCTTTTGGAGGCGTTCCTCCGGCATGGCCAGGTAGTGGTCGCCCTCCGGTGTGGTGAAAAAAACAGTGACTCCCTGGACGATATAATCGTCGTCGGCGTCAAGTCCCACGGTTTCGCCTTCATCGCCCGAAGGGTTAAAGGTGAGCCGGATAAAAAAAACCGTTTCCTTCTCCAGGGACGGGGCGAACCAAACCTTGACGGAGTGGAAACGAACCGTTTCCAGGGGGCGGTACCCTTTATACACACCGGTCTGGCAGAAGCGGAGTTCCCCGGGCAAACGGAAGGTCTCTTCCACCAATTGAGACGAATAGAGTTGGTTGATGATCCGGGTCTTCAGGGATTCGCCGAGGATGTGATGGTCCAGGGCGGCAAAGTGGTCGAGGAAATTTTCAAGAAGCGGAGACAGCCCGGTAAATTGGTATTTGGGGACATCCGTGGGGGTGATCTTTTTCGGGTTACCGTATTGGCCGTTTTGTTTCACCGGTACCACCACCGGTTGGAACAGGATTTTTTTCCCCTCTTCCATGCCGGCGGCGTCGATTTTCAGGCTCATTCCCAATGCCGCCCCGGGTTTTTCCACGGCCAGGGACACTTTCTCCGGTGTTTCCTCCAGTAATTCCAGTTTTCGCCGGAGGTTTCGGTTCTCGATCTGGCGGACGGCGGGTTTAAGCGCGATCTCCTCGAAACGGATTTCCTGGTCCGAGACATCGAAGTTAAATGTCTTTAGTTCCGGGATGGGGGAGGATTCCAGGTCGATAAACGCATTAATTTTCTCCCTGGCCCGGTTGAAGAGCGGTGTCAACGTCCCGGCGATTTCCATGGTATTGTCTTCTTCACTTTTTAAAAAATAAAGGGCGGTGCGGATGTAGATGTTTCGTGTTTGTTCCACGCCGTCCTGTTCGATACAGTGGATACGGACGGGGTTTCCCATTTCGTCCGGTTTATTTATAAAGATCACGGCGCCGTAATAGGCGGCGCTGCGAAAGAGGTCCCGGTAAACATAGAGGTAATGATTTTCCCCCAGTTCGCCCAGGGCGCCGTAGCGGATCATCCGTTTATAATCGCCGGTATTTTCCGGGTTTTTGAATACGTCGTATTTGTCCATCAGGCGGAACAGTTTCTGTTTAAATGTCATATTTAACTCGTCGTATTAACTCTCGGTTTGTGCTTTTAATTCTTTCCTGTAATGGTCGAGGATAGTCGATTTCGAGATGATCCCCAGGAATTTTCCGTCCTTAACCACCGGCAAGGTACGGAAATTAGTGCTGTCGAATCTTTCCACGATCCCGGCCACGGGTTCATCGATGGAGAGCAGGGTAAGGTCGCGGGCACTCCGCATGACCACCGATACAATGGTAAAATCCAGGAATGCCTGGTCGAAGAGATACTGTTTGATATCGGAGAAGTAGACCATACCCACGAAATCCCCGGTTTTTTTATCTTCCACCGGGAAATAGTCCTTCGACGATTTTTTGATAAGGGGTATCATGTCTTTAAGCAGCATGTCCGGGGGGACTTTCGTAAAATCCGTTTCCAGCAGTTCCCGGGTTTTGATGTCCGAGAGAATACGTGCGTCGGTTTGCGGTCTCAGGAGGTACCCTTTTTTCACCAGTTCGTAGTGGTATATCGAGTGTTTCTCGAAGAGCTTGACCAGCATCGTGGTGAGGAAGGAGACCACCAGGAGGGGTAAGATGGCGTCGTATCCCCGGGTAATCTCGACGATAAGGAAAATTCCCGTGAGCGGCGCGTGCATGGTACCGCCGATCATCCCGGCCATGCCCACCAGTGAGAAAAGAGATGCACCGCTGAAATGCACCGTGGGAAACAACAGTACCAGTAATCTATGATAGGAGAAACCCGCCAGGCTGCCCAATACCAGCGATGGGGCAAACACCCCCCCGGCGCCCCCGGCGCCAAGGGTAAAGGAGGTGGCCAGCATTTTCATGCCGATCAATATCAACACCGCCGGGACCCCGGAATCGTAGTTTTCCGAGATCAGGTTCCGCACCAGTTCGTAACCTTCACCCCGGACCAGGGGGAAGAAGACGATGATGGCGCCGACCAGTAACCCGCCCGCCAGGGCCCTGACGAAGAAGTTCTTGAAAAATTTATCGAGAAACGCCGAACTCCATTTTAAAGCTTTTATGAACACGATGGCAAACAGGGCCAGTGCCACCGAGAGTCCCACCGAGGCGAAAACATTGTTACTGTTAAAGGGGAACTCCTGGTGTTTAAAGGGGATCTGGTTACCGTTCAGCAGCCGGCTTACCACCGTGCCCGTGACCGAAGAGATCGCTATGGGAAGCATGGTGCGGTGGGACCATTCCCCCAGGATGACTTCCAGTGTGAAGATGATCCCGGTAATCGGGGCGTTAAAGATCGAGGCGATGGCCGCCGCCGCGCCGGAACCGGTAACCGCGATCCTTACCCGTTCGTTGGATTTGAAGTACCGGGCGATATTGGAGCCGATGGAGGCCCCGCTGATCACGATGGGTGCTTCCGGTCCGGCGGATGCGCCGCCGGAGATGGTCAAAAGGCTGCCCACCAGTTTGGAGAACGAGGAACGGAGTTTTAGTGCGCCGCCTTTCATACTGATGCCGTAGATGACTTCGGGCACGCCGTGGCCGCCGAAGTCGCGGGCGATGTATTTGAGGAAAAGCACGGTCAGGGCAATCCCTGCCAGGGGAGACAAATAGTAATAAAGCGGCTCCCCCGATTGGCTGAGGTGATGGTGAAAGTATTGAAGTCCGCGGTTCAGGCCCACCGCGGCCAGGCCGCTGACCAGCCCGACGATCACGCCGATAACGACCATCTGGGCCGTGGAGTTCAGGTTGACGAATATTGTTCGTATCTTCAAGTTGAGTTGTTTTATCGGTTCCAATTTCGAGTCTCGTGTCTACATGTCTCAGTCGGCGTCGATGGTTTTTTCGATGGATTCGATTTTTGCCAGTAACGTTTTTTCGTCCGCGCCGTCTTCCAGCATGTTGATGAATTCACCGTTGTGCAGGCAGAAGCTTAACCGGGAGAGCATTTTAAGGTGGTACTCGGGGGAGGGACAGAAGATAAAAAAGAGCACGAAAACCGGTTGACCGTCGATGGAATTAAAATCGATGGGGTGCCGCAGGAAGAAGACGGGGATGATGGGGGCCTGGAGTTTTAAGTGCTGTACGTCTTTCAGGTGGGGAATGGCAACGCCTTTGCCGATGCCGGTGGAAGCGATGCCCTCGCGGAAAATGATCTCGTCCAGGATAAGGGTTTTGTTGACTTCACCGGGGAACCGGATCTTTTCGATGGCGTTTTGGAGTACCGTAAAAATATCGTCTCCTTCCAGTTGATGGAAAACCCCACCCCTCCGGATGGCGCCGCACAGGCTGATCTTATCATCTTCGGTCCCTTTTTTATCCTGGCCCTGTTCCTCTTCCGCTACCGTAAAGTCGTGGGATTGGGCCCATTGGATGATCTCTCCGCGCAGGAAGAAATAGTCGCTGCCTTTGAATTTGCAGGGTATGGTGCCCTGGTGGACCCACCGCTGTACTTTTACCAGCGGTATATCCAGCAGTGCCGCGACATCCTTCGCAGATAATTTTGTTTTGTCTTTCATCGTTCTTTTCGTCAGGAGTAAGTCTAACAAAATTAACTACATCTGGCAAGATATTTGGTGGAAAAAAGAATTTTTCTCATCTCCGTGTTTTACGTACCGGGGGTTATATTGATACATCCCGTTAAGACACCCTGTGTTTTTTTTTGAAGGGGGGGAGTTCCAATGTGTTTTCCCATTGAGAGACGGTCATGTTTATCAATGCTTCCGGTAGACTTCCCGGCGGGACCGCTTTTTGCGCCAACGTGAAATAAGGCATGCAGCTTAACGCACACCCGGTTTTGCCTTCCGGCACCTGCAACTCTTTGTACCCCACGAAAATTTCTTTGTAATGAATCCCCTGTTCATCCTCGCAGTGAAGTAAGGAAGAGACGGTTTTATCGATGAGTTCTTCCCCGGACATCGATTTGAATCCGGTTTTAGCGGATTCATCCCGGTGACCCGCATGCTGGATGACGCGGTCGGACTCATTCTCCCGGTCTTCGGCAATGGCCAGGGCCGAGACACACCGGACCACCGCGGGCCCCCGCGCCGTAACCACCTGGCCGGCACAGGGGACCATTGCCCCGGGAAGCAAGGGAAAACGCCGCTGATCATTCGTGCCGAACAACCGTTCCAGTGCGTCCAGGATGGGTTGTATATCCCATACCGGTACCCGTTCCCCATCGCGGCGTTTTTTTACGGACAGCGGTTTTATCTTCCCGTTTTTGAATTCATCCGGTTTTACCAGGTCGTAGCCCCAGAGTGCACCGTTCAAACCGCAGAAGGCCGATGAATTCATCCGGTTGATCTGTCCCATATAGGCGTCACTCCCCCTGGCCCTGTCATAAGCCGGGTTCAATCCTTCGTCACCGTCGCATGTGATGGCTGCCGTGGAAAGCTTCAGCGCCGCGATATATCCCAGACCACTGGCACCGGGGTTGAGGTAACCCGCGCAGTAGTGACTGAATGCTCCGACCGCGCCGTTGACCACCGTAGTCAATTTCATCGTTGTCTCCTTTCGCTGCCCTCATCGGTTTATGAGGACTACTCTCCAATATTCCTTACAGTATACTTTTATATAAAAACAGATTAAAAGTCAAGTAAAAAATGAAAAAAATTTAAATGCCGGGCCACAACGGCTAATTTCATGGAAGTCTTGCTTGTTTCCCCGGAATATGAGATAATAGGGACACAATGAACCTCACTGTTTGCATTCTTATGTTGGCAAAAAATAGTAATGTAAAATGTAAAGGAGAAAACCATGAAAAAATTTAAAATCCCGGTTTTAGCGGCATTATTAGTCTTATGGCTGGCGGCTCCGCCCCGGCTGCTGCCCCAGGAGGAGTCCGTTCTCCTGTCCCCCGTTCAAATCGAAAAGATCGAGGCTTTTATCAAGGAGCAGATGACCCGCGGGAAAATCCCCGGGATGTCCGTGGTTATCGTGACGGGAGATCGAACCGCGTACAAAAAAGGCTTCGGCTTTGCCGATCCCGGGAAAAAAGAACCCGTCACCCCGGATACGTTGTTCGAGTTGGGGTCGTGTAGTAAAGCGTTTACCGGCCTCGGTATCCTTAAAATGGAAAAGGAGGGCTTGCTGAAATTAAGCGACCCGGTGGAAAAATTCATTCCCTGGCTTAAATTGACCTTTCGGGGTGAAGAGGTCCCGGTTACCCTGGGGCAATTCCTGTACCAGACCGGCGGGGTCCCGTTCGAGTCCATCGGGGGTATTCCCGAAACCGAGGGTGACGATGCACTGGAAACCACCGTTCGTACCCTGTTGGGCCGGCCGTTGGTCCACGAACCGGGGACCGCCTTTAAATATGCCACCATAAACTATGACGTGCTGGGCCTTGTGATTAAAAAACTGTCCGGTGAATCCTTTGAGTCCTACATGCAAACGAACGTGTTACAGCCGTTACAGTTAAACAATACGTTCTTGTTCCGGGAAGAGGCCCGGGCCAAAGGCATGGCCGTGGGATATAAGCTCTGTTTCGGCGCGCCCGCGGCCTATGATGCCCCCATGTACCGCGGCAACACCCCCGCCGGTTATATTATAACCAACGGCGAAGACCTGGCGCGGTGGCTTAAAATCCAACTGGGGACCGTCGAGTTGACGGGATTTGATAGAGAGTTGATTGAAAAGTCCCACATTTCCGATCCCGGTCTCCCCGATTCAAATTATGCCGCCGGTTGGTTTGTTTTTAAAAATACCGGGCAGGTCCTCCATGGCGGTAACAATCCGAATTTTTCCTCCTTTATCGCATTTTCTCCCGCCTCCAAAGTCGGTATTGCCGTCATGGCCAACCGGAACACCGGTTTTACCACCGGTACGGGCGTGGGAATCGGGGCCGTATTGCAGGGAATGGAACCGACTCCCTCCCGGATCGATCGGGATATGAACATGAACGTTGACGCCGTGACCGCTAAAGTGGTTTATGTCCTGCTGCCGTTCCTGTTTTTGGCCCTGGTACTTATCCTCCGCACGGTTATTAAAATTGCCGGGAAGAAGAAGCGATTTCGCGGGGGAGGGATTAAGGGCGCCGCCGCGTTTATTGCGGCCACCGTGCTGATGGCTGCCTGGGTTTATGTTTTAACCATTATCCCTTCTTTCCTGGGTTTCAACCTGCCGCTGGGCTTTGGGTTTATATGGATGCCCGTGACATTTTCCTATGCCGTTTATGCGATATTTTTACTGGGTTTCCTCTATTACCTCTTTTTCCTCATCGCCTTCTTTTTCCGTAAAACGGCCGGCGCGGGGAACCCGAAAGAGGAACAGACATAACATTTTTAGCCCTCCTCGCTGAAACCGTTTCCTGATAGGGATGTTATGGAGATAAATCCAACATATTTCCCGGTTTACAGTATATCGGTTTTGTGTTATATTATACAAATTCCCCCTGGCCAAAAAGCATATTAAAAATTGTTTTACGGATTTCGTATCCCTACGAAACATTTGCAATTTATCAAGGGCGGGAGCTTACCTTAAATATTCCGTATTCGTGCGATGAATAAACTAAACAAACGGTCCATACAGGACATCCTTGCATTGACTCCGATGCAGGAGGGGATGCTCTTTCACTACTTGAGCGATCCCGGGAGTGAACTCTATATCGAACAACTCACACTCTCCCTGGGCGGTGAGATCGATTTCCGGGTGTTCAAAGACGCCTGGAATGTCGTTGTGGAAAATAACGACGCCCTGCGAACCGTGTTTCGATGGGAAGGGGCGGACAATCCCGTCCAGATCGTTTTAAAGCATGTCGAACCCCGGGTGGAACGGGTCGAGTCCCCAAATGACGGCTGTGACGGTGTAGAGGTGAAACGGGGGTTCGATCTTCGAAAGGCGGAAGTCCCGTTCAGGGTGACCCTGTGTAAGTGTGAATCCGGACGGTATGTGATGATCGTCGGTAATCATCATATTTTGTATGACGGTTGGAGTAACGGGATTATTTTGAAGGAGTTTTTTACCGCTTACGACGTTCTATCGAGGGGGGAACCCTATCGTCCGCCGGTAAAGAGGCCGTTCAAGGATTTCATCCGGTGGTTAAGGGAGAGGGATGACCGGGAACAGGCGGCGTTCTGGAGGGACTACTTAAAAGGGATAGACACGCGTACGGAACTTCCCGTAAAAGGGAAAGGGAAAGACGGCCCGGGTATCGGGCGTTATTGCGGCCGGTTCGACGAAAAATTAAAGGCGGACCTGGAAAATTTTGTCAAAGGGCGCGGGCTTACCCCGGCGACGTTGTTATACGGTGCCTGGGGTGTGCTGGTGCAAAAATATAACAGGACCGGCGATGTCCTTTTCGGCACCACCGTGTCGGGACGGTCGGCAAAGGTGGAGGGGATTGAAAACATTGCCGGGTTGTTTATAACCACCGTTCCGCTTCGGGTACGAACGGTTCCCGGTGAAAAGACCGTCGATTTCCTTTACCGGTTGGACGGGGGACTGCGGGAGAGAGAGCCGTACGAGCATACGTCCCTTGTGGACATAAAGTCGTATAGTGAAATGACCGGTAACCGGGAACTTTTCGATACCATCCTGGTTATCGAGAATTATCCCGTGGATATCCGTTTAATGTCGCGGGAGAATGGACCCGTGTTATCCGTCGACGCTTATGACATGGTCGAGGCCACGCATTACGATTTAACGGTTTCCATCACGACGGTTCCCCATGTGGACGTTGTTTTCAGTTACAAGGGCGGTCTTTTGGATAACGGCACCGCCGCGATGTTGTACCGTCATTTCAGCGGTCTTGTCGTTGGGATGTTGTCTGATCCGGAAGGGAAGATCGCTTCGCTGGAAATGATATCCGCGGAAGAAAAGGAAAGGGTCTTATATGAATTTAACGATACCGCCGGGGAATTCCCGGCGGACAGGACCATACACTCTTTATTCGAGGAGCGGGCGGAGAAAACGCCGGACAATATCGCGCTGGTGGGCACGGCGATTCAATTAACCTATGGTGAATTGAAAATAAGGTCGGACGAATACGCGCGTCTTTTGGGAATACAGGGGGTAATCCCCGGTGCCGTCGCGGCTATAAAGATGGAGCGTTCAATTGAAATGGTGGCCGGGATACTGGGAATTTTGAAAGCGGGGGCCTGTTATCTTCCCATCGATCCCGGTTACCCCGAAGACCGGGTGAATTACATTCTTGAAGACAGCAATGCCAAAATACATATTGCTTCCTGTAGGGATGCGATTTATCGCGTCCGTGATCATTGTACTCAATTCGGACGCGATAAATCGCGTCCCTACAGGAATAGTTCTCACAATACGGCTTATGTTATCTATACGTCCGGTTCCACGGGCAAGCCCAAGGGCGTGATGGTGGAGCACCGGTCCGTGGTGAATCTATTGACCGCGCTCCAGGCGGAGTACCCGTTTTTTGAAAGGGATGTCTACCTGTTAAAAACCTCCTATGTGTTCGATGTATCCGTTACGGAGTTGTTCGGCTGGTTTTTGGGAGGGGGCCGGTTGTCGATATTGGAGAAGGGGGGCGAGAAAGATCCCGGGAAGATATTGGACGCCGTGGAGCGGACCGGTGTAACGCATATCAATTTTGTTCCGTCCATGTTCAATGTATTCGTGGATGCGCTGGGTCCGGGGAATATCTCGCGGCTGGCGGGTCTCCGGTATATCTTCCTGGCCGGGGAAGCCCTTTTGCCCGGTTTGGTGGAGAAGTTCCGGCGTCTCCGTACCGGCGTGGTATTGGAAAATATCTACGGCCCTACCGAGGCCGCGGTCTATGCCTGTAAATACCCGTTATCCCGCTGGGACGGCGGCGAGTCCGTGCCCATCGGCGCGCCCCTGCCCAATGTAACGCTGTATGTGCTGGACAGGGATGATCTTTTGCAGCCCGTGGGCGTACCCGGCGAATTGTGCATCGGCGGCGTCGGTTTGGCCCGCGGCTACCTGAACAACCCCGAGCTCACCGCGCAGCGGTTCGGTAAAAATAGGTCTTATAAGACCTATAGGTCCTATAAAACCGGCGACTTATGTCGCCGACTCCCCGATGGTACCGTCGAGTACCTGGGCCGCATCGACCGTCAGGTCAAGATACGGGGTTTTCGTATCGAGCCGGGTGAGATCGAAAACCGGCTGTTGGCCCATCGAGCGGTAAGAGAGGTGGTAGTAACGGCAAGGCGCCGTGATGACGGAGAGCATTACCTCTGTGCGTATATCGTTCCCGCCGGGGACGTGGAGGTTTCAACATTGCGGGAGTATTTATCCGGGACCCTTCCCGGGTACATGGTCCCCGCAGATTTCGTAACCCTGGAGCGGCTGCCCATGACCCCCGGCGGCAAAGTCGACCGGAACGCGCTGCCGGAACCCGAAACAAAGGCGGGAAAGGGTTATACCGCGCCCCGGGACCACAGGGAGAAAACCCTTGTAAACATATGGTCCGACGTATTGGGCATCGATGCTGCCCACATCGGTATCGACGATCATTTTTTTCAACTGGGCGGTCATTCCTTAAAAGCCGTCAGGTTGAGCGGCAGGATACATAAGGCCTTCGACATCGGGATACCCGTGGGGCAGTTGTTCGACACACCCACCATCCGGGGAATTTGCGCGGCCATGGACCGGGCCGCCAGGCAGCGCTTCCGCTCCCCGGGACCCGTGGAGGAGAAAGAGTATTACCCGCTTTCACCCGCCCAGAAGCGGTTGTACGTATTGCAGCAGCGGGACGGGGACGGTACGGTTTACAACATGCCCGGCGGCCTGGTGCTGGAAGGCGAAATCGAGAAAGACAGGTTTGAAACCGTCTTCCGTGAGTTGATAACCCGTCATGAAATCCTCCGGACATCGTTTATAATGGTGGACGGCGAACCGGTGCAAAAGATAAACCCTTTTGTCGATTTCAAAATCGAAACCGGCCCTTCCGCCCATTTCCTTCGTTCTTTCGACCTGTCCCGCGCGCCGCTGCTGCGGGTGGGATTGGAAAAAACGGGTGACCACACGCATCGCCTGCTGTTCGACATGCACCATATCGTTTCCGACGGTATATCCATGGAGATATTTATAAAAGAGTTCACCGCCCTTTACCGGGGAGAGTCGTTATCGCCGTTGACGCTTCGGTACAGGGATTATTCCCAATGGCTCCGTTCGGTGGATTACAGCCGGCAGGCGGCTTATTGGCGGGCGTTGTTCCGGGACGAGGTGCCGGTGCTCGAGCTTCCCACGGATTTTGCACGGCCCCCGGTACAGTCTTTTAAAGGGGGTATCGTACGCTTCGAACTCACCCCGGGGGAGACCCGCCGGTTAAACGCGCTGGTTTTGGATCACGGTACCACCCTGTACATGGTCCTCTTGACCCTGTTCAATGTATTTTTATCCCGGGTAAGTAACCGTGAGGCCGTCATCGTCGGGACTCCCGCCGTGGGGCGCCGTCATGCGGACCTGGAAAACATCATCGGCCCTTTTATCAATACCCTTGCCTTGCTAAGTTTTCCCGGCGGGAGCAAAACCTTCCCGGGGTTCCTGGAAGAAGTGAATAAAAGTACCCTGGAGGCCCTGGAGAACCAGGATTACCCGTTTGAAGAATTGGTGAAAGACCTCGATATAAAACGTGACCCCGGCCGTCACCCCTTATTCGATACCATGTTTGCCCTGCAAACCGTGGATATTTCCAGGGTAACGATTCCCGGTTTGAAACTGCGGCCCTATGAATTTGAGACCGGTATTTCCCATTTTGATTTACTGCTGCAGGCAGTGGAATCGAAAGAGACCGTCCGGTTTACCTTCGAGTACGGAACGGATCTATTTGAAAGGGCCTCGATCCTGCGGTTCGTCGAGTTTTACAAGCGTGTTTTATCCTCGGTACTCGAGAGACCGGACGTAAGATTAAGGGATATAGAGATCATTTCCGAAGAGGAGAAAGAGCGGCTGCTGCGCGAATTTAACGACACCGCGTCGGACTACCCCCGGGACAGGTCGATTCACCGGTTGTTCGAGGAAGAGGTGGAGAAGCACCCGCACCGTTCGGCGGTGGTCTTCGAGGACCGGGTGCTCACCTACGGCGAATTGGACCGCCGGGCCGGGGTGTTTGCGGCGCATTTGCAAAAGAGGGGAGTGGGACCGGGGACGCCCGCGGCTATTATGTCGAAGGTTTCGTTGGAGATGATCGTGGGGGTACTGGGCATTCTCAAGGCGGGCGGCGCGTACGTGCCCATGGACCCGGATTACCCGGGGGACCGTATCCGTTACATCCTGGAAGACAGCAACGCCCGGGAAATAAATTTTGAAGAGTATGAAGGCCGCTTCGCGGTATCTATAAATATAAGTTCCGCGAATTTGGCTTATATTATTTACACCTCCGGTTCAACGGGTCGTCCAAAGGGTGTTTTGGTGGAGCACCGGAATGTGGTGCGGTTGGTTAAGAATACCGATTATGTGGAATTTAAAGAGGGAGACCGGGTATTGCAGACCGGTGCATTGAGCTTCGATGCCTCTACCTTCGAGATATGGGGGGCGTTATTGAACGGCCTGACCCTCTACCTGGCCGAAAGGGATGATATCCTTTCGCCGCCGGTGTTGAAAACCCTCATCGCGAGCCGGGGGATTACCCTCATGTGGATGACGTCGCCGTTGTTCAACCGGATGGTGGAGAGTGATGTGGAGATTTTCAGGGGACTTCGGAGCTTACTGGTAGGGGGAGACGTGTTGTCGCCGGTTCATATTAACCGGGTGCGTGGGGCGTTTCCCCGGCTGCGGGTGATCAACGGTTACGGTCCCACGGAGAACACCACCTTTTCGACAACGTATTCGATCGAGCGCCGTTTCGAGAGAAATATTCCCATCGGCCGCCCCATTGCAAACTCGACGGCACACATATTAAACAACGCCGGTGGGGTGCAGCCCATCGGTATTTACGGCGAGTTGTGGGTCGGCGGCGACGGCGTCGCCCGCGGTTACCTCAACAACCCCGGGCTCACCGCGCAGCGGTTCCGTAAAAATAGGTCTTATAAGACCTATAAGACCTATAGGTCCTATTATAAAACGGGCGATTTAGCCCGTTGGCGCCGTGACGGTACCATCGAATTCGCCGGACGCCTGGACCAGCAGGTCAAGATAAGGGGCTTCCGCATCGAGCCCGGTGAGATCGAGGACCGGCTGCTGCGGCACCCGGGAGTAAAAGGGGCGGTTGTACTTCCCGTTGGAACAGGGGGTGACAAACACCTCTGTGCGTATATCGTACCCGGCGGCACGCCCGATATACCGGGGATAAAAGAATTTTTATCCGCTGAATTGCCCGGGTATATGGTGCCGGATTTTTATGTATTCCTGGAAAAAATACCGTTAACCCCCAATGGGAAAGTCGATCGGCGGTCCCTGCCCCAACCGGGAACCGGTGCCGGGGCACCGTTCATCGCCCCCCGGGATGAGCACGAGAGAACGCTGGTGGAGATATGGGGCCGGGTCCTGGGTATTGAAAGCGGCCGCATCGGCTTAAATTCCGATTTTTTTGAATCGGGCGGGCATTCCATCAGCGCCGCCCTCCTGGTGTCCGAAGCGCATAAAGCCTTTAACGTCAACCTGACCCTGACGGATATCTTTACAATGCCTACCGCGCGCGAGTTATCCGCATTTATAAAAGGGGCCGCCGAAGTGACATACACGGCCGTGGAACCGGTGGAGAAAAGGGAGTATTACCCGCTCTCTTCCGCCCAGGAACGGTTGTATGTGCTTCACCAGGTCACCGGGGGTTCCATCGCTTACAATATCACCGAAGCCCTTGAATTGGAAGGCGTGCTCGACACGAAGCGGTTGGAGGAGACGTTTACCGCATTGATCCGCCGGCACGAGAGTTTCCGGACCTCTTTTCACCGGGTGGAGGATGAACCCGTACAGGAGGTCCACGATAATGTGGAGTTTAAAATCGATCATTTCAACACCTTACCCCTTACATTCATTCGTCCCTTTGATCTGTCCCGGGCGCCGCTTCTTCGAGTGGGATTGATAAGAAGAGGTGAAGCGGAACATCTATTGGTCGTGGATATGCACCACATCATCTCGGACGGTACGTCCATGGATATATTGGCGAAGGAATTCACGGCCTTATACGGTGGAAACGAACTCCCCGGTTTAACCGTTCAGTACAAGGATTATACCCTGTGGCGCCGGGGAGTGCCGGCCCCGGGACGGGAGTACTGGAAAAAAGAGTTCCCCGGTGAAATACCCGTACTTGATCTCCCCGTCGATCATACCCGGCCCGCCGTCCAGGCTTTCGAGGGACGCACCCGGGGGTTTACCGTGGGTACCGAAGAGACCGCCGCGTTAACGAAGACCGGCCTGGAGGGAGGGGCCACATTGTTCATGGTTTTACAGGCGGTCACCCATATCTTCTTCTCGAAATTAAGCGGCCGGGAAGACATCGTCGTGGGAACACCGGCCGCCGGCCGCGGGCACCCGGACATGGAACCGGTGATCGGGATGTTCGTCAACATGCTGGCCATACGGAGTTTTCCCTTAGGAGAGAAGACTTTCCGGGAGTACCTGGAAGAAATTAAAAAGAAATCTTTATCCGCTTATGAGAACAGGGACTACCCCTATGAAGACCTGGTCGAGGAACTGGGGGTGAGGCGTGATACCGGACGGAACCCCTTATTCGATGTGGCCTTCGCACTCCAGGAACCGGGTCTCGAACACCTGCGGCTTCCCGGTTTGAAATTAAAGCTCCATGAATTGGAAACGGGGATATCGAAATTCGATCTTACCGTTTTTGCCATCCACTCCGATAAGGAATTACACTTTCGCTTCGAGTACAGCACGGCGCTTTTTGAAGAATCCACCATCGACCGGTTTACCGGTTATTTCCACGGGGTGGTCTCGTCGGTGGTGAAGAACCCCGCCGTGCTTCTCGCCGACATCGAGATCATTTCGGAAGCGGAGAAAAAGAAAATCTTACATGATTTCAATGGCAGGGAGACCCGGTTTCCTTCCGATAAAACCCTGCATGGTCTATTCGAGGACCGGGTGGAAAAAACGCCGGACAATATTGCCTTAGGGGTCCGCGAAACAGGCGGGAAGGAATACGCCCTGACTTATAAAGAGTTGAATGAAAAAGCCGGGCGCCTGGCAATTTACCTGGAGCGGCGCGGGGTAGGGGAGAACGGCCTGGTGGCGTTGAGTACCCACCGCTCCCTGGAAATGCACACCGGTATCCTGGGAATATTAAAGGCCGGGTGCGGTTATGTGCCTTTGAATCCCGAAGCCCCGGCTTCACGAACCGAGTATATGCTGCGGGAGTGCGGCGTATCTATGCTCACGATAACCCGGGAATTGATCGATGCCGTTGAAACCGTGGATAAGTCCGCTGTGGTCTCGTTGTCCCGGCATCGGCATCCTTCGGATATCGCTTATGTTATTTTTACTTCCGGTTCCACCGGGAAACCCCGGGGTGTGCCCGTTACCCATGCCAATGTATCGCCCCTTCTTCACTGGGGGTACCGGCATGTGGGTATCGGTACCGCCGACCGGGTCCTTCAAAATATCTCTTATTTTTTCGATTGGTCCGTATGGGAAATATTCATAACCCTTACTACCGGGGCGGCGTTACACGTTGTGCCGGACGATATCCTGTTGAACCCGGCGGCATGTATCGATTTTATGAACGATAACGGGATTACCGCTTTTCATATAACGCCCGGGCAGTACCGTTACCTGGTAAATACCGGCAAAAAAACAGGGACTTTAAATCATTTATTTATCGGCGGTGAGACGTTACCCGTCGATCTGGCGGAGCGCGGTTCCGGTTTGATAAAAGACGAATGCCGGGTATTTAATATGTACGGCCCCACCGAGGCGACGATCATTTCCACCGTGTTGGAGATCGACAGGGGCGAATACCGGCGGTTCAAAGGGCTGTCCTCTGTGCCCATCGGCAAACCCGCGGCCAACCTGGACCACTACATCCTGGACCAATACGGGAAGGTGTGCCCGGTAAATATCCCCGGTGAGCTGTTTATTTCCGGCGACGGCGTCGCCCGGGGCTACTTAAACAACCCCGAGATGACCGCGCAGCGGTTCTGTAAAAATAGGACCTATAGGACTTATAGG
>Ga0210082_1000004_pt1 | contig 47919 bp, 43 predicted proteins | sample White_ThreeSqA_D_2_FD_185592 | JGI IMG/M metagenome (GOLD analysis project Ga0210082, IMG submission 185592) | Wetland microbial communities from the San Francisco Bay, California, USA, that impact long-term carbon sequestration -... | ecosystem: Environmental > Aquatic > Marine > Wetlands ... | reverse complement strand
GGCGCCCCCAACCCAAGATCTACATCATCACAATCTCAAACAGAATCTTTCAAAATATTCTTCGCAAAAAAACAAGAACTTCACCGACAGTATCACAGAAAAATAGTGGTATATTTTTTCAGGCGAAGGCGAGCATTTCGCTTTCGCTGTATTGTTCCGGCAGGGGGACGCCTTCTTCCCGCAGACCTTCGAGGTGGAATTTAATGGCTTCGTAGATATTTTCTTCCACCTGTTTTTTAGTTTCCCCGGTGGCGATACATCCGGGTAGGTCCGGGACATAGGCGCTGTAACCGGTATCGGTTTTTTCGTAGACCACCAGATATTTTATCATTATTAATGCTCCTCGATTTTCGCTTGTTTCAGGATACTTCCGAGAGTACCGCGTTTGATCTCATCGGACATTTTGTGGTAGGCGATGGTAACGACGCCTTTTTTTTCGGGGTGTTTAAATTGTTTATGGCTGCCTCGTTGTCTTGCTTCGTACCATCCGTCATCTATAAGCAATTTATTACGTCCTTTACTTTCATAGAAATTCCTTTAATTATTATAATTCATATCGTATTTTTTTTCAACTTGCAGAAGAAAATAGAGTTATGATGAAAATAATTATTGGGAACCTTGGAAGACATTCTCAAGCCGTGAGACCGGGGAGCGTTATCGTCGAACGGCGGCTTTCCAAAGTTTTTTAAAAAGTTGACGGTGATTTCAAGATCAGGTTGATTCCCAACGACTTTTTTAGTATAATGAGTCCATGAAACCATATCTTATATTTTTCCTGTCATGGCTGTGCCCCGGAATGGGTCACTTCGTTCAAAAGAAATACCTCAAAGGCATTGTCTTCCTGGTGGGAATCCTCCTGCTCCTGATACTCGGAGTGATTATGAAAGGGAAATTCTACACCACCGAACAATTCCACCCGTTACTGATCCTCGGCTTCCTGGGCGATCTGGGAAGCGGTATCTTCTATTTCATTATAAAACTACTGGGCCTGGGAAAAGGGCATATCGAAGCCATTACTTTTCACTACGGCACCACCTACCTGGTCATCGCCGGTCTTCTCAACTACCTGGTGGCCTTAAATGCGTTCGATATTGCAGTGGGGAAACGAAAATGATCTCTTTCTTTAAAAGTCACGGTTATACGATGATAATTTGTGCGGCTATCGTCTCGACTGTCCTCGCTTTCATCCGGCACGATGAAAAAAAGGATATCCTGAAGTACGGATTAAGACTGTTCATCTATATGGTGGGCGGCGTTATCATCGTCAGTTGGCTCATGTATTTTCTATAATTTAATATAGAACCCACTTACGGGCGAACACACGGAAGACACGCGGCAGACAAAGAAAATATGTGTCGGCAGATATTCCCAATGACTCGAAAACTGTACAGGTATCTACCCCCGGTCATTATATATATGGTGATCTTTTATTTGTCCTCGCAGCCGGCGTCAACGTTCCCGGACGTGGTTCCCGATATTGTTCCCCACTTTATCGAATATTTTGTGCTGGCCTATTTCACATTACGGGCATTCGGTAAAAACGCCACGCGGAAACAAATGGTCTTATGTACGGCGATACTCCTCATCCTGGCCGTACTGGATGAACTCCATCAATATTACGTCCCCACCCGATTTTTTGAATTAAAAGATATCCTGGTTGACCTCACCGGCTCCCTCAGCGGCATGTTTCTCTTTTTAAAAACATAATATATAAAGATGCCCACAGAACACACAGAAGACACAGAAAAAAAGAAGAAAAAAGAAAAAAGATTTTATTTTATTTGGCGTTCGTGTTCGAGTTTGGGGTAATGACCGAAATTGACAAGCGGTCCCAATTTATAAGTGTCCGCATTCAGATAATTCAATAACTGTGCCCGGTATTGATCTATTAAAGCAGATACAGCCTTTATCTCAAGTATGACCTTGCCATAACAAATAAAATCAGGACGATAGGTCTGATTTAATACACGACCCCGATATTCCAATTCCAATTCTTTTTGAGATTCATACGGAATTTCCAGAAAATCAAATTCTATCTCAAGACACTCATGGTAGACACTCTCCAGGAAACCACACCCCATCCTTTTATAAACATTAAAACAAGCCCCTAGAATCGCATAAGTCTCATCGGCATAGATAAATTCCTTCTGCATCCAACACTCTTTTTCTCTTTTCTTTTCTTTTTTTTTTCTGTGTATTCTGTGTGTTCGCCGTGACGTGGGCTCTTTGTTTTTAAATTTTTAAAACGACAGGCCGACAGCGCCCATGAAGGCGAATCCGCCCAATTTGACACCGTCCACATTCAAGAAAACATTTTTCCCCTTTACATCGATGAAGAACGAACTCACCAGGTAATACCGCACGCCGCCTTCAACGGAGAAACCGAATTTCTTCTCATCCACCGTCCCGATAGGATTCTCCTCTTTATACATATAGTAACCGGCAGCCGCCCCGATATACGGATAAAATTTACAATTCTTATCCGCCTTGAACAAGAACCGGGCCCCCAATTCGATCGGTATGATCTTAAGAGTGGTCTTTTCCAGCGTAAGGGTCAATTCTCCGTCCCTGGTAAAATAATCCGTGTGTAAAAACGCTTCGAGGGTCTTTCCCAGTTTTACGCCGAAATCGACATTATAAGATATCCCCGAGCCGCCGTACACATCTTTATACAAATCGTCGGAGACATTTCTCATACCGGCACCCACGGACAAAGAGAATTTCCCGGGTGTACAGGGTCCACTCTCCGCATCCTGGGCAAACGCCTGCATATTTGTAAAGGCCAATCCGATAAACACGACCAGACACAAAACAGCCAACTTTTTCATATTTTCCTCCTTATTTACATTCACTCGGCAGTTGAAAAGAGATTATATCATAATACGAATAAATCTACAAAATGCGGAAAATTTTTTTTTAAGAAAAACCTTGAAATTTTCTCCCATTTCACATAAAATAAGAAATGAAAGTAAAAGCGAAAATATATCAAATCAACGAACGGAGGAACAAAAAACAATGAGCGACTATGAACAATTTTTTTCTACCAATGCGAAAAACATGAAAAAATCCGAGATACGAGAACTACTGAAACTGACCACCAAACCCGGGGTAATCTCTTTTGCCGGCGGCCTGCCCGCCCCGGACCTGTTCCCGGTGGAAGAATTAAGAGAAGTCATAGACCATGTCCTTAAAAGCGACGGCCCCAAAGCTCTCCAATACGGCCCCACCGAAGGCGATATGAATTTAAGGGAAGAGTTGAGAAAATTCATGATGAAAGAAGGAATAGACATTCCCGTTGAACAAATATTCGTCATCACCTCCTCACAGCAGGGTCTCGACCTGACGGGCAAGATATTTACCGATCCCGGCGATATCATCATGTCGGGGAAACCGACCTATGTCGGCGCTATCCAGGCATTCCACTCCTACGGCGCAAAAATGTGCCCCGTGGACCTGGACGAGGAAGGCATCGATACCGAAAAACTGGATACCGAAATCAAACGCTTCACGGATAACGGCCAAAAACCCAAATTCATCTATGTGGTCCCCGATTTCCAGAACCCCTCCGGTATTACGCTGAAACTGGAACGAAGAAAAGATTTGATCGCTATTGCCGAAAAATACGACATGATCATCGTCGAAGACTCCCCCTACCGGCAGCTCCGATTTGAAGGAAAATCCGAAGAACCCCTGCTCAGCCTCAGCCGGGACCGCGTCCTCTCCCTCTTTACCTTTAGTAAAATATTGCTCCCCGGTTTCCGCCTGGGATGGATGGCCGGACCGGCGCCGTTGATTCAAAAAGCCATCGTTGCCAAACAGGCCGTGGACCTCTGTGCTCCCCCATTCAACCAGGCCGTACTGGCCGAATTCATGAAACGGGGACTGCTGGAAAAACAAATCCAACGGATTATCGTCGCATACCGGGAAAAACGCGACTATATGCTGGAAAAACTCGATGAATTCATGCCCCGTATCGAGGGCCTCAAATGGACCCGGCCCGCCGGCGGACTGTTCCTCTGGGTCACGCTCCCCAAACATATGAATACCTCCGAACTATTCAAGGAAGCGGTGGTGAAGAAAAAAGTCGCTTATGTCATGGGCTGTTCCTTCGACCCCACCGGCCTGGAAAGAAATACCATGCGGTTGAATTTCTCTTTCGCCGACAAAGAACAGATCGCGGAAGGAATAAAACGGCTGGGCGAATTGATAAAAGATAAGATTTGAGTAGGTTGAGTAGGTTGAGTAGGTTGAGTAGGTTGAGTAAAATAAATGGAATGAGGTAAATATCCAATTGTTTGCTCACTCATCTCACTCATCGCACTAATTCCACTCATCCAGCCCACAGCGTATGAAATCAGATTTATAAGTGTATACAAATTACACGCCCCCCCCGCGGCAATCGGGCGGCCGGGCAAGCGGGGGGAGTTGCCCCACAACGCCGTTCGGCGCACATGATTCCTTTATCCCACCGAAATGCAGTAATTCTAATTTTACCACGAAGAACACGAAGAGCACGAAGGGAAAGATAAGAAAAGACTTTAATTACCTGCTTTTTATTTATTTTATCTTCGTGTCCTTCGTGTCCTTCGTGGTTCAAAATCCAAAATTAAAATTGCCGACCGAAAGGCATAATTTTTGGCATGATAATTGCTCTAATAGGGAGGAGCCGAAAAATGAAAAATAAAAAAGGGTTTACAATAGTAGAATTATTAGTATCCATTATCGTTTTGGCGGTGTTCCTGGCAATGAGTCTCAGCATAGGGCGAGCTTCTCTGCAGCGGGCCAAATTTACCGATGCATTCAACACATTTATCGCGGATTTTTATTATGCGAGGCAATTGGCAGCCGTTCAAAACAAGTATGTGGCGTTTGAATTCGATCCCCAGGGGCGGTTTTATACCCTCCGTATCCAGAAAGGGTTCAATGTGAATCTTGCCAGTGAAGACAGCTTTATCGACCATAAAACCGTCAACCCCCTGTACGGAGAGGCCTTTTTCGATGTCAAGCAAGGGGGCAATTTTGCCTTTAATCCCATGGGAGTCGTACGCGCCTTTCCCGTGGATGTCGGCATGAATGCCATCTCCGTCAGGATTGAGTTCTTTAAGAAACACGAGACCACGGGCAATATCGATTACAAGAAGACGGTCTGGATATATCCATCAGGAGGTATCAAAATTGAAAAATAAAGAAAACATAAACGGTTTCACATTGGTAGAGGCATTGATCGCCATGGCCATCCTTTCCTTTATAATCGTGACTATCCTGAGCGGCTTTACGCATCAGAAAATGGCCACCCGGAAAATTGCCGATAAAAACCTTGCCCTTTCACTGGCGGAAATAAAAATGCAAGAACTCCAAAAATTCAGCGCTGGCCAGCTAACGGCCGGTATCACCACGGACTGGATTATCCATAGAAAAGGACTGTTTAAAGTCTACCAGAGCGATCCCAACGATGTGGACCAGTTCAGGAGAGTCACCTTCATTTCCGTGGAGCAGGGCAATGTACTGGGAGATAAGATGGTCATACAGGTAATGGTAGAGTATGGAAAAGAAAAAAATACTTACCCGTTCAGGGTCGTACTAAGCACAAAAAAGGGGATATAAAAATGAAAATCAAACATATCTTAAAAGATCGCAAAGGGTTTTCACTGATAGAGACGTTAATTACCATGAGCGTTTTTCTTATTGTCCTTTCGGGAGTGTATGTGATGGTGGTTCACTATGGAGACGTGTCCCGTACCGAAAATTCCCGTCTCCGTCAGCAGCAGGAAGCCCGGTTTCTTATGTCCAACTTCGCTTCGGAGGTCAAGAATGCCGGGGCGATTTTGACCGTTACCTTTACCGGGTGGTTCCTGGAAGGGAAAGCCCCGTATTTTAACGGGATATACCCGCTAAACAAAACAAATTATCCCGACGGGATTATCCTCGCTTCCGGTGACCCCGAAGCCGTAACCCGTACGGCGGTCCCCTTCAACCCCGGGGAAGGAAATATCATCCAGGTCGAAGATATCGACGTCCCGGCTTACGACGTAACCCGGCCTTACGAGTACAGGCAGTGGGCGGCGAACGACATCGGTATTGTTGTCAGTGACGAAGGTTTCCTGGTATTTAAAGTTGAAGATGTCACCGCCACTACCATCCAGATGAGGGAAGAACCGGTCTATTACTCGGGTCTGCTCAACACCACCGCCAGTCCTTTCAAGGGTATCGGTTACAGTGACCCCGCCGAAATCAAGGGGAACGCTATCGAATACCCCAAGCACGCGCCCATTGTTCGTCTGAGCTATTTTTCCATCTACCTGTTCAAGGAAGTGGCCCACCCCAGGGATGATCTGAGTGACCGGCTGGTCCGGCAATTTATCCGGGTCAGTGATTGTTTCGGCCAGGAAGACGCATTATCGGAGGGGAGCGATTCGATCAAAAGCGTGATTTCCGAAAACATATGGGATTTACAGATCGCTTATATTGCCTATGAAAATTTCAAGGACTCCGACCCCGATACCGACATCGACAATGCGCACCACTATTTCGCCGGTGGGAGCACCTCTCAGGTTGTATACGACTTACTGGATGACCTCCGGGCACGAAATCTTAAACAATTGGATTTTGACGCCATCCTTATTACCGATGAGTACGGCGGCAGCGGTGAATTTGAAAAACGGAAGGTACCCGCCATCGGGGACGGGGGTTCCTATGATATGCCTTCGGGGAAATACAATTATAAAATTGTGAGTTTCTCGTTGGAACCCAAAAATTACAGTATAATTTTTTCTTTATAGGGAGTGCGACAATGGAAAACGAAAACGAAAACGAAAACGAAAAAAATGCAAGAGGAAGTGTTCTTGTTTTAACCATCATATCGGCGTTGATATTATCCCTGATAATGACCGGACTGTTGAGCATCGGTACCACCGAAATACACACCACCCGGAATTTCCAGTTGAATAAAATTGCATACTATGCCGCCCTGGAAGGTGCCGAGGATGTCCGCAACATGATCATCGAGGCCCAATCGGTCGGGGATGTGGAAAACATCGTTAAAGACGTTTACTCGACCAGGACAAAGGAATCCTTTAGCGATGGGAGCAATAAAATAAACACCGGGATTTACCGTACGTATATCACCGGCAGCCTGTTGGATTTCCAGGAAAACACACCGCAAACCCTCAAACATTTTGAAGGGTTCCCGGCCCCGCCGTTACTCGGCGCTTCGCAAAGCTTGAATTTAACGCCCATGGTGTGGAAAGTGTATATAACCGCGGAAGCCCTGGCGGGCAAAAGTGCCGGCTACACCGAAATGGTGACCGGGATTTACTATACCGTCGGCAGCTACGATTGATACTGTCGCAAGCGAGGTGAATATGAAAATGAAGAAAACGATCAAGCTTTTACTAATGCTGTCCCTCCTGGTCGCTGTCGGCCTCCAAATGGAGTCGGACGATAAAGAACTGTTTATGGGACTCAATACCGGTGACAATTCCGTCAGGCCCAACGTGGTGATCATTATGGACAGTTCCGGCTCCATGAATACCATTATTAACTATCCGAAGGAATTCGGCCCCGACGGGATTGAAGGTACCGACGACGACGACGAAGGCTTCGATTCCACGGTCACTTACTCCGGCAGCGTGGAAGGCTTCACCAGCGCCACGACCTTCCTCGACTCGACCCAGTGGTTTGCCCGGTGGGTCTATAACGGCGAAGCCTACGAGCACGATAAACAGGATTTGGAAGGATGGGGTGGAAAACAATTCTGGACCGGTTGTTACGAAGGAGACGGCAGCGGCACAAATTTCCGGGTCGGAAGTAACGGCTCCGGTTATTTTCGCGAGGGGGAAAAAGTGATTTACCGGGACTATAAAGACCCGGTCAGCCCGGCGATGGCAACCATCAAACGGAAATACACCGGTTCCGACGGTCAGCCCTGGTTCGAGCTCGAAAATATCGTGGGCGGCCCCATCGAGCCGGATGCAGACAACTCCAGGTGTCATTTCCAACAGTCGCCGGACGATCAGAACTGGAAACCCGTGATCATAAAGATGTACGGCACCGATGACCTTGGAGAGAGCACCCGCTGGCCCCGGGAGTACGTGAAATGGATATACCTCCATGCCACCGACGCCCAGCGGGAAGCGGTAAACCATTTTTCCACCTGGGCCACCTTCGACGTCGATAAGGAACCCGCGCCCGAGTTATCCGAGTGTGCCACCCCCGGAAACGACGACATTGGGGGTTCCCATCCCCGTATCAAGACCCTTTTTACCCGTATGCAGGTGGCCAGGGAAGTGATTTGCAAAGTGGCCACCGACTCCAACCAGATCGTTAAACTCGGACTGTTTCAATTCGAATACGACGAAGGGGGATCGCTGGAAGAAGGACTCGCTGACATGAGCGACGAATCCAGTTTACTGGTGGCTTACAAAAACAATGTATGGGACATCCCGGCAGACGGGTACACACCGTTGGCCGAAACCCTGGCCGATGTCTGGTATTATTACAAACCCGGACCGGCCAGCAAAACCTACTGGCCCGTGGATTACGAAATATCCGCCAACCTGGTGAACCATTCCGTCACCAACCCCGTCACCCCCCTGGACTACTGGTGCCAGAATAACTACGTGGTCCTGATGACCGACGGCGAATCCACCAGGGACCGGTTCGACGGCGACACCAACAAATTCAATAACGGAATTTTTCGTAATAAGCCGGTCAAACGAACGGGCGTCTGGAATAGCTGGGACGACGGCTGGGGCGACACCGATTACTCCGAAAGCAACAACGGCGTGCCCAGTTCATACGACCGCTACGGCAATTATTGCCCCAACTATACATGCTGGGACATCGACACCGGCTCCGATTACCTGGACGACGTGGCCTACTTTATCAGGCACCAGGACATGTTCCCCGACGATTTTTTCGGGACCGATCCCGTAACCGGGTGGCCCGGCGATCAGAACATTTTCACCTATACCATCGGTTTCAACACCGACAGCGACATGCTTTTACAGACCGCCATCAACGGCGACGGCGCCTACTATACGGCCAACAGCTACGAAGAGCTGGTGGAAGCGTTCAAATTGATCATTACCAGCATCAACCTCAGAAACTATGCGTTCTCCTCGATCACCGCCCCCAAAAAGACCACCACCGCTACCAACGCTCAACTTACAATGTCTTATGTGGGGTATTTCATGCCGTCCCAGGCCGCCGCCATATGGGAGGGACACCTCCTGGCCTTTCAACTACAGGACTTATGGGGGTACGATGAAGATTCGAGCGGTACGGTCGAAGAACAGGAATATATTTACAATACCGAAAAAGACTGTGTCACCGCCAGCGGCGGCTCACCGTGCGAACGTTGGGTATACCTGAACATCGGTCATGAATGGGACGCCGCCGAAAACATTCCTTCCAACCGGGAGCTTTTTACCAACGAATCCGATGACCTCACCGCCCTTCTCGAATTCGACAACACCAATACCACCGCCATCCAGTCCCTGATCGGCGGCGGTGTTACCGCACCGGAGACAGAGCAGATCATTGCCAAGATCAACCAGCCCCACCTGGGGGATATTTATCATTCCGATGTTTCCTTTATCGCTTCGCCTCCCGCGGGGAAACAATACCTCCCCAATATCGACCCTCCCGGGGAAAACGATCAGAAATACGTCGATTATTACAATCTCAAGAAAAACCGGGCCAATGTGATCTATACCGGTACCAACGACGGTATCATGCACATGTTTAACGCCGACGGCAGTTATGCGGGGAAAGAGGCCTGGGGCTATCTCCCGGATGTCATCTTGCCCACCCTGAAAGATATCGTCATCGACACGGAGCACAACTACACCGTTGACGGACGGATCACCGCCGAGGATATTTACTCCATGAACGGTGGGATCAATACATGGTCCACCATCATGGTCTTCGGACTTCGCCGCGGGGGCGAACACTTTTATGCGATGGACATCACCGACGTAAACACCAAACCCAAACCGCTCTGGAAATTCAAAGACGACCAATGGAGCGGTCAGAGCTTTGCAAAAGCGGTTATCGGACGAGTGTTGATCGATGATACGAATGACCCCGGCACCAACATCGTAAAATGGGTGGTCTTCTTTTCCGGCGGTTTTGAATTCAACAGCGAAAACCCCAACGACAAACGAGGAAAATCCATATTCATGGTGGATGCCGCCACGGGCGAAATGTTATGGATGCTGGGCTATGACCAGGACGCCGACGCCGCGGCCGAAGCCGAGGCCGGGTACCTGTCCACCGGCACCTCCGCCGACGGCAAAAGGCTCCTGACAAAGGATGAAGAATTCAATTTCCCCATCCCCTCCGCCCTGACCGTGGTAGATACCGATAATAACGGTTATATCGACACCCTTTATTACGGAAATACCGGCGGATTCTTATTCAAAACCGATACCTCGGGGAACACCCCCATGGAATGGAAGACTTCCATACTGTTCAAAACCGATATCACCGACCTGGCAACCGCCACTATCACCAATATCGACGGCTCCCTGATTACCGCCAGTGTCAAAACCTTTGACGTCGGTGACAGTGTAATGGGAAAAACCTCCTTTGCCACCGGTTACGTTACTGAAATCGATAATAAAATATTGACCCTCAACATTACTTCCGGCACTTTCCTGGTGGACGAAACCATTGTCAACCGTTCATACGATCCCATTTATCTCCCACCCGCCATCCTCTACGACCGCTGTTCCCAGATATGGGTCGCCTTTGGGACCGGTGACCGCGACCGCCCCCGCTCCAACCCACGGAACGGCAATTTTATCATCTTCAAGGACAACGGAACGGTTTTACAGAAGATCTCGGACACCGCCCACCTGTTAGACCTGAGCAGTGCCTGGCTCAACAATGAAATGTCCCAACAACAATTGGACGACATGAACGGGTTCTGGTTTGCCTTTCCCGAATCGGGAGAAAAGCTTTTCGATCCCGCCACCCTGGTTCTCCCGGACAGGGATTTCAACCCCAATATCTATTTCAATACCTATCAACCCCCGCCGGCTTCCATAAAGAGCCTGGATAATCCCTGCGACTCGCCGGATGAAGGGACCATGACCATCTATCACCTGGAAATCCAATGCGGGGACAATATTGCCATCGACGGCGAGAGCCAGAAAGGGCGTATTGCCGGCGGCGGTGTTTACGGTGGAAAAGAATACGTCATGTATGAAGGCACCGACGGAAACGTTGCATCCGCACCCGGGAGCGACGAAGGCGAAAGTAATTTGGAAGCTAGAATTACAAGTCTCGACTATTCCGGCGGTGTTGTGTTCTGGATAGAGAGAAAACGATGAAGTCGCTAACACTGTTTCTCGCGGCGGTATTGGTAATCATGGGGCTGCTTTCTTGCGGAAGCGGCCCCGACAACTCCACCGCCCCCAACGACACCGGCAGCGGAACACCCGCGGTTAAAAAAGCCGATTCCCCGGAAACCCGGGCAAAAGAAGAGACCGAAGAATACACCGATGACGAATACACCGAAGACGAGTATACCGAAGATGAAAATACCGGGGACGAATACGGCGAGGGTGAAAACACCGATGAACAGGGATATGAATATGAAGACGAGGACGCCGATGTGCCCGCCTCGGACCTGATACGCACGGTGGATATCTCCCCCCTCCCGCTGCACGCGGATGCGGATATTAAGATCAAGGTCAAGACCGCGGCACCTCTTAAAGAGAACCAGTCGCTCAAATACAAATTCTGGAAAAACCGTAACGCCATGGAAGAAACCACCGAATCCACTCTCCCCGCCAATACCTTTAAAAAGAAAGATGTTATATTTGCCGATGTCAACCTGTACGAGGACGGCGAGTTGGTCGCCAGGAAACGGTCGGCCATGGTCCCCCTCTTGAATTCCCCACCGGTGATCGAAGAGGTCACAATGCCCGAGATCAGCGGACCGGGGACGTACGAGTTCAAAGTAAAAGCAAAGGATGCCGACAACGACCAGATGACATTCTCCCTGGAATTGGGGGAAGCATCCGCGAACGCGGACCTGACGGCGGAAATCGACCCGGCCACGGGAAACGTCACCTGCAACCTGGCGGAGAATCCCCCGGAAGTCCTGAAATTTACCATTATCGCCGATGACGGAGACGGCGGCGTTACAAAAAAAATTGTCAACATGCGATTCTTCAAACACCCGAATAAAGAAAAATGAGCAGGAGTAGATTATGAGAACCATTGGAAAGCCGGCTGTTATCGCCGCGATTATTGCCGTTGTCATACTGATTGCGATTGTGTTTACCAGCTCGACGAAAGACGAAAAGAAAGCGGATGTTAAAAAGGCGGAAAAACCGGCGCCCCTCCCGATAAAACCCGAAATTGCAAAAGTAGAAATAGACCCACCGGCACCTACCTCTTCCGATTTTGTACGGGCGGAACCGGTACTAAAGTATCCCAAAATGCGGTTCGTCAACTATACTTACCGGTGGTTCGTCAATAACGAGGCGGTTGTGGACGGCGATAAAAAACTGCTGGATAAAACACAATTCAAAAAAGGCGATTCCGTATACTGCCTTGTAAAAGCCCTGCGGGGAAGGTATCAATCGGAGGAAATGGAAAGCGAAAAAATCGTGATCGGCAATTCACCACCCGTTATAAACCTTTCACCCGTATCCGCCTTTAAAATCCCGGGAGAATTCAGGTACCGGATCAATGCCGTGGACCCGGATGGGGATGCACTCAATTACACCTTGCTGGGACCCCAAAACCGTGAAATTTTCCTCCACCCCGAAACCGGCACGATTTCCTGGAACATTACCGAACAGATGCGGGAGGAACTCGAAGATAGTTTTGAATCCGCGGACACCATGTCTACCGGCGGTTCCGAAGAGGAGGGAAGTGCCCCCGCTCTTTCGACAGAAGAAAGCACAAAAAGGCCCGCCCCCGCCAAAATAGAGGAAAAACCCACGCCTTATGTAAAGATCATCTTCCAGGTCACCGATGCCGACGGTCTCGCTGCTACCTCCTTTATCACGGTCAACCTCCTGGAAGGAAGGGAAATCGCGGAGTAGAAGGAAGAGAAGTAACTTCGTCCACCTTGACTTTTTCGTGCGTTTGCCGTAAATTGAAGAAATGAACGTAACCTTTAAACGCAAATCGGTAAACGGGTGTTTTCTCAATTATTATGAAGACGACAGGATCGTATTCGGTTTTACAGAACGCGGGTTTACCCTGCGGGCACTTGCCGGGGTGTTCCCCCAATACCCACTGAAAGAATTGAAACAGGTCCACTCGGATATTGTCCGGTTTTCCAGCCGGGTCCCAACCGTTCAATCCTCTTTCGATGAACCGGTTATGGAAGGAGACGGCATAATCCTGGATGAAACCGGGATTATGGCGGTGATCCAAACGGCGGACTGTACCCCGCTATTTTTCCGGGACGAAAATCACACCGTCGGCGGTGTCGTCCATATCGGGTGGCAGGGACTTCATAAAGGAATCGAGAAAAAAATACCGGCACTCCTTAAAGAACGATCCATTTTTCCGGGTAACCTTCATTTTTACCTGGGCCCGGCGATCGAGAAATCATGCTACGAGGTGGGACCGGACCTCTATGAAAAATTCTCCATCAAAGGGTACAGGGATACTATTTTCTCAAAAAAATCCGGCCGCGAAACAGGGAAATATTGGATGGATGTCCCGGGGGGAATTTCATATTCGCTCCGGGAATTGGGGGTCCCGGTTCAACGGATATCAAAATCGGGCCTTTGCACCTTCTGTGAGATGGAACGGTTCCCCTCTTACCGTCGAGATAAAGGGCCGGACGACGGAAACAGGCGGATTTATAGTTTCCTGGCCTTGAAGAGTGAACGGATGATCCGTTAACAATGAGCCGTGACACGGAGACGCTGAGATTATAAAGAGCGGGGGAGCAGTTAACCTGCCCCCTCTATTTATCAATCACAGTATCGATCATGTTCCCGTTATTTTTCTTCAAATTTTTTAAAGATGAGGGACCCGTTTGTTCCGCCGAACCCGAAGGAATTTGAGAGAACGTACCTGACATCCCTTGGGACGCCTTCATTGGGAGTATAGTTCAGATCGCAATCTTCATCTTTTGTTTCGTAATTGATGGTCGGCGGGATAAAGGAATTCCTGATGGCGCAAATGGAAAAGATCGCTTCGACGGCGCCGGTAGCCCCCAGCATATGTCCGGTCATGGACTTAGTAGAGCTGATATTGACATTATAGGCGCTCTCACCGAATACCTTTTTGATGGCCATGGTCTCGGTTTTATCGTTGAGAGGGGTGGAGGTCCCGTGTGCATTAATATAATCGATGTCTTCGGGAGTGATTTGAGCATCCTTTATAGCCATTGCCATGGTCCTGGAAGTACCGCCGCATTCCGGGTCCGGTGCGGTAACATGATAAGCGTCGCTGGTATAGCCGTAACCGACCACTTCGGCATAAATCCTGGCTCCCCGGTTGACCGCATGTTCAAGGTCCTCGAGGATCACAATACCGCTGCCCTCGGCGGTCACGAAGCCGTCCCTGTCTTTATCAAAGGGACGGCTGGCGCGCTCAGGTTCGTCGTTCCTGGGGGAAACGGCCTTCATTACAGAGAAACCGGAGATACCCAGGGGGGTAATGGGATACTCGGAACCACCGGCCACCATTACATCCGCGTCGCCGCGCTGAATGACTTTGAAAGAATCGCCGATCGAATGAGTACTGGCCGCGCAAGCGGTAACATTGGCGAAATTGGGACCTTGCAGTCCAAATCGCATGGAAACGTTACCGGTGGCGAGATTGGCCAGGGCCGCGGGTAAAAAGAACGGCGATACCCGGTGCGGACCACGTTCCAGCAAAATCTTGTAATTGGCTTCAATGGTAGATATCCCACCGATCCCCGAACCGATATAGGTACCGACCCTTTCCCTGTTTACCCTGTCAAGATTTAGCCCGGAATCTTTTATCGCTTCTTCCGATGCAATCAGGGCGTATTGAATATAGGGATCATACTTCCTGACTTCTTTCCTGTCAAAATAATTCAACGGGTCATAGTTCTTTACCTCACCGGCGATACGTACAGGGTAATCCGTGGTGTCGAATCTCTGTATAAGCGCAATACCGCTTTTACCTGCCCTGATATTGTCCCAGCACTCGCGGGCGGTTTTCCCCACGGGAGAAATTACACCCACTCCGGTAACAACGACTCTTCTTAGCGGGATGGTATTTCTTATAAAATCCATCGCTTGTTACTTTAATTACGACTTGGAAACGATGTAATCGACTGCTGCGCCAACGGTAACCAACTGCTCGGCTTCTTCTTCGGGGATTTTCAATTCGAATTCATCTTCCAATGCCATGATCAATTCCACCTGGTCCAGGGAATCCGCGCCAAGGTCTTCCACGAATTTGGCATCCGCGGTTACCTGGTCTTCACCAACATTTAACTTCTCTGCAACAACACTTTTTACTTTTGCCATAATTTCTTCTTTTGACATTTTTTTAATCTCCTCTAATTTGTTTGTTTAAATTACAAGACCACCGGACACGTTTATAACAGTCCCGGTGATATATGAAGCCGCCGGTGATATAAGAAAACCTACCACCCCGGCTATATCTTCGGGTGTTCCCGCTCGATTCAGAGGAATATTGGAAATATAATCCTCTTTTACTTTATCCGAAAGTTTTTCGGTCATTTCCGTCGCGATATATCCCGGTGCGATGGCATTGACGCAAATATTCCGTTTCCCCAGTTCCCTGGCGAAGGTTTTTGTCAACGCGATAACACCGGCCTTGGACGATGCATAATTGGCCTGCCCGGGGGTTCCCAGGATACCGGCCACGGATGCGATGTTGACGATTCGTCCGAACCGGTTCTTCATCATGACCCTGGAGGCCGCCTGCGAGCAAAGGAAGGTACCTTTGAGATTGATGCTCAAAACCATGTCCCACTCTTGCTCGGTCATCCGGACGGCCAGGTTGTCCCGTGTCACACCGGCGTTGTTTACCAGGAAATCCACGGAACCCAACCGGTCCACGGTTGTTTTTACCAGTTGTTCGACATCTTCGACGCTGGAGACATCGGTTTTCACGGCAAAGGATTCGATACCGTAGGTCTCTTTAAGTTGGGCGGCGGTTTTCTCCGCCTCGTCGAACAGTATATCCGATACCGCCACATTGAGCCCGAGCCCGGCCAATTTTTGAGCGATGGCCTTGCCGATACCCCTGGCTGCACCGGTTACAACCGCATTTTTTCGATCTTCATACATACTTAAGCTCCTTAAAGGTTTCTTGCATAAGTTCTATTTCCATGGAGATTTTCTCCAGGACATTTTCGGTAATAAATTTTTTACTCAAATGAATGGCGTTCTTGATGGCTTTTCGGTTGGACTTGCCGTGCCCGATGATAACGATACCGTTGACCCCCAGTAGTAAGGCGCCGCCGTATTCGGAATAATCCACCCGTTTACGGATGCGCCGAAAGGAGCTCTTCAGGAAGAAAAAGCCGATTTTCGCGAGGAGGTTGCCCATGATCTCGCGATTGACCATGGAGAGCAGCATATCCACCACACCTTCGGTAACTTTCAGGGTGATATTCCCGGTAAAGCCGTCGGTAACGATAAGGTCGGCTTCCCCGACATAAACATCCCGTCCTTCGACATTCCCGATAAAATTAATATCCATGGATTTTAATATGTTATAGGTGGTTTTGGTGAGTTCGTTTCCTTTGGCCTCTTCCTCACCGATACTCATGAGGCCGATTCTCGGGTTTTTTAAGCCCACGACGTTTTCGAGGTACACTTTGCCCATAAGGGCGAACTGGACAAGGTTCCTGGGTTTGGAATCGACATTGGCCCCCACATCCACCAGGAGGGAATTCCCTTTCAAAGTGGGAACCATCAGGGCCAGCGCCGGTCGTTCGATGGCTTTCATCGTCCCCAGGACATTTTTTGCAATGGCCATCACGGCACCGGTATTGCCCGCGGAAACCACGGCTTCCGCTTTTTTGTCCTTGACCAGGTCGATGGCCTTCTTGATGGACGATTTCTCCCTCCGTTTCCAGTAGGAGAAAAAATGTTCTCTCATCAGGATGGCTTCACGGGCGTTGATGATCTCGATATTCTCGGGAAAGTCGATGGTATGTTTTTTCATCTCTTTTCGTATTTCCTTTTCCTTTCCCACGAGGACCAGTTGAATATCGCGATTATTACTATCCTTGAGGTAGTCTACGGCACCGTCGATCACGACTTCCGGTGCCGCGTCACCGCCCATTGCATCGATTGCAATTCTCATATTCCCGGTTTCTATACCTCTTCGCTGCTCTTGATTACCTGACGTCCGTCATAATACCCACAGCTCCTGCACGCACGATGAGGAAGCTTCGGCTCTTTGCAGTTCGGACATTCGGAAAGTCCTTCTACTTTTAAAGCATGATGCGACCGTCTCTTGGCTGTTCGTTGATGGGAATGTCTTCGTTTTGGGAGTGCCATATTTCACCTCTTTATCTTATTAAACAGAAAACTCATTTCTTTTGTCGAAGTCTCGCACTGACAACTTTCATAATTCAAATTCGCCCCGCAGGTGGGGCACAACCCTTTGCACTCAGGGCTGCAGACCGGTTTATAGGGGATAAACAGGTTGACCTGTTCCATGAGTATCTTGGCCAGATCGATTCGATCCCCTTCAAAAAAAATATACTCCATTTCATCGGAACTCAATGACGCATTGGTCATTTCAACCAGTTCCACCGGGAACAGGATGATATCGAACCGCGAATCGATTTTTAGATCATAGGGCTCGAGGCAGCCTGCGCAGGGCAGTGACACCAGCGTCCGCAGGTTCCCCCTGGCTCTTACCTTGCTGCCTTCGCGGGTAAGCTGGACGCGGTAGGTGATTTCGTCGAGAAAGTAGCTCTCTTCTTCGATCAGAAGGTCTTCGTCCAGCGCAACCCTGTCGTTCAACTCAAGCCCTCTGGAACCGATTCTATCTATGTCAATGAACATTAAACGTTACCAATTTCCTTTCAAATTTTATTTTTCTTTTCTTTTATTAAAGTAGATAGCATTTTTAACATATTTTAAACGTAAAGTCAAGGAATATCACTCACTCTTAAATTCACAGTCAACTTTTCACACAAAATAAAGGGTTGAGATGTCGGTAAGGTGCCGGTATAATGAATCATGAGAAAATTTCTGAAAACACTGGGCCCGGGAATTGACGTTGCCGCCACGGGCATGCAGGCCCTGCTGTTGGTCTATTTCGGCCGGTACAGGCTGGTGGAACAATTGATGAAATTTTTTATCGGGCTGATGTTCCTAATAAAAAAACGAAAAAAACGGGACAGGACACTTCAAGCCCACTTCAAGATTTCTGAAATATCCTTGAATTTTATCGCCGTTTACTGGTATAATTGCACCCGGAAAATGGAGGTGTAAACATGAACATCGATGCCTACGCGTTTGGCAAAATGGTGTACGGCGGGAAGACTTATACCTCCGATCTTATTATCTATCCCGATCACGTGGACGATTCCTGGTGGCGTTTGCAGGGCCACCTCTTACAGGTCGAAGACCTGGAAGATATACTAAAAGCAAATCCCGATATCCTTATCATCGGCACCGGTGCTGCGGGGGTAATGAAAGTCCCGCCGGGGTTGATTAAAAAACTGGAAAATAAAAACATCCAACTCCACATCGAACCCACCGCGGCGGCGGTCGAAACCTTTAACCGTGCCGATAAATCCAAAAAGATCATCGCCGCCTTTCACCTGACCTGTTAAAAAAAGAGACACAGCGACGCCCTCGGAACACGAAATCGGGATACAAATGATCTGGAACGAGGTATACCGGGAGGGCAGTTTGGTCAAAATTCTCGGCATCCCCAAAACTCAATAAACAATAATCACAAAATTTTCCGACTGGTGTTGATAAAAAAAATCATCCTGTGCAAAGGGTTGCAATAACGGCCAATTTATCTTAAAATATAAACATGATTCGAAAAAAGTTAGATATTGAAATTGATGCTGATTTTTTTGCACCTGAAGATGAGATGATATACCACAAATCCATCCAGGAATTACGGAATGGTGAGGCCATTGATTTAGACCGGGCAAAAAAAGAACTCCTTGATTCTATAAATCGACAAAATGGTGACTGATGAAATGAAACAGAAACATTTAATAAAGGACGAAAAACTGTTAGCCATACTGGATGATATCGAGCGAATGGGTACCGAATCTTTCGGGAGCAAACTGAAGGAAATCATTCTATACGGTTCTTATGCCCGGAACCTGCAAACGCATGAATCCGACCTGGATATTATGTTTCTCTTCGATGAAAGTGAAGAGGAGATCATCAAATACAGGGATCGGATCGTAGATATAATGGTCGATTTATCTTTGGAATATGACGTGGTGGTATCGATAACAGAAAACAGCGTCGAACGTTTCAACTCATATATCGGCTACATTCCTTTTTATTCCAATGTACACAACGAAGGAGTCGAAATATATGCCGCCTGACGAAGATAGAAAGGAATTATCAAATTAATAATTTCAAAATAAATATTTTAATGGATGACGTCATGTAAAAGGAGTTTTAATATGGATGATGAAAACGCAAGAGGTCACGAAGAAGCACGGAAACGCCTGACAGAGATGGAAAAACTGGCGGAAATGGGCGGCGGCCAAAAACGCATCGACGCCCAACACGCGGCAGGGAAATATACGGCCAGGGAACGTATCGACCTCCTCCTCGACCCCGGCACCTTCGTGGAAATGGATAAATTGAAAACTCACCGCTGTACCGATTTCGGGATGGAAGAAAAAAAAATACCCGGCGACGGCGTGGTCACCGGTTACGGCCAGATCGAAGGACGAAAAGTCTTCGTCTTTGCCCAGGATTTTACCGTATTCGGCGGCTCACTCAGCAGCGCTTACGCGGAAAAAATCTGTAAGATCATGGACCTCGCGGTGGAAAACGGCGTCCCGGTGATCGGACTGAACGACTCCGGCGGCGCACGAATCCAGGAAGGCGTGGTCAGCCTCGCCGGATACGCGGATATCTTCCTGAGAAATACCCTCACCTCGGGCGTGGTCCCCCAAATTTCGATAATCATGGGACCCTGTGCCGGCGGCGCGGTCTATTCCCCGGCGATCACGGATTTCGTGGTGATGATCGAAAAAACCTCCTATATGTTTATCACCGGCCCGGACGTTATTCGCGCGGTCACCCACGAAGATGTGACCAAAGAAGACCTGGGCGGTGCAACTACCCACGCTTCAAAAAGCGGGGTCGCCCATCTAACGGCTAAGGATGAAACCCAGGGCATCATGATGGTGAGGGAACTGATGAGTTATATCCCTTCCAACAATATGGACGATCCCCCCCACCACCCCACGGACGACCCATGGGACCGCCGGGAAGACGCCCTGAAAACCATGGTACCGGTGAATCCCAATAAACCCTACGATATCAAGGAACTCATCCGGCTGGTGGCGGACGATAAATACTTTTTTGAAATCCACGAACACTATGCACCCAATATCGTGGTGGGGTTCGTGCGGATGAACGGCTGGCCCGTCGGTGTGGTGGCCAACCAGCCGAACCACCTGGCCGGGGTGCTGGATATTAAGTCTTCCAAAAAGGGCGCCCGGTTCATCCGGTTTTGCGATGCCTTTAATATTCCGATCCTGACCTTCGAGGATGTCCCGGGGTTCCTGCCGGGTGTGGACCAGGAGCATGGGGGAATCATCGCGGACGGGGCCAAGCTGTTGTATGCGTACTGTGAATCGACGGTTCCCAAGGTGACGATCATTACGCGGAAAGCGTACGGCGGTGCGTTCGATGTTATGGCGTCGAAGAACATCCGGGGCGATATCAACCTGGCGTATCCCACGGCGGAGATCGCGGTAATGGGACCGGACGGCGCGGTCAATATTATTTTCCGGAACGAGATCGCCGAAGCAAAAGACCCGGAAAAACGCAGGAAGGAATTGATCGACGATTATAAGAAGACCTTTGCCAATCCGTACAAGGCAGCGGAGTTAGGATACATCGACGCAGTGATCTTCCCCGAAGATTCACGTAAGCACATCATCCAATCTTTCGAGTTGCTGCGAAACAAACGACAGAGCAACCCCCCGAAAAAACATGGCAACATCCCCCTATAAAAAGTTTTTGGGAGTCCAGAACCCTTTTTTCAAAAAGGGTTTTGGCCGCCGGAGGCAAAAATGAATGAAAAGAGAAAAATTAAAAAGATATTGATTCCCAACCGGGGAGAGATCGCTATCCGTATCCAACGAACCTGCAGGGAACTGGGTATCCCGACCGTGGCCGTGTTCTCCGAACCGGACCGCTATGCACTGCACGTCCGCTACGCCGACGAAGCCTACCCCCTTCCCGGCTCAACACCGGGCGAAACGTATTTAAACCAGGAACTGATCTTCGATATCGCTAAAAAGTGCAATGCCGACGCCATCCACCCCGGTTACGGTTTCCTCAGCGAAAACGCCCGGTTCGCCCGCGCCTGCCGCGAACACAACATCACCTTTATCGGTCCCCCACCCGAAGCCATCGACCTCATGGGCCTGAAAACCGAGGCCCGGCGCCTGATGACCGAAGCCGGCGTCCCCGTGGTCCCCGGCACCGAACCCCTGGAAACCGCCGAACTCGCCGCCGAATCGGCAAATAAAATCGGGTACCCCGTCCTCATCAAGGCCACGGCCGGCGGCGGCGGAAAAGGGATGCGAAAAGTAGAAAAACCCGCGGATTTAAAATCGGCCTTCGACGCCTGCCAGAGAGAAGCCCAATCCGCTTTCGGCGACCCGCGCGTCTATATCGAAAAATACGCCACCAAACCCCGGCACGTCGAGTTCCAGGTCCTTGCCGACCTGCACGGCAATACCATCCACCTCTACGAACGCGAATGCTCGATACAACGCCGCCACCAAAAGATCATCGAGGAAACCCCTTCCCCCGTACTGGACGACGACCTTCGCCGCCGCATGGGCGACGTCGCCGTCGAAGCCGCACGCGCCTGCGGGTATGCCAATGCCGGGACCGTGGAATTTCTCGTCGATGCGGACAGGAATTTCTACTTTCTCGAAATGAATACCCGGCTCCAGGTCGAACACCCCATTACCGAAATGATCACCGGCGTGGACCTGGTGGAACGGCAGATTCGTATTGCCGAAGGGGAGACACTAACCACCGAACCCATCCCACGCCGCGGAGCCGCCATGGAATGCCGGATATACGCCGAGGACCCGAACCAAAATTTCCTGCCCTCACCGGGACATATAAAAGCTTTAACCGACCCCGGCGGACCGGGTATCCGAAACGATTCCGGCGTCTATTCCGGGTTTACCATTCCCATGGAATACGATCCCATGATCTCAAAACTCGTGGTACACGGCGAAAACCGCGAACAGGTACTGACACGAATGCTCCGGGCACTGGAAGAATATCATTTGCTGGGCATCCGGACAAACATCGCTTACTTACGAAAAATCCTGATGCACCCGGAATTCATTTCCGGCGATTACGATACCCACTTTATCCCGAAACACCAGGATTCGCTGCTGGAAACGGAAGGCGATAACCATGACGAAGAAGCCATTGCCCTGGTTACCGCCGGTATTTTAAGTTTTATGAACAATAAAAAACAATCGGCCCAGTCACCGGCCAATGAACGCCGGTCAACATCCCGGTGGAAACTGGCCGGACGGGTTCGCGCCGTCGGGAATACGGGGGTATAATCCAATGAAATACACGGCAATACTTAACGAACAGGAACGAGAACTGGAAGTCGTCCAACTGGACGATCATCAATTCCGCGTGACGGTTGACGGGACACCACACGAAGTGGATGCGCGCAACTGCGGCCCGGATTTGCTCTCCATCCTCGTGGACAATGTCTCCCACGACATCTCTTACTCCCAGTCCGATGTGAACGTGCAATTGAATTTCCGCAACCGGCATTTCGACATCGAGGTCCTGGATGAACGCCGGATGCGCATGCGCCGCGTACGCTCGGAACTGGATATGTCCGGCCCGGAGATCATCAAGACCTCCATGCCCGGGAAAGTGGTAAAAGTCCTGGTGGAACAGGGACAGGAAGTCGAACCGGGTTCCGGCGTCATTATTATCGAAGCCATGAAAATGGAAAACGAAATCCAATGCCGCAACGGCGGAATCGTCACGGCGATTCACGTCACCGCCGGACAGGCGGTGGAAAGCGATATCGTATTGATGGAAATCGAGCCGGTGGAAAAGATCAATTAATCGTTTGAAATTATGAACAGTTTTCCCGAAAGATAATCCGTTACCCGGAGTCCACCGTTTTTGTCCCGCTTTATCCGATTGAGTTCGAATAGTCCGTCTCCGAATTGTCCCCGGAGGTAAAAGGCCGAATTGTCCGTATCCACCGTGGTTTCACCGAAGGGGTAGATCTCTTTATGAATCAGGGTAAATGTTTTTTCATAGGGGGAGAAAGATAATATATACAGTGCGTCCGGCGCGTGAGCGGTAACGATCAACTCAGAACCGGTACTAAACAGGTTGGACGGTTTGACCGGGAAAGGTAAGGGGAAGGCGGCGGGTACTTTCCCGAAAGCCTGGAGCGACCGGCCGTTGTGGTTGATGCAATAGAGGGAATCGTTCACCACGGCGAGTTTGAAGGGTTTTTCACCGGTTTTGAACTTTTGCACGGAGAAGTCGTCTTTTTTTACCGCGGTGACGGTATCGGAATCGAAGTCGGCAATATAAACCGTGGAATCATCGAATACCAGGTCCGTGGGTGTCCGGCCGGTGGGATATTTCAACAGGATCTTTTGAGTTGCCGGGTCGAGGATTTGCAGGATTCCCGGTTCATCGTCCGTCTCCCCTACATTGGCAATATAGAGCCAATGCCGTTGAGGATCGTATTCGAGGAGACGCGGCGTGGTTTCCCGCTGAAAGGTGACCTCCAGTTCGAGGCGCATTTGGCCCAGGTTGGGACTTCGGACCTCGTCGGGCAGGACGGCGAGGAATTGTTTTTCCTTTCCCCAGGCGTTTTGCAGCGCGTATAAGACTCCGTCTTTGTCCACCGCCATTCGATGGGCCATGCGGGGAAGACGGCGCCGGTAGAATGTCATCGTACCGGGTTGAATATTCATGATGCCGTTTTCGGCCGCCCAGATGTACACCACCGGCCAATAGGATTGGTGCGGACCGTAGGCGAGACAGATATTTCCTGTTGGGGTTTTAATTGCCGCGTTGATAAACCGGCAGGGCAGGGGGTGGAATGTAACCGTACCGTCCGGTGTGACTTCGGCGGCCTCGTCTTCGGAATTGAAGACCAGGAAAGTTCCGTTGGGTTCGATTTCGACCAGGTCCACCGGTGCCCACCCGGTATGGATTTTACTCATTTCTCCCGTTTCCGGGTCCAATACCGTTAATGCCGAGCCGAAGGAACCGTTCACGGCAGTGGCGCCGATGGGGATTATCAATTGCCCGCTGTTGGGATTAAAGGTCATGTTGAACATGTGGGGAATAATGCCCACATCGGGGATGCGTTTCACAAAGGTCCTTTTCTTAAGGTCGATCACTTCCACGTCGCCCCATCCCCAACTGGAAACATAAAGAATATCGTTGGCCGCATCGACGGCGGAAGCATCGTTTCCATAAGAGGGTATTTTTATCTCAAACACCCGTTCTTCTTTATTTATACCGGGCTTGAAGTCCACCACGTGCAGGGACGGGTGGTTGTCGTAGGGGACATAGACTTCTTCCCGTTTGGGATTGTAAGTGACGCCCACCCCTTCCGTAAGGCCCGGGAGTTCCACCACCGTATCTTTGCCGCCGCGCACATCGATCTTCACCGCTTCCATTACCTTTCGTTCAACCGTTTCGATCACCGTGTAGAGGTGATGGGATTTTCGGTCGTATCCCGCCATGTGCCACCGGGCGCCGCCGTTAACGGGAAGTTTTCTCTTTTTCAGCAGTTTGCCGGAATCGGCGGAGAAGAGGTAGAGAGTGGAGGTGTAACCGTCGATGGCCGCCACCTGCCGGAGTGCGTTGTCGCAGATGACTTTCCGTATGGGCGGAGGTGGGGTCTGGTTGAGGTTTTGCATGATCTCCACGTGGTCCACCCAGGGGATGTGTTTTACTTTTTGCGATCCCATAGAAACCATTGCCAGGGATTTGCTCTGTCTACCCACGAGGAAAGCGTTACCGCTTTTTTCGTCCACCGCCGCCATTTCATACTGTTCCGTCGTATCGACGGTGACGGCGGTTTGTTTATCCGGGAAAACGATATGGAGACTTTTGTTGCCGATAACATAAATGTTCCCCGTGTTCGTATCGATGGTCAGGGCTTCGGATTTCAGGTATTGGGGCACGCGGCTTGCCACGGGGATATTGGTGACGGCGAAATCCTTTCCATCGATAATGGAGATGGAAGAGGTATTGGTATTGACGAGTATGATGCGATTCCTCGTGACATCCGTGGTTACCAACAGCGGACCCGCGCCGTTGACCTCCAGGCCGTACCGGGACAAAAAATCAATTGTTTTTACCTGGTACTCGGCGGAGAGAATAAAAAAGCAGGACAACAAAAACACAAAAACGAATAATGTCTTAAATCGTTTCATCATCAGACCTCCTTTTAAGTTTCACCATATCACAGCCGCTCACATTTTTCAATAGTGTTCGCTAGTTAGAGTTCTTTTAAAAAATAGGAACACCATTTTCAGGCGAATACAATGAGACTGTCTCAAAACTCCGGGTGAACACTTGTCGCCTTTACCGGTTCGGTTATCTGGGGGATCCTGCTCTTAATTTTTTTCATGGGTATCTTTCCATCCCTATGACCGAATAAAACTTTAGCATACCATCAAGTACGTGCCATCCTCGTCTGTCCCACCTTTTATTTTTCATTGTCGATTGAAAGATCACTATGAAACCCGGCTCGGCGTCGTTTTTTCTGTCCATCCGGGCTGTATAAGCGACGAATCGCGGCAACCAGGGCATTGATTGTATCGTCATGTATTGCCACTTTCCTGTCCAATTCCGCCAATTTTTGAACCAATTCTTTGCGTTCGTAAAACAATTCGCGAAATTTAACGAATGCTCGAACGACATAGATGCTCACCCCAATTGCACGGTTTGTATTGAGTACGGTTGCAGCCATAATGGCACCGTGTTCTGTGAAAGCATGAGGTAAATACTTTGAATATTTTAAGCGGGAGAGGTGGTCGCAATTTGCGACCACCTCTTTTTTCTTTATCCCAATTTTTACATACTCATCCCAAATTGAATTGTCGATATCTACTTGTACCTGCATTTTTTTCTCCTGCAAGTAATATATAATCGCTTCACCTTTTTGTCAATGCCTTGCTGAACCTGTTGACTTTTACACCCGTTTTTTGTATGGTAGTAACTTATGGATAGATAAAAATGTGACATGAAAGGAGATAACGCTAGTGGAAGACGTTTTGAATAAGAAACGCGGTTCAATCGGTATCTGGTTCCAGGCAGTGCGGGCGTTTTCCTTTACCGCTTCCGCCGTCCCGGTTTTATTGGGAGCGGCGTTGGCTGCGTTTTACCCGGGTAAAGTGATGTGGGTGCTGCTGCCCGTGGTATTTGTCGCCGGTGTGCTCTTTCACGCCGCCACCAACCTGGTCAGCGACTACTTCGATTATAAAAAAGAAGTGGATAAAGATTATACCTTCGGTTCCAGCGGGGTGATCACCGCCGGTCTCCTGCCGCCTGAGAAAATCCTGTACGGCGGACTAATCCTTTTTTGTATCGCCTGTATCCTGGGCCTCTTCCTTATCGCTGTCCGCGGCCTGCCCATCCTGTACATCGGGCTGGCCGGGCTGGTGGGCGGGTATTTCTATACGGGGCAGCCCCTGGGATACAAATACCTCGGGCTGGGGGATTTCCTGGTGTTTATCCTCATGGGACCGCTCATGGTCATCGGTTCCTATTTCTCGTTGACCGGCCATTACGAGACCCCGGTCTTGCTCGTCTCGCTGCCCGTGGGGTTCCTGGTTTCGGCCATCCTGCAGGCCAATAATGTCCGGGACATCAAACACGATACCGAAGCGGGAATCAAAACACTGGAAAATATGGTGGGCGAAAAAGGGGCAAAAGTCGCGTACTATTTTTCCGTTTCAGCCGCTTACCTCTCCGTTGTCATCATGGTGATAACAAAAATTCTCCCCGTCTGGTCACTGGCGGTAATAGTGACATTTCCATTGGCGTTGAAAATAATGAAAAAACTGGCAAAGAGCCAACCGGACAGACCGGAAGAGATCGCCGCCGCCGATGTGGAGACCGCGCAGTTGCACTTCGCTTTCGGAGTGATATTGATCGTGTCGCTCCTGGTGCATTTACTCGTACAATAGATTATGTATAATAGATTATAATAAACAACCAATGAAAACGATCGTATTTTTCTCCCTTTCCGCATTACTGTTATGGATGGTCATGTTCTCGCCGTGGACGGCCCCCCATGTCAATTTCTGGTTCGCCATGACGCTTTCCTCCTCCGTCCTGGCGGGAGGCGCGCTCGTTTTACAGCGAAAGAACCTCCGGGACGTATTCGCGTTTAAAGCCTCTTACCCGGTAATCGGCATTTTTTCGGCTGTTGTGCTGTACCTGGTTTTTTTTATGGGAAATATCGCCGCCGGGAAACTGTTTGCTTTTGCCGAAGGGCAGGTAAGCGGTATCTATGCGCTCAAAACGCAATCCGGCCCGGTAGTGGTGGGGCTGCTGCTCTTTTTTATTATCGGACCGGCGGAAGAGATTTTCTGGCGCGGGTTTCTCCAAAAACGGCTGGCGGAACATTACGGCGCACTCGGCGGTTACCTGGCAGCGGCCGCTATTTATACCCTGGTGCATCTCTGGGCCTTTAATTTTATGCTGGCGGGGGCCGCACTGCTTTGCAGCCTTTCCTGGGGATTCATTTACTTGAAATTCCGTTCCGTCTGGCCCGGGATTATTTCTCACGCCCTGTGGGACCTGGCAATTTTTATCCTGCTGCCCGTGAAATGATGAGGCCGTACCGAAAGTAATATGAAAAAATATGAACGGATATCACCTCCAGGGAAGAATTGAAAGAAGAGGGTAAATGACGGATAAGAACAAAGCCTACCTCCTTGCAATGACAGTGGTGGTTTTCTGGTCTACGGTGGCCTCGGCGTTCAAGCTTTCGCTGCGCTATCTTTCGATCATCGAACTCTTGTTGTATTCCACTTTTTTTTCAGCGGCCGCCCTGTTCGTGATCCTGGCGATACAGAAAAAGCTGCCGCTGCTAAAGACGTTGAAAAAGCAGGATTATCTTTTTTCCGCCCTCCTGGGATTCCTGAACCCGTTTTTGTATTACCTGGCAGTGTTTAAAGCGTATTCGCTGCTGCCCGCCCAGATGGCCCAACCCCTGAACATGATCTGGGGAATCGTGCTGGTGCTGATCTCTATCCCCATTCTTAAACAAAAGGTACGGTTCATCGATATGATCGCGCTTTTGGTCTGTTTTGCCGGGGTGGTTGTGATCTCCACCGAGGGCGACCTTTCAGGCTTCCAGGTGAAAAGTCCGTTGGGGGTTTTACTGGCGGTGGGCAGTTCCCTGGTATGGTCGTTTTACTGGGTCTTAAATGTCAGGGATAAGCGGGATGCGGTGGTGCGTATATTCTTGAATTTTGTTTTCGGTTTCGGATTTATACTATTGAGTGTTATATTTGCTTTTTCCATAAAGGTCCCGGCCGTCGAAGGTGTGCTGGGCGCCTTTTATGTGGGACTGTTCGAGATGGGACTGGCGTTTGCCTTGTGGGTAAAGGCGTTGAAACTATCGGATGCCACGGTGGATATCTCTATTCTCATTTATATTGTCCCGTTTATTTCATTTGTCTTTATTCATATTTTCGTGGGTGAGCGGATTATGATTTCCTCGGTGGTGGGAGCGGTACTGATCATCGGCGGTATTCTTATCAATAAGCGGAAGAAGAAGAAATTGAAATGAACCGACAAATGATCTCCTTTTTTAGGCCGGGGCGGTCATCCCCTTTGACAAAAGTGAAAAAAACAATTATCATTATATAATGAAAACCATGAAGAAATATGAAAACATGTCGAAAACGGAATTGCTGAAAGTCATCGGGAACCAGAACGCGCAAATTTCGACGTTGAAACGACGCGAAGAAAAATACCGGACGTTGACCGAAGGGTTGAAAGATGTGGTTTTCAGGGTTTCTTTAGATGGCAAATTGGAATATATCAGCCCGGCACTGAAGGAATTCGGCGGGTACGACGCGGATAAAGAGGTGGGTAACCACATCAAAAAGTTTTTTGAAAAGAAGATCGAATTGTCCGAAACGCTTAAGCGGTTGAGGAAATTGACAAAAGATCGGAAAACCACCACGTTTGAATTCATGTTTAAGCACGCCGACGGGGCGGCATTCCCGGTGGAAATAACGTCCAAACCGGTGACAAAGAATGATCGTGTCATTGCCTTGCAGTGCGTGATGCGGGATATTTCCGGCCGCAGGGAGACGGAGGAAGAGCAGCAGGCGCTGGAAGAAAAACTGATGCAAACGGAAAAGATGGAAGCCCTGGGCCGGTTGGCCGGGGGGATTGCCCATGATCTAAACAACAGCCTCAGTGCGGTGGTGAGTTATCCCGATCTCCTGTTGATGAAATTGCCGGAGGACAGTCCCCTGTACCAGCCCCTGTTAACAATCCGGAAATCGGGTCAAAAAGCGGCCGCCATCGTGGAAGATTTGTTGATAATGGCGAGGAGACGGGTTAAACGAAGCCAGGCAGTGAATTTGAACGATAGTGTCCTGGAATACCTGGAGTCCCCGGGTTATGAGAAACTGAAACGGCAGTGTCCGTCGCTTCGCATTGAAACGAATTTCGAGAGTGAATTATTGCCTATCCTGGGTTCGTCGGTACACCTGGTCAAAGTGATCGCGAACCTGGTCTCCAACGCCGCGGAAGCCCTCCCGGGAAACGGCTCCGGTTTGATCACCGTTTCCACGTTAAACCTTTTCCCGGCACCGGAGGCGGAGGAGTACGATCTTCCCGATTACGTGGTATTGTCTGTCCAGGACAATGGTGTGGGTATTGCCCCGGAAGACCTGAAACGGATGTTCGAGCCGTTTTATATTAAAAAGATTATGGGAAGAAGTGGAACAGGACTTGGGATGGCCGTGGTATGGGGAACGGTGATGGACCATGGCGGCTTTATTAATGTACACAGCCGATTAGGAAAGGGAACGACTTTCGAGCTTTATTTCCCGGTCACCAAAGAGCCGGTCCCGGTGGAGGCGCCCCGGATCCCGGTTGACGAGTATGTGGGAAACGGTGAAAAGATCGTGGTCGTTGATGATGTGAATGAGCAGAGGGAGGTCATCACCATGATCTTGAAGCGGTTGAAGTACTGCGTATCTACCTTTTCTTCCGGTGAGGCGGCCATCGAGTATATAAAGAGCAATTCCACAGACATGGTTATTTTGGATATGATAATGGGTACGGGCATGGATGGGTTGGATACGTATCGCAAGATAATCGAGATACGCCCGAATATTAAGTCGCTTATCGTGAGTGGTTTTTCCGAGACCGACCGGGTAAAGGAAGCGCAGCGGCTGGGTGCCGGGAAATATCTCAGCAAACCCTTCACCATGGAACAACTGGGAGTAGCGGTAAAAAAAGAATTAGCGGGAAGCAGGAAGTAAGTAGAAAGTAGAAAGTAGAAAGTAAGAAGTAAGAAGTAAGAAGAGGACAGGCACGTGTATTCTCATTCTTTAAGCTCCCCTATCTTAAAATTCCTTAACCGTTTGAGATTTTGAGCCGTTTGTGATAAGATTCCATTGTTATGGAATTTATAATCTTTGGGATTGGCTTGTAAAAAAAGGAGAAAATATAGGAGGGTATCATGAAAACAAAAAAGCTAAACAAAAAACTGGTTTTGAACAAAACCACTGTCGCCGACCTGGATGGCGGCCAGATGAGCAACGTACTGGGAGGGACGGGGATCCGTACCTGGTTGTGCTCTATCCTCTGCCGACTCAACACCAGCAACGCCGAACCTTGCGATTGCAATACCAGCGATGCCGAACCCTGCGAGTGCATAACCGTTCTCCCCGGTTGTAATACCAGCGTCAACGAACCCTGCGTTTGCTACTAACAACTAACCGCAAGAACCGTTAATCCATGAAGGATGGAAGGTCGAGAGGTGAAACACCGCTCACCTTCCATCTTTCTTTATCTCGACGCCAACGTAACCGATGCCGCATGCTCGCTGCCGTTCCTTACATATACGAACGGAACCGTATCGCCCGGTTTAAAGGTCTTTAACGCATCGGAATATTCACGAAGATTGGAAACCGCCGTTTCTCCAACCCTGATTATGACATCATCCTTCTTAAGCCCCGCTTTCGCCGCCGGTGAACCGGGAGAAACGGCGCCGATCTTCATCCCCTTCCCGGAGAACGCAAAATCCGGCATTATACCCGTCCGCACCCGGCGCCCACTTGAAGACGGGGGCGAAACCGGTCCCCCCGCTTTCGACGGCGGTGCCGTGCCTTCGACGGTCATGGGCTCCTTTCGCTCCGACAGGTACACGATGGCTTCCTTTGCCACGGCCGCTACTTTTACCAACCCCGCCGCCTCGATCTTGTCCACGGTGTCCGACGGCCGGTGATAATCGGCATGGGGACCGGAAAACAATTGAATACCGGGAATCCCCTCCCGGATGAAATTTACCTGGTCACTTGCATCCAACTCCTGCGTCACCAACTGCGTGTCGATTCCCACGGTGTAACCGATACCCATAAAAATAAACCGCCACTCCCGGGCGGAGGAACCGCCGATCACCATCAACTTGCTCCCCTCTTTCAACCGGCCCACGGTATCCAGGTTGACAACGGCCAAAATCTTTTTCAACCGGTCCGGCGATTCACGCTTTAATTTATCCACATAATAACCCGAACCCAGGAGACCGCTCTCCTCACCGGTAAAGGCAATAAACACGATGGAACGTTCCGGTTTCAAACTCTTTCCAAGCACGTGCGCCAATTCCAACATCACCGCCACTCCGCTGGCATTGTCGTCGGCACCGAAATGGATTTTACCCTCGTCACCCTTGTGGACATCCGGCCACCCCAAACCCAGGTGGTCGTAATGCGCGCAAAGGATCACCGATTGCCCTTTAAGTTCCGGGTCTTTACCCGGCAGCACGCCGATCACGTTGCGCAGTGTAGCCTTTCGTTTCTCTTTTCCAGCTTCCGCTTCCCAGGTCTGGAAATAGGAATTATCGCCCCCCGGCGTTAAGCCCGCTTCTTTAAAGGAATTCGCAATATAATGCGCCGCCTTTTCCAACCCCTTGTAACCCAGGCCCCGGCCTTCCAACTCTTCGGAAGCCAGGTACGTGATATGGTCCATCATTCGTTCGGCGGAGAAAAGAGGCGCCAGGCGTCCCAGGGGCACGCGCTTCGGCAGCGCCGGTTTCATTTCACCCACCGGGAATGCCGGGTCCGGCGTGACGGACATGGGCGAATTCACCGCCGGCCACTGACCCTTTAGACTATTGGCCGGTTCATCCCCTTCAAAGGCAAGATAACTGTACTTGCCGTAATGCGGGAGTTTACGCCCCAGTCCCGGCAAAGCCGCCGTGCGGTCGGTGCTTAATAACACCACCACCAGCGACGGGTCCTTACTGTTCTTCACCGCCGCAGCGATACTATTGGTTTTGAAGGGCAGATTCTTTTTATCGATAACCATCGAGTCCCCGGAGAACTCCACGTTGTAACCGGAAAGCCCCTTTCGGACCGTTTCGCCGTGCAAATTCTCGTGCCCGAACAGCCAGACCGCCCGGTCTCCCGGCAGGACCGGGACCTCGTTGTCCATCCTGACCTGGATTTTATCATTGCTCTCTTTGGCCCATGTTTCCGCCAGTTCTTTGTACCCCTTTAAAAAGTCCCCCGGTGCTTTGGAGGGCAGCAGGATCAACACCGATTCCGCCCCGAACACGTTGGACAGGGTCGCGGGAATCTCACTCTCGTGGAGCTTGCGGAACACGTCGAAACCCGGGTCCGCATCGATACCCAGGGGCCTGCGGTCAAAGGTAAAAGTAAATGTCTTTTGTTTCTCATCGATCTCCAGGACCTTTACTTCCGCCTCTTTTTGTCCTTCCAGGTAGATCGCCGCCGGTACCCGCAGGACATAGGGTTCGTCCTTTTGCACCTGGCGCAGGGAGAAACTCAACGCGTATTTATCCCCTTCCTTTTTTACCGCCGCATCCGCCAACCGGATTTCCGGTACACCGGTGCGCGTGACCCACTGCTTGAAAAAATCCTTGAAATCCTTACCCGTGGTGATTTCAAAGGATTTCCGTATATCGTCGAAAGACGCATTTTTGTATTTATTCTCCTTATAGAAATGCTGGACGGCTTTCTTGAACAACCGGTCCCCCACCATTTGCCGCAGCATATGGTAAAGCATCATGGATTTACCGTAACCGACAGCGGAAGAGAGAGAATCGTACCGCGCCTTGAACCGGCTCAACGGGAATTCCTTTTCCTTTCCCGCCGCGTAATGGGTGTACCCCTGCAGCGTGGTTTTGCGGTATTCCTCGCCCTGGCCCCGCTGCTCCTTGATCATGTGGTCCGCCAAATAAACCGTCAAACCCTCGCACCAGTTGCCCGTCTCATAATCCACGAACACACTGTTCCCCCACCAGTTGTGAAGCAGCTCGTGCGGGTAAGACGAGTGCAAAATGAACGGGAACCGGATAACCTTCGGCCCCAACAGCGTAAACGACGACATCCCGTAACCCGTCTCCCAGAAATTCTCGATCAGCGCGAACTTCGTGAAGGGGTAAGGGCCGATCAATTTCTCATACAATTCCAGGTACTGCCCCGTGGTCTCCAGGTACTTATTGGCAAGCCCCTCGTCGTCGGAACGGAGGAAAGCCATCACGTCCACCTTCCCTACCCTGAGACCGTACTCTTTAAACTTTGCCGCGATCAGGTAGACCTCTTCCATGGGTTCCGGCGAATCCCATGTCGTCTTCGGTGCTTCGCCGTCGGTGTGAAGCGTGCGGGTACCCTGGGAAACCACCGTCCACTCTCCCGGGGTTCGTGTATCCATTTTAAACGTCACCAGGTCCTCGTTGAACCAGGGCACCCAGAACGTGGAACCGGCCAGGAAAACGCCCTCTTCGGAAATAATCCCCGGTGTTTCGCTGAACCCGCGGGCATATTCCGCTCCCACCTGTACGATAGGGTGAGAGATCGTACCTTCATAGACCAGGAAAAAGGAATTCGTATCTTTCGATTTCTCCCGGGATTCGATCGAGTAATGGGTAATGGGAATCTTCTTTTTTATTTCAAATTCCGCGGTATTGATCCCGAAGAACTCCGATTTCAGTTCCCCCGGTTCTTTCTTTAACATCACATCTTTGGAATGGGATAAAATCTTCAAATTACCGTGAAGCAAAAAATGAATCTTCGTTCCCACGAGTTCATCCGGCAGCCGGACGGTATCTTTTACCCATACATATTCTTTTTCCGGGTTAACGCTTACATCCAGATCGTGGTGGACATATTTCCCGTCGGCGTAAGCCGCTGCAGCCATCACGAATATAAAAACAATCGAAACAATTTTCTTCATCATCGGTCGCCTCCGTGCCGTACGCAATTTCGGCAATAGACTTCATGCCGGTGTACTATTTTACCATTCCTTTTTAAGAAATGCTACAGAAAAAAGTAAAAGGAAAAATCCATTAAACTGAAAAAAATGATACGCCTCTATTGAAATACTCGTGGATTTCGTTTAAAATCCTTTTATGATAAGTCAAACTGAGGAAACAAATCGAGAGGAGTGAAACGATGAGTCCCGAAGAGAAAGCAAACGCACTGGCCGAGTTAAAGGCTGCTATTAGTATCATGGAATCCAAAAAATCTCTTACTACGGAAGAATTACTATCGAAGTATTATGTGGAACGGGAATCGAAATTCATTAACAAGCTCAAAAATACCTTTCTATCTTCAACCGGCCAACCCCTCAAGGTTCTTTTTAGCGGCCATATCGGTTCCGGTAAATCGTCCGAGTTATTTAAGCTAAAACAGGATCTGGACAATGAATTTTTTATGATCTATTATTCCATTAAAGAATACATGGACTTATCCGGCACGGATACATCCGCATTTATGGAAACAATGGCGAAGAAACTGAAGGAAACCGCCGATGAAAATAACGTACAACTGGAAAAAAAGTTAATCGAAAATATTGAAAAATGGAAAAGCAGCAAACGTCAGGTAAAATATCGAGATGAGCAACGCATTGGTGCAACCGGTATCGGCGGCAACCTGGGAGTGATAAAAGCAAGTGGAGAACTCCATACTGAGAAAGGAACCAAAACAGAAGAAGCATGGGAACAGGGGCCGAATATCAATGAGTTGATTCTCTCCATAGATGGATTGATCGTTGCTCTCCGGGAATCTCAAAAAAAAGAACCGGTCATTATCATCGATGATATCGATAAATTGGATTTGGCCGATGCGGAAAAATTGTTTTTGAAATACAGCCGAACCCTGACATCTCTAAATTGTAAGATCATATATACAGTCCCCATAGCGTTGCTTTATTCCGATCATTTCCGTCAAATTGAATCCTTTTATCACAAGGTCTGCCTTCTTCCCATCTCAAAGGTAAAAAAGAAAGACGGCACTCCTAACGAAGAAGGGATAGACAAAATAAGAAAAATAATCGAAAGACGTATCCACATCGATCTCTTCGGTAAAGGCATCCTGGAAAAAATTATAAGGGACGGCGGGGGCGTTATTCGCGACACCATCCGAATCGTCCAGGAATGCTGCCTGATCTGCATAACCGATAAAAAACCCGTTATCGATGAGAGTGCGGCCAATGAAGCCGCTTCCATTCTGAAAAATGAATTCCGGCGGCAAATCCCGAAAGAATTGTATCAAAAAATGATCGAAGTAAAAAACTTTAAAACCAAAACACCCGATGTAGACCGCGAACTCCAGCGGCTCCTGTATTGCCAGGGGGTCCTGGAATATTCCAACGACGATACCTGGTACGATGTCCACCCGCTTGCGTATGACCTGGCTGAGGAAAAAGAGAAGGAATACGAAAGCAAGGAAAGAAAAAAGAAAAAGTGAAATGAAATTAGGGGAGAGAAACCGGAAGAACTTCAGGTTATTGCATACGTTACTCTCATCTCCGGGCAACGAATCCATCGTGCTGGCAAATTGCGATGAATTCGATTTGCGGCTGGAGCTTTTCAATCTATTAGAGAAAGAGTTAAATAAAGACAACATTGCCGTTTACCCCCTGGATATAAATACGCAATTGGATAACGGCCCTGTCGTCCTGGTGGAGATAATCGACAAAATTATCCACACCAAGGAGTTTGAGGTATTCGCGGGCAGTCGAAAAAATGTCGTAATTTCCGTGTACGGTGTAGAGAGATTCGACCTCCGCAATGAACATGAATTCATTACCTATTTGAATTATAGACGCGATGCATTCGCCGATATAAATTTCCCGGTGATCATCTGGTTAACCTCCCCCATGACAGACGGAATTGCTCAAAAGGCCCCGGATTTCTGGAGTTGGCGAAGTGCCTTTTATGATTTTAAACTCCCCCGGGTCAAACTTGATATCCGGGAGAAACCACCCACGCCCGGGAAACAGGTAAGAAAAGTTATCGCACCCTGCAATCTTCCGGCGGCTGTCGCTAATCTCGGAGGAGCACTTTTGAATGAGGAAATCGATTCTTTCTACGTGCCCGGTCCCCCAACGTCCTTATCCGGGCTGAGGAAGCAGTTGGCGAATAGTACGGCGCATGATAAAATTCTTTTTACCGGACCGAGGGGCTGCGGCAAAACCGAGGAGTTAATGAGATTGTCGATTGATTTGCAGGAAAGGTTCTTTATAAACGAGTCTTTTCGTTCGGTTATTTTGCATTACTTCAATTTCCATTATGTTGATCTTTTGCTCGCTATCACTGCTTCACTCTTTGGAAAAACAGTGGAAAAAAATATTCGCATCGAGGGAAAATTCATCGAGGACCTGGTTAAATGGTCAAAGAAGATTTTAAGTGCGACAAATGCCGATGTAAACCAGGGGGACCTGTCCGCGAAAAACTTATCTTCTTTTTTTTCTTCTTTGCTCTTTAAAATCACGTTCCATGGGCCGTTCAAAAACGAAATCCGCGCTTACTTCGGACAAAATCTCAATGACTTGATGGATATTGTCGATCAAATGATCCGGCAGGTTGAGAAAGCGACATCGAAACAAGTATTGATAATCGTCGATAATCTTGAAAGGATGCCGCGGGAAAACGCAATCGAATTTTTTATCCATAACGGCGACATCCTCACCCAACTAAAATGCAAGATTATCTACAGCATTCCACTCGATTGCTACTATTTACCCGAAATTCGACAAAATCTTGATAGTAAATTCGACGGCTTTTATTATATGCATAACATTACGATCAAAACGAAAAGCGGTTTAAAGGCCGAAGAAGGTATTTCTTTCCTGGAAAAGGTTCTCTTCAAACGTCTCCCCGAATACTTAATCGAACCCGATGCATTGGATAAAGCCGTGCGTATGAGCGGCGGCAATTTAAGAGAGTTTTTATTCCTCATCCGAGATGCAGGGTTCGAAGCGTTGACTCTTGAAAAAGAGAAGATCGGTATTAACGAAGTAGATGGCATTATCCCGGAAATTCGCAATCGGTGGATTCGAATGCTTAGAAAAAATGATTATACTTTTTTAGACAGGATTCGTCGAGAGAAGGAAATCAACCTCGATTTGGAATCGGAACAATTTTTAACGCACATTTCTTCAGGGAGTATTATTCAATATGAAAATGACGGGGTATGGTACGGACTGCACCCAATCGTAGAAGAATTATTAAGGGAGAGAAGTTATATCACGCCGTAACTCCATCTTATAACCTGTCCGAAAACGTGATTCCGGTCGTTTCCACTCCCCCTTCACATTATCATGAAAACGGTGAAAGAAAATGAAAAAAAATATAGCCACCGTGTCTTTCTGACTTTGTGGCTAAAAAAATGGAGGTTTAAAACGCCGATGAATATAAAAAACAGTCTCACTAACCCCTTTTTTGTACTGGTGAAACATTTTGTCCTGCGGCTCTTTAACAACGACATCCTCACCTTTGAAAACGAAAGACGGGAGCGGGTGATCGCTATTTTGGCGATGCTCGCCATTGCCGGGGGATTCATCGCCCGCCACCTTCTTTCCTCCTACCTCTACCCGCAGCTTTCCGGTGCCTCCGTCGATAATGTCTGGACCGAAAAAGCGGCATTTTTAACCCTCACCATGGCCCTTACGGGCCTCTTCACGGTTATCAACCGGGATAATATATTCCTGGATCGAAAGGACTATTTAAATTTATTGGTACTGCCGGTAAACCTCACCACCCTGTTTGCCGCAAAGTTTTTCAGTATACTGATATTTGTCGGGATTCTTTCCCTGGCTTTCAACCTGTTTGCCCTGGTTGTTTTTACTTTTTTCCTGGCGGATTTGGTCGGAGTGAATATTTTCTATTTCGGTTTTGTTCACTTTATTACAAATTTCCTTGCCAATTTATTTGTTTTCCTGGCGGTGGCCTGTATCCAGGCGGTATTTACTTTATTGTCCGGGAACCGCCTGTTTCAAAAACTGGCAAACCTTGTCCAGGTAATGTTACTGGTGGGATTTATTTCCGTGTTTGCCTGGCTTCCGCAGATTTACGGCAGGCTGCCCCATTTGAAAGCTACATTTTCATCATTTATGGTCTATTTCCCCCCATTCTGGTTTACCGGGATGTATGAGAAAATGGTGGGCAGTAAGGAGATCATTTTTGACATCCATCTTTATATTGCCTTGCTTGCCCTGGTTGTTCCCGCCGGGTTGTACTTTTTGGGTATTCCCCTTACCTTTAAGCGGCTTCTTATTTCTGCCCCCAACGGTAAGAAGAGCAGCCGGTTTTCAAGTATTTTTCATGTAATAAAACAGGGATTCAATGCCGTTTTTTTGAGAAATCCCATCCAGCGGGGAATGTTTTATTTCATATGCCATACATTGAGAAGGAGCCGGTTCCACAAGCTCCAACTGACCCTGTACATGGGATTACCGGTGAGTTATATTCTTACCGGGCTGGTTTTTTCCTACGCCAAAGGGAGATTATCCGCGCTGGAAACACCCAACGGTTTTTTAATCTCCATTCCCCTACTGCTTTACTTTTTCCTGGTGGTGGGTGTCCGGATGGTGGTGCGGCATCCCTTTCTGCTGGAAGCCAACTGGGTATTCAAAATGACCGAGGACGACGATAAAAAGCATTATGTAAGAGGTTTGAAAAAATCGCTGTTTGGCTTTGCCGGGGTCCCGCTGTTTATTTTGATGTTTGTTTTTTATCTCTATTGCTGGGGGTTTCGATTGGCCCTTTATCATTCGTTGTATTCCTGGGCAATTTTTCTTTTGCTGGTGGAAATCTTTTTTGCCGCTTACAAAAAAATCCCCTTTGCCGGAACCCATGATCCCGGGAAACCGAATCTCAAGGTTTACGGTATCTTTTACCTGGCGCTTTTTATTCAATATATCGTAAGCCTTTCCGCGCTTGGGGAGATGCTCTTAAATAATCCGGGCAATTACCTTATCTTTTTCGTTTTGATTATGGGGTTTAAACTTTTACTGGTATTGAAGCGGTATCAAATGTACAGGAGAGAGGATTTCCATTTCATCTACGACGAAGAGGAACCCGAACCCCTTATGTTGACCCTGAATCTCAATAATTAAGCCTTCGGCGACCAAAACCCTTTTTGAAAAAAGGGTTCTGGACTCCCAAAAACTTTTGTTTAAATAATAGTTTTTCGGGGGATCCAGGGGGGCGGCTTTTCAAAAAAGCCCCTCTATGCTTCACGGAGCCGAAGGCAAAATAATCAATTTCTTTGTTGACAAATCGACCCTAAACTATTATCATAAAATTTAAAAAAAACCGCGTGACTCCGCCTAAATCCGCGGACAAAAAGGAGCTGCTATGAAATCAATATTACGTCTAACCCTGACCGTTTTATTAATGTTCACATTCATCTTTACCGTGGACGCACAGAAGAAAAAGGGCGAAACACCCAAAGACCCCATGAGTTCCATGACCTTCATGGGGCTGAAATTCCGAAGCATCGGTCCCGCCTTTACTTCCGGCCGGATTGCCGATTTCGCCGTCAACCCGAAAGACCACAGCGAATATTACGTGGCCGTGGCCGCCGGGAATGCCTGGAAAACCGTCAACTCCGGCACCACCTGGGAACCCATATTCGATAAATACGGGTCCTGGTCCATTGCCGATGTCGAGATCGATCCCAACAACACCAATGTCGTTTGGCTGGGCACCGGCGAATACAACAGCCAACGCGCCATCGGATACGGCGACGGTGTCTACCGCTCCGAAGACGGTGGAAAAAGCTGGAAAAACATGGGTCTAAAGAAATCCGAACATATCGGGCGCATTATTATCGACCCACGGAACTCCCACGTTTACGTCGCCGCACAGGGACCGTTGTGGGGACCCGGGGGCGAACGCGGACTCTATAAAAGCACGGACAACGGTAAAACCTGGAAAGCCATCCTCACTATCGATGAAAATACCGGGGTTACCGACATCGTGATGGACCCGAGGAACCCAGACATTCTTTATGCCGCCTCTTACCAGCGGCGCAGACACGTATTTACCCTCATCGACGGCGGACCCGGAAGCGGGATTCACAAATCCACCGATGCCGGCGCCACCTGGACCAAATTAAAAGACGGACTGCCCCCCGGCGATGTGGGCCGCATCGGTCTGGCCGTCTCCCCCGCCAATCCCGATGTCGTTTACGCCATCATCGAAGCCGAAGGCGATACCGGCGGTTTTTTCCGGTCTTCCAACCGCGGCGCCACCTGGGAAAAACAAAATAAATATGTGAGCGGAAGCCCCCAGTACTATAACCGCATCTTTGCCGACCCCAAAAATGTGGATAAGGTCTACTCCGTGGACGTCCGCACCAAAGTTACCGTGGACGGCGGTAAGACTTTCGACAGCCTGAGCAACAATAACCGTCACGTGGACGATCACGCCCTGTGGATCGACCCGTGCGACACCCGCCATTTGCTCATCGGCGGTGACGGCGGTATCTACGAATCTTTTGACAGCGGGAACTTCTGGCTGTTCAAGTGCAATCTCCCCGTCACCCAGTTTTACCATGTGTCCGCGGACAACGCCCTGCCGTTTTACTACGTATACGGCGGCACCCAGGACAACAACAGCATGGGCGGCCCGTCCCGCACCATCAATGCCGACGGTATCGTCAATTCCGACTGGTTCGTTACCAACGGCGGCGACGGTTTCAAATCGCAGGTAGACCCCAAAAACCCCGATATCATCTATGCCCAGTCCCAATACGGTTTCCTCGTCCGTTACGATAAAAAAAGCGGCGAAAGTATTTTGATCAAACCCCAGGAAGGCAAAGGCGAAGCCTTCCGCTGGAACTGGAACTCCCCGTTGATCATCAGCCCCCATTCCCATACCCGTCTCTATTTCGGCGCCAACATCCTGTTCAGGAGCGACGACCGCGGCAATACCTGGAAAAAGGTGAGCGGCGATCTAACCCGGCAACTGGACCGCAACCAATTGCGTGTCATGGGTAAAGTATGGGGACCCGATGCCGTGGCCAAAAACGCATCCACTTCCCTTTTCGGAAATATCGTCTCCCTCAGCGAGTCCCCCCTAATAGAAGGCTTGCTCTACGCGGGAACCGATGACGGTCTTGTCCGGGTCAGCGAAGACGGGGGCGAAAACTGGGGGAAGATCGAAAAATTCCCCGGTGTTCCCGATATGACGTATGTCGCCTGTCTCTATGCCTCCCTCCACGAGACCGACACGGTATACGCCTCTTTTGACGGACGTAAGAACAACGATTTTAAACCTTACCTCTTGAAAAGCACGGACAGGGGAAAAACCTGGAAATCCATTTCCGCGACCCTTCCCGAACAGGGAACAGTTTACACCGTTGCCCAGGATCATGTAAAAGCGGACCTCCTGTTCGCCGGTACCGAGTTCGGTATCTTCTTCACCATCGACGGCGGTAATAAATGGGTCCAATTGAAAAGCGGGTTACCCACCACCGCGGTCAGGGACATCGCCATCCAGGAGCGGGAGAACGACCTCGTATTGGCCACCTTTGGCCGGGGGTTCTATATCCTCGATAATTACACCCCCCTCCGGGAATTGACACCCGAAATATTGAAAAAAGACGGTCACCTCTTTGCCGTGAAGGATGCCCTCATGTTTATCCCCCGGGAGGGCAGGTACGGCCAGGGCGAGACGTATTTCAAAGCGAATAACCCCGAAATGGGCGCCGTTTTCACTTATTACCTGGAAAAATCCGTAAAAACACTGAAACAAAAACGGCAAGCGGAAGAAAAAAAAGCAATGGAAAAAGGGTCTCCCATTACCTATCCCACCTTCGACCAACTGCGTGCCGAAGACAACGAACCCGCAGCTTACCTCTTGTTTACCGTCCTCGATGAGAGCGGCCAGGTGGTCAGGCGTCTCAGGGCCCCGGCCAAAGCCGGTATGGGCAGGCTTACCTGGGACTTCCGTTATCCCTCCACCTCCCCCACGTCGCTGTCCGAAAGTACCCGGGGGCGAAGGCGCGGCGGCGGCGGAATGCTCGCGATGCCGGGAAAATATTCCGTCAAAATATCTAAAGTTATCAACAATGTATCCACCCCGCTGGCCGGACCGCAAACCTTTAATGTCGTACCGTTGAACAATACCACCCTGCCCGCGAAAGACCGAAAGACCCTGGCGGCTTTCCAGGTTAAAGTAGCCGAACTGGGACGCGCGGTACAGGGTACGGTTCAGGCCGTTCAAAAAATCGATGAACGAATCAAATACATCAAAAAAGCTTTGGAAAACACTCCCGCCGCTCCCGATTCACTGACCACACAGGCGGATGCCATTGAAAAAGATATTAAAGAGATGCTTATCGCCTTAAACGGCGACAGCAGTATCGGTAAACGGAACGGCAATCAACCCCCCTCCATTTCGCAGCGTATCTTTATGTTACTTTACGGACACAGGCGCTCCACCTCGGAACCCACCCAGACCATGGAAGACCAGTACCGCATTGCCGGTGAACTGTTTGAACCCATCCCGGTCAAACTCAAGAAAATTGTCGAAGAAGACCTGAAAAAATTGGAAACGGAAATGGAAAACGCCCGCGCCCCATGGACCCCCGGACGCATCCCCGAATGGAAGAAATAAAAAAATAGTTGGAAGTAGGAAGTAAGAAGAAAATAGCAACTTCTTACTTCCTACGATTTTTTATACATCTGGAAATCAAGGAGAAGGTCGAGAAAATTACGCCGGCGAAACGGGCGGTCTTTGAAATAGAAAAAATGGGAGGCCGCATCGGTATCCGATGCCCCGAAACCCGGGACAAAATCGTCGCAGATATCCATCAGGCCGCGGGCCATTGGTTCCTCGACCCGTGCCTCCCGGCGTACCCGGTAGGTTTTGACCGGTTTCATGCGGGAAGGCAAAAGGTAATCCAGGTGCCAACGGGACTTTTTGTTCTTTCTCAAATGACGCTTTATACGGCTTTCCAAACCCTTCATCGCCGAACCCGCATAAACATAGTACCCTTTTTCAAACCTCCGCTCACCCAGGGAGCCGATCTCTTTTGTAAAGGGTTTGTCATTGTAGAGAACCAGCAGGTAACTTCCCCTGTCCTTACAAATCTCACGGGCTTTTTCATAGTCGATGGGAATTTCCTTCGACAGGGAGAGGTCCACCGTTACCGGGTCCGTAAATGTCACCGCATATGCAAGGAAGCGCACGTTTTGCGATTCATTGAAGGCCGCGCAGTACTCCGGGTCCGTATGACCGTTGGGAAAAAACACGTTCGTATGCCGGTTGGTGGTCAGGTAAAGGATATACGTATCGTAACCCCGCCGGGCCAGTCGATCGAGGTCTTCCAGGTGGCGCTTTCCTCTTTGGGTCGGGGCATCCGGGAACATCCCCACTCCCCTGTGCACCAGGGAACAGGATTTTATTTCCAGCAGCGCCGGCTTCTCGCCTTTTCTCTCCACCAGGAAATCGAACCTGGACCGTCCGGCGTCGGGAACCGTTACCTCCCGTCGTACGGATTTTTCGCCGTTGAATTCCCTGATCCGGTTTGTTTTGAGCATTTGTTCCACCAGGTAATTGACCTTGATCGTATCCAGGAGCACGTAGGCCCCCTGGTAAGCAGTGGACACCACGCGATAAACATATTTGCCTTCGTTCCCGCCGGTAATAAAAAACGGGTGCCCCGGCACCAGGAACTCTTCCATGCGGCCCGGGTTGGCCACGTAGGCTTTTATTTCCCGTCCGTCCCCTTTTTTAAGTCTCATCACGAAACGGTTGTCCCGTTCCAGGAACGACGCCTCTTCAAACGCCGGGTATAGTCCGATCGAATCCATCCCGCAATTGCATTGGCTAGTTGAAGAAATACCGGGCACCGATAGACGCGTTGACATCGAAATGGGTTTCCGGCGCGACATCCAGCACCGGTACCACTTCGAGGAAGATATCTATGGGATGGTTTGCGAACTGGTAACAAAGCCCCACGGGAATACGCACACCGACTCGCGTATCGTCCTCGAACTTTACCCGGCCGCCGATGCCATAATATACCGGTAATTTCCCCGATTCTACCTTGATTAACTTGTAATTATGGACCAGGTAGTCCAGGTGAAGGTGCAGCTTGTCCTGGTTCCTGAAAGACCAGGCGGCAGCGGCATCAAACGCAGTGGTTCCGCCGGTCCATAACTTAAGACTTATACCCGTGGGTTCCCCGAGAATGACCCCGATTCCCCACCCGTTATTGCTCCCTTTTCCCTTCACCACCGCGGGAAAAAGCAACAAAAATACCAACCAAAAAACAGGGATACGATAAACTCGTTTCATTTCAAATACCTCCTTTAAAAATCTCTTTTTTGTGTCTTTTCGTCTTTTAACCGCATTATACTCATTTATGGTCAACTGAAATTATCAGGCAGACATTGTACATCATTTTTCATTAGATGTGAACCCCACATTTTGCCCGGGCAAGATCATAAATGCCGCCCCCAAAATACAAATTGACATTGTTCTATTTATTTGATATTATTTCGGCGATGAAAAAGCAAACGACTATTTTAATCTTTATTTTGTGTTTCGTAGGGATGAACATAATGGCGAACAATCTGACCGATATTTCAAAGCAATTGCCCGGCGATATCGACGGCTGGCAAAAAGAGACCGAAAATACCCTTTACAATTCCGAAACCCTTTATAAGTACATCAACGGCGGGGCCGAACTCTATATCTCTTACAATTTCAAACACGTGCTGGCCCAAAAGTACAAGAAGGGAGAGGGTAAAGAGATCAGCGTGGATATCTTCGATATGGGAGATTCTTTTAATGCCTTCGGTGTCTTTTCCCACAGCAGCGAAGTGCCCGATAAGGCCGAAAACCGTATCGGGCAGGGCTCCGAATATGCCGCCGGGTTACTGACCTTCTGGAAGGAAAGGTATTATGTCTCGGTCCTCGCCTACCCTGAAACCGAAGAAAAAAAGAAAACCGTCCTGGAAATAGGGCGGGACATTGCACGGGCCATTCCCGCCGAAGGCCCCATGCCGCCCATGCTCAAGATGCTGCCCCCGGAGAACCTGCTCACGGAAAGCATCATCTATTTTACTCATCACAACTGGTTGAACAGTCATTATTATATCGCCGGCGACAATATCCTGGGTATCCGCTCCGACACCCCGGCGGTACTGGCAAAATACAAGGAAGCCGATGATAAACTCTTCGTACTCCTTGTCACCTACCCCGATAAAGAGAAAGCCGAAACCGCGTATAAGAATTTTTTAATGCTTTACTTGCCGGATGCGGTGGAGGGCGTCAAAAAATTGAAAGACGGCCGCTGGGCCGGTTGTAAATTGGACGGGCAATTGATTGCCGCTGTCCTCGACGCCCCCACGCGCGAAAGTGTCGATACCCAGCTAAAAAAAATACAACGCACGAAATAAACGGGAGTCCAGCAGCATGCTGGCCTCCGGCGGCTCTCACTTTGTATATTGATCGAAGACGCGGTTGAGGCTGTCCCGGCACACCGGGCAGAAATGCATGTCCCTGGTGAACATCATACAATTCACAGACGAACGGTAATACCCTTTGGCCCGGTACGACGCACCCTCGAACGCACCCACCGAATTCACGTATTTATCCTTTGCGAACATCTTGCTTTCCGTTTCTCTTTCGCGTGTAAAGAGCGCTTCCAATTCCTCTTCCTTTGCCTTTGCCTTTCGTAACCGGTTCCGTTCCTCTTGAATAGAGAGACTGAAAGTCTCGAATTCATTCTTACTCCAGGGCGAAGGGAGCGGGGTGCCGGGTTTGACCAGGTGTTTCCATTTCAAATTGTCTTTATCCAAAAGGGCCGTAATATTAAGTTCCCAGGGTTCCACTTTCACCGTCTCGTCCAATTCGTAGGAAACCTGTGACGTATAGTATTCATCCGCCAGTGCAGCGATATGATGTCCCAGTTCATGGATAACGATATAATCCGAAAATGCGTTGTCGGCCGCCACGGTGGCATACAGCCGGTATATCCCGCCGCCGCCGTACGTCCGTTCATTCATCAAAATGACCGTAAATTCATAGGGCACCGCCGAGGAAATATCCCGCACCGTCCGGTTGTCGTAGGTCAGGGCGTATCGTTCCGAATCGAAACTACTGTAATGAACCGATAACGGCGTCCGTTTGAACACACCGGGATGGGGCCGGCTGACACCCGAGACAGCAGAAGGAGTCTCGATGGCCCGGACATTGAAATCGGATTTCCTCGATCTATAGGGTTCCACTTTAAACAGCTCGCCCATCAGGCGTTTCGCGTCTTTACGGAATTTCGGCATTTCTTCCGTTGTATAGCCGTCGCCCAGGACCACGATATCCACCTTTTTCTCCGCCGGGCCGTTTTCCATAATGGGAACGATCTTGTGTGAATGGACAATGTCCTCGGGGGTTACGCGGCGTGATGCGGGGTCGATTTCCGTCTCCCATATCCTGACGAATTTATTTTGTTCGTCCCTTTTTTTCATCACCACGCGGACCGTTTTCTTCGGCCAGGGGAAACGAATGGATTCGTGGAAAGTCCCCCACTGTTTTTTTGCTTCCGGGATGGTTTCCCATTCGCCGTAGACGCTGGCAAATCCCCGTGAGTAGAGAAGCGTACCCTTTTCCTTGTCCATAACGTCGAACTGGTAGGGTCCCAGGTCCAGGTTATCCAGGAGGATGGTTTTGCTCCCGGGCCAGATGCCGTCGGACAGTATCCGGTCGATGGCAAAATGTTCTTCCGAGGCATTCCCCGAATGGAAATAATCGAGTCTCATGGTTTTATCCTTGAAATAATCGCCGAAGGCAGCGTTACCGGAAGCGAAAACAACCGTAACCGGTATCAGGCACAAACAAAGCATAATAAAAAAAATTTTCATGATCGTCATCAAAGGTCTCCTTTTCATTTTATTAAGGAAAGAATTATAGCCGAATTCATTCGCGATTACAACCGCCCGGAACGCGGCACGTTTTTTCTCTCTTTTTTTTTATTTAGAATTGGTGTATAATGGAACAGGAGGTGTTATAATGAAACAAAAAAAATCTGAAAAAAAGCTTAATTTAAACAAAGAGACGGTCGCCATCCTGGATTCCCGGCAACTCGGGGCTGTCTATGGAAGAGCCGATTACAGCGATGAAAGTTTTTGTTATTGTTGTGCAACCGGTTTTATGCACTCATGTCCCATCCCAAAGACCGAGGACCCGACCGTACATATT
>Ga0210082_1000003_pt1 | contig 49697 bp, 44 predicted proteins | sample White_ThreeSqA_D_2_FD_185592 | JGI IMG/M metagenome (GOLD analysis project Ga0210082, IMG submission 185592) | Wetland microbial communities from the San Francisco Bay, California, USA, that impact long-term carbon sequestration -... | ecosystem: Environmental > Aquatic > Marine > Wetlands ... | reverse complement strand
GCTTAACAATAACACACCCGGCATTAATATAGAATATATTTTTTGTAAAGTCAACCCTTTGCATAAAAAAAAGTTTTTTTTTTAATTATTTCCATAAGGGGGGAAAATCAAAAAAAAGATGGCCTTCACGTTGAAATATCAACGGTTTTCGTTTATACTTGTTTTATGATCAAATTGACCAAAACCGCCGTTTCTCTCCTGGTTCTCGGCCTTCCGCTCGTCTTCGTCCCGGGTGGATTTTCGGATTTCCGCCTGCCCAAAGAACTTTTTTTCCAGGGCATTGTCGCAGTTTTAACGGTTTGCCGGGTACTGTATTTAACGGTTTACGGCGGGTACAAAGCACTGTGGGAAAGACTGGCTCGGGACCGGGTTTTTCTTGTTCTCCTGTTTTTTTCAGGCACGGCGCTTCTCTCCCTGGTTGTTCACGGCACCTACGGTGTGGGCTCATACCAGGTGGTTGACCTTTTTTTGGCAATCGTCCTGTACGCGATTCTGCGAACAACGTTCAAGGCGGAAGATATCCCGTTTTTTGTCAACCTGCTCCTGTTGTCCGCTGTAATTGTGTCGCTTTTTGCTATCTCGCAGTACAAAACGTTTTCCCGGCCGGATTTGCTCATATACCGGAAAGATGCCGTCTATTCGCTGTTGGGGAACAGTAATACGGTGGGTGCTTATTTAATGGGTCTGATCCCGGTTGCCCTGGCCCATTTGAGGCAGGTCTCTTCGGCAATGAAGAGACGGCTGCTTTCGATCGTCCTGTTAACGGTCCCGGCGGGGCTAATATTTTCCCAGGCCGCGGCGGCTTATATCGGTGCCGGTGGGGGTGTCCTGTTTTATCTCTTCTATACCCGGAGGCCCGGCGGGTGGGCTGCCGGGCATTACAAGCTCATCCTGGTTTCTATTCTAATTTTGATCGTTATTTTCTATTTTACCCCGGCGTATGATTCGGTTGTTTTCCGCGTGGATAATCTCCTGGCGGGAAATTATCAAAAGGTGTTGTCGAACCGCTGGGAAGTCTGGCAGGCGGGGTTATGGCTTTTCCGGCAAAAACCGCTGTGGGGTTACGGTATCGGCGGTTTTTCCATGAACGCGCCGGAGGGGCTGGAAGCCTTTTATGCGGCACACCCGGATGCACCCTCCCATCCGCACCATATCCAACATGCCCATAATGATTTCCTGGAAAAAGCGGTGGAACTGGGAATTTTGGGACCGGTTATTATGCTTGTCCTGTTGGGGCTTTTTTTCCATGGGCTTTGGCGGGCAAGGAGAAGGTATAGAAAGATGGAAAACCCGGATGAATCTCAAAAGAGGCGTTTTCATTATGCGGCGGGTTTCGGGGCGTGCGTTTTTGCTTTTGCGATAAATTCCCTGGCCAATTTCCCGCTTCACCTCGCGGCCACGGGTTTCCAGGTTCTTCTTGCCGCGGCGTTGGGATTAACCGCGGCGGGTGTGTTTCAAAAGAACGACGGGGAAGAGGGACGTTTCGAGGCAAAGGGGCGGAAACCGGTTTCCCTGTTCCGCCCGGCATGGAAAATAGTCATCCCGGTTCTTTTGTTTTTCATGGTTTTTGTATTGTTCACGGATATGCGTTCCCGGTACATGTGGAATGCACACCTGGGCCGCGGCGTGCGGTTGTTGGAAGCGGCGTTGAAGGCGCGGGGCACTTCGGCGAACAAGGCGGGGATATTTTTCCGGCGCGCCATAACCGATCTTTCAAAGGCCAGGGATTATTACCCGGGCGACGGGGCCCAGCACTATTACCTGGGGATTGCCTATTTGTCGTTACGTATGGGGCCGGAGGCCCTGGAGGCGTTTAATACGGCGGAGAAAAATTACCGCAGGCCGGAACTTTATTACGGGCGCGGACAGGTCCTTTTTTATTTGTTTAACAATAAGGAAGACGCCCGGCGGGACTATGAAAAGGCACTGCGTTTAAAGCCCGACCTCGACGTCGCCCGCCGGGCTTTGGAAAAGATGGAATAAAACCATTTTTTTCACCTTGCACCTTTTTATTTTTAGTCCGTGAACACGCCCATTTTGCGGAATTTTTCGTATCGCTTGAGCAGAAGCGCTTCCACGGGGAATTTGATGAGCTGCCGAACAGCGCAAAGCACCGTACGTTTTATCTCTTTGGCCATGGTTTCATGGTCTTCGTGGGCGCCGTCGCCGGGTTCGTCGATAATACCGTCGATGATCTTGAAATCGCAAAGGTCCCGGGCGGTACACTTTAACGCTTCCGCCGCTTCCCCGGATTTGCTCGCGTCCCTCCATAGAATAGAGGCGCAGCCCTCGGGTGAGATCACCGAATAAATCGTATTGGAGAGCATATACACCCGGTCGGCCACCGCGATACCCAACGCCCCGCCGGAACCGCCTTCCCCGGTTATTACCGTAACGATAGGCGTTTTCAGGCCCGACATCTTGTAGAGATTAAATGCGATGGCCTCCGCCTGCCCGCGCTCTTCCGCACCCAGGCCGGGATACGCACCCGGTGTATCCACGAAAGTGATCACCGGTCTCCCGAAACGCTCGGCCTCTTCCATCAACCGCAGCGCCTTGCGGTAGCCCTCGGGATGGGCCATACCGAAATTCCGCTTCACATTCTCTTTTACATCCCGGCCCTTTTGATGGCCGATCACCGTAACGGGAATGTCCTCGAGGAAACCGATGCCCCCGACCATGGCCAGGTCGTCGCTGTACCGCCGGTCGCCGTGAAGCTCGAGGAAATCGGTAAGCATGTACTTGATATAATCCAACGTGGTGGGCCGCTTGATATGACGGGCCAACTTGACAACATCCAGCGCCGCCGAAGCGTGACTTTTAACCGGTTTGTCCATGTTTTCTCCTCTTTATTTCTAAATAGGAACAGGCAAGCCTGTTCCCTACACCTCGCCTTCGTAAGGCCGGACGGAATGAATGCTAAGCAGGGTGCCCAGGGTGGCCCGCAGTTGTTTCCGGGAAACGATCATGTCCAGCATGCCGTGCTCCAGCAGGAACTCGGAACGTTGAAAGCCCTGCGGCAGGCTCTGCCCGATGGTCTGTTCGATGACCCGCGGACCGGCGAAACCGATCAGGGCATCGGGTTCGGCAATAATAACGTCTCCCAGCATGGCATACGACGCCGTCACGCCGCCGGTGGTGGGATCGGCCAAAACGGTAAATAACGGAAGCCCTTTATCGTTTAACCGTTTTACCGCCGCGGAGGTTTTTGCCATTTGCATCAGGGAAAAAATCCCCTCGTGCATGCGCGCCCCGCCGGATGAAATAATGATGATCGCGGGCAGGTTGTTTTCCCGGGCATATTCCAACTGGCGGGTGATCTTCTCCCCCACCACGGAACCCATGGACGCCATGATAAACCCGGGTTCCATTATTCCCAGGGTGGTGGGAAATCCTTTTATTTTACATTCGCCGGTAACCACCGCCTCATTTATCCCGGTCTCTTTTTTCGATTTTTGGAGCCTGTCCATGTATTTGGGGAAATCCAGGACATCGACGCTTTTGATATCTTTATCGATCTCTTTAAAGGTTTTTTTATCGCAAAGCATCTTTATCCGGGTGGAAACATCCAGCCGCAAGTGGAAACCGCATTTGGAACACACATAATGCGCACTCTTTAAAAAAGTAACAAAATGACTGGTGTTACAGCGGGTGCATTTCGGAAATAAGCGTGACATCTCGTTTCCCTCCTATATCATTCTTCATTTCTTACCCCATGTATTTATTTACGAAATCCGTGGTATACTGACCGCTGAGAAACTCTTTGCTTTTCATAACTTCTTTATGAAAGGGGATGGTGGTTTTAATCCCCTCGATATGGAATTCATCCAGCGCGCGTTTCATCCGGTCCACGGCTTCCCTTCGGTCGGTCCCCCGGGTGATGAGCTTTGCCACCATGGAGTCGTAATAAGGTGGAATGGAGTAGCCGGGATAAACGCCCGAATCCACGCGGACCCCCGGTCCACCGGGTATCATTAACTGCGTGATCTTCCCGGGTGAGGGTTTGAAATCATTTTCCGGGTCTTCGGCATTTATCCTGCATTCGATGGAGTGGCCGTTCCGTACGATATTTTTTTGTTTAAAGTCGAGTTTTTCACCGTTGGCAATCCGTATCTGGGATTTGATCAGGTCGATACCCGTTATTTCCTCGGACACCGGGTGTTCCACCTGGATGCGGGTATTCATTTCCATGAAATAGAATTCTTTTGTCCCGATATCGTAAAGGAATTCGATCGTGCCGGCGGAATCGTATTCCACCGATAACGCGGCCTTTACGGCAATATCTCCCAGTTTTTTACGGGTATCCTTATCGATAGAGGGCGAGGGTGCTTCTTCCACCAGTTTCTGGTGTCTTCGCTGGATGGAGCAGTCTCTTTCGAAGAGGTGGACGACATTCCCGTGGCGGTCGCCCAGGATTTGGACTTCGATATGCTTGGGGTCGCCGATATACCGTTCGATATACACGCGGGAATCGCCGAAGGCCTGTTGGGCTTCCACCGAGGCATAATTAAAGGCTTTTTCCAGGTCGGCTTTTTCCAGGACGATACGCATGCCTTTGCCCCCGCCGCCGGCCGAGGCCTTGATAATAACGGGGAAACCGGTTTTTTCCACCACTTCGTGGGCGTTGTCCAGGGACTCCACGATGCCGTCGGAACCGGGGACCACGGGTACGCCGGATTCTCGCATCAATTCTTTTGCTTTCGCCTTATCGCCCATTCGGCGGATAACATTTGATTTGGGTCCGATGAATATAAGTTTCAATGCGCGGCATGCATCGGCGAAATGGGGATTTTCCGCCAGGAACCCGTAGCCGGGGTGGATGGCATCCGCTTTTACCGCCAGGGCGGCGGACAGGATATTCTGGTAAAAGAGGTAACTTTCCGTCGCCGGTGGAGGGCCGATACATACGGCCCGGTCGGCCATTTTAACGGCCAGTGAATCTTTATCGGCCTTGGAATAGACCTGGACCGTTTCTATTCCCATTTCTTTACAGGCCCTGATGATACGTACGGCGATTTCGCCCCTGTTGGCGATGAGTATTTTGGATATCATGGAAGTGGCCGTTTCGTTCAGCGGGTTTCTATTTTGAATAGAATCTGGTCGAATTCGACCAGTTCGGCGTTTTCCACACAGACTTCCTTGACCACACCGCTGACATCCGCCTGGATTTCGTTCATGCTTTTCATTGCTTCGACAATACACAATACATCGCCGTTTTTGATCCGGTCGCCCACTTCGACGAAGGGATCGGCATCCGGGGCGGATGCCCGGTAGAAAGTCCCCACCAGGGGTGCAACCACGGCGTGGTAATTTTCTTCGATGATCTCCGCGGGCGCGGGAGTTTCGACTTTCCCGTTTTCAACCGTTGGGTTGGCGGTAATGACTCCCCCGTTTACCGTTGTTACCCGGGGCACGTTCTCGGCCGTGCCGTTAACAACGAGATTATTGGGAACGGCATTGACAAAAACGTCCCTGTTCCGTTTTACCTCGACGGTGGTTTTTCCGTCTTTAAGGGAAATCTCGGCAACATCATGTTCTTTCATAAGTTCAAATAATTGTTTGATGTCGACATCTTTGATTTTCACTGCTCACCTCCAGCGAGACGTAAAGTTGAAACCTTGGTGCAGTTATTTTGTTTTTTCGGCATGGGTAATATCTTATCGAAAAAGTAAGTAAAAAGCAAGAGAAAGGTCTATTTTTTTAAAAGGGCGTGTCGTAGAATGGGGCGAAGAGGGTATGGGATAAGGTTTTTGAGGGAGATAGGGGGATGTGCCCGGGCGATTAAGGAGGAGGCTGACCCCAAATCTTTTCGATTTTCCCAGAACCAAAATTGCGAAAGGGAATTTGGAGGAAGTGAGTAAAAGAAAGAAGTAGAAAAACGTGTTGCGGGTTGCGGAGAGAGAGAGGGTGCTGCGCAGCGGACGGCTTGCGAGATTGGACACACCCCGGCGCTGCGCGCCCCCCCTCTCAAGAGGGGATTGTCGGCTTCGGGGCGGAATGTAAAAAAGGTGGGGGAATAAAATGCCGGGCAAAAAAAACCTTGAAAAAAAAATTAATTACGCTATAATATAGTCTAGGATTAAGAAAATGAAGGATACGACATTTAAGACATTAGCAAAAGGAACTGCCAGACTGCTTGATTATAAAAGAAGTTTGAGCAAGGTAGGCCGGGACCTCACAACTTCACCGGTGAAAAAATCCGTAAAAATCATAACCGAAGCCAATAAAAATGTGCTGATAAATATGGCGGCGCAAATCCCATCGATCACTATAGGGAAAAGCCATAAGATACACCGGAACGGCCCATTTTTCGTGATGGCCAGGGATAGAAAGAACGGTTTTGTCAGGTATTATAAGGTCTCTACCAAATCCAACGAGGCTTTTGCTTTTACAGGAAATATTAAGAAGAAAGTGTCGAAAAAAATATTAAAGGACTATTCAAAATATGAAACAGAAAAAACCCGATGAGGAAAAGGAAACGGGAAAGCCGGGAAAGAACGTATCCAAATCAAATGGGGAAGAACCTGAAAACACGGGAACTCTTGATAACGCACCTGGTGAAGAAGGGGATGAAACGTTTATAACCAGTTTCAATTCATTAGAAATCACGGCAATAAGACCTCATTTCGATTCCACGGACCTGTTGGAACTCGACGAAAGAAGTCCCGGGGTGATAAACGAATGGATTACCCTGGTAAAAGAAACCACCAAAAATGAAAATAATATTAGAAATAGACGCTCTAAAGCTGATGTTATATTAGAAACCATCGGGCTTTTCCTTGGGTTTTTTATTTCGATGGCTTTTTTATATGCTGCCTATGATCTTACCAGGGAAGGACACGATGTGGCGGGGATCATTCTCGGGACAGTGGACCTGGTCGCGTTGGTATCGATTTTCGTATTAGGGAAGAAATTCGTATCGGAAAAGGTAAATAAGGAAACCACCCAACCTCCTGAGTCTTAACAGCAGAAAATAGGAACAGACGAGAAGTGTATCTTCCAAATCTATCCCAAATCTCCCCCCATTCTTCTCAAGAGGGGATTGTCGGCTTCGGGGCGGAATCCGTATTATTGAATCGATGATCCAAAAAACCGGATCAATATTAGATATAACCCCGGAAAACACCCAAAATAAGGGATAAGAAACTGGAACCGATATTGCTCCATAATCACGGAGGTCTACAATGACAAAATATATACGTCTATTTATTATTCTCTCTCTCCTCGGGTCCACGGCAGCGGTACAAACACTGCACGGTAAAACCCCGGGAAATAAAACCATAAATACCCCGGCCCCCATCCGCTCGGTTACGGTATACCCGGACCGCGCACTGGTGACACGGGAATTCCATACCACACTGGAACCGGGTCGGTATACGCTGGAATTCCTCTCGATTCCAATGAACCTACAGGACAAAAGCCTGAGAGTCAAAGCACGGGGAACCGCGGCGGCAAAAATACTGGATATCAAAGAAAAAACCATTACTCTCACACCACCCCCGGATAAGGTAAAACAACTGGAAACGAATATCCAAACCATCGATATCCAATTAAAACAACTGGACGACAGTAAGAAGATACTGGATAAAAAAGAAAAATACCTGGAATACCTACTGCAAAAAACCCTGGATTCGATTTCCAATACCAACCCGGATTCGAAATCGACAAAACCCTTCTCCTCAACGGATTATAAAAATATGCCGGATTTCATGGAAACACAACTCAACGCATCCCTTAAAAAACGATGGGAACTGGGTGAAAAAAAGAGAACGTTGACGGAAAAGAAAAACGAACTCCAAAGGGAATTGAACCGCCTCAACGGCGAAAAAGGCACCCGGGCGAAGAAAGTACTGGTCAACGTTTCCGTAAGCCAGGCGGGGACGTTGACGGCGGCCCTTTCTTACCTCATATCCAACGCATCCTGGGCCCCGGTCTATGACCTGCGCCTCTCCCCGGGCAATGAAAAAGACACGCTGACCTATTCGGCCCGGGTAATACAGGAAACAGGCGAAGATTGGGAAGATGTAAAACTTACACTCTCCACGGCCCGCCCACCGGAATATAAAGATATACCGTCCCTGGTACCGGTGTACCTGGATGTCCGGAAACCCACGGGGACTATCGCGGGGAAAGTGACCGGCCCGGACGGCGAGTCCCTGCCGGGAATCACGGTTACCCTGGATGCACCGAACGTGGGCGAGCAAAAGACGATCACGGATGCACGGGGAAAATACCGTTTCCTCGACCTTCCCCCCGGTACTTATGCACTCACGGCTTCTTTGGAGGGCTTTAACACGGTTGAATGGCGAGACTTAAGGGTTATCGGCGGGAGAACGAGCATTGCCGACATCCCGATGCATCTGTCTTCGTTGAGAGAAACCGTCGTAATCAGCGGCAAATCCCCCGCCGTCGATGTAAGGTACTCCCGGAGCGCCATCGATAGTGAAAAACTGCTGAGAGACCTGACGATTATGAACGAGACCGCCGGGATTTCACGGGGTACGCTCTCGACGTCGTTTTCGATCAAGCACCGGGACACTATCCCCAGTGGACCGGACCCGACGAAAGTCACGATCGCGATGGATGGGGTGAAGGTGGAAAAGGAATATATCGCGGTGCCGAAACATTTGAAAAAAACATTTCTCAATGCCAAAGTTAAAAATATATCCGGGGCGCCCCTTTTGGCGGGACCGGTGAATCTTTTCCTGGACGGCGCCTTCGTTCATACGGGGAATATCGGTTATATCGTTCCCAAAGAGACGTTCGAGATGCCGGTGGGACCGGACCCCGGTATCCGGGTGGAACGGACGGTGATGGAAAGGGAAAGCAAAGTGAAAAAGGCACTGTTTCAAAAAACGAAAGTGGAGATGCCCGCGGGTTATGCGATCAAAGTCAAGAACCTCAAGGAACAAACGGTGGCGGTCACGGTCAGGGACCTGGTCCCGGTATCGAAAGACGAAAAGATCGCGATCAACGTGGAAACGATCTCTCCCAACGTATTGAAACCGAAAGAGGAAGAGACAAAGAAAGGGATTCTCTCATGGAAACTCACCCTGGCACCGGGCGAAGAGAAAACGATCACGGTCAAATACACGGTCATCCACCCCAAAGAAATAGAGATTCAAAGGTATTAGAAAAAAGTTTTTCGGGGGGTCCAGGGGGGCGGTTTTTCTAAAAAAGCCCCCCTGGTCGCCGAAGGCACGGGGTTTTCTTTTAGTAGCTTTTATGGTACACTTTCCTGTCTAAATAAAACCGGCCGGATAGTGAATGATTAAACGAATTAAAGGTATATGGCAATTTAAATACCTGATCTATAACCTCGTGCTCAGAGACCTTAAAGTCAAATACAAAGGCTCTACACTGGGTTTCCTCTGGTCACTGCTCAACCCGCTGCTCATGCTGGTGGTCTATACGGTGGCATTCAAATACGTGATGAAATTCAAAGTCGAAAACTTCACCGTGTTCCTCTTCTCCGCGCTCATGCCGTGGACATTCCTCAGCTCCGCTCTCTCCATGGGATCCGTCTCCATTACCGAAAACAGCAACCTGGTAAAAAAAGTCTATTTCCCAAGGGAAGTACTCCCACTCTCGGTGGTACTGGTCAACCTCTTCCACTTCTTCCTTACGTTTGTGGTTCTCATCCCCGCTCTCATCTTCTTCGACATCTACCCCAACTTCACCTTCCTCTTCCTCCTGGTGCTGATCTTCATTCAAACCCTCTTCGTACTGGGACTGGTATTGATATTTTCCGCCCTTAACGTCTACTACCGGGACACCCGGCATTTCCTGGAAGTAATGCTGCAATTATGGTTCTGGGTTACACCCATTATCTGGAGCATCGACCTCATCCCGGAAAAATTCCGGTACCTGACCTACCTGAACCCCTTCACCCCCTTTGTCACGGCCTACCGCGATGTGATCCTGAGAAACACGATGCCGTCGCTTCTCACGGTGACGGCGGTCATTGTCCTGGGCATCCTGGTCTTCCTCCTGGGTGCCGCGGTCTTTCAAAAGAAACAACGACGTTTCGCCGAAGAGATATAACCATGAACGCCATCGAAATTAAAGACATCTCGAAGAAATTCAAAATATATCACAACAAGGAATCCAACCTCAAATACGTTTTCCTGAACCTCCTGAAAGGCAAACGCTCGAAACTTCACTCGGAATTCTGGGCGTTGAAACATGTGAATATCGATATCGAACAGGGCCAGACCGTGGGACTCATCGGCCGCAACGGCTCGGGCAAAAGCACGCTGCTCAAACTGATCTCCCGCATCCTCTACCCCGACGGCGGCACGATCGAAGCCCACGGGAAGATCTCCACGTTGATCGAACTGGGTTCCGGTTTCCACCCCGAACTCACGGGAAGGGAAAACGTCTATATCAACGCGTCCATCCTGGGCTTCTCCCGGGCGGAAGTGAACGAGAAATTCAAGGATATCGTGGAGTTCTCGGGCCTGGAAGAGTTCATCGATAACCCGGTGAAAACCTATTCCTCGGGCATGTACGTCCGGTTGGGTTTCTCCGTGGCCATTAACGTGGACCCGGATATCCTGCTGGTGGACGAAGTCCTGGCGGTAGGGGACGAGACGTTCCAGGTAAAGTGCATCAAAAAGATCGACGAGTTCAAGAAAAAAGGGAAAACCATTGTCTTTGTTTCCCATGATCTCAAACCGGTGGAAGAGATTTGCGACCGGGTCTACCTGCTGCACAACGGCCGACTGGTGAAAGAAGGCAAACCGGTGGACGTGATATCGGAATACCACAAGCTGTTGATCGGTACGAGCAAGTTAAAGGTCAGGGAAGAGGGACCGCGGTTGGAGGAATTGACCGGTCGTTCCAACGGTAAGAACCGCTGGGGCAGCCGGGAGATCGAGATCACGGGTGTCGAGTTCCTGGATGCCTCGGGTACGGAGACGGAATTCGTAAAAACCGGTGAACCGCTGCTGGTACGGCTTCATTACAAGGCCCACGGTAAAATAAAGGACCCGGTGTTCGGTATCGCGGTATACAGCGACACGGGCATTCACATCACGGGTCCGAATACGAAGAAGCACGATTTCCCCATCGCGTCGTTGGAGGGCAGCGGTTACGTGGAGTACCGGATGGAATCGGTGCCGCTGCTGCCGGGCACGTATCATTTTTCGGCCGCGGTTTACGATCGACAGGGACTCCAGGCCTACGACCACTGGGAGCAGAACTGGAAGTTCCACGTGCTGGAATCGCCGGAGATGCCGGAGCGGTTGGGTTTGATCACGATCCCGGCGAAATGGAGGATATCGAATTGAAAATAGACGGTAATAACAAACGGTTGTTGGATTACCCTTTCGATCTCTACCAGAGGACCCGGGATATCGCGGAAGTGGTGGAGTTGATCGCCGGGAAGACGGGGAAAGATCGGCTGCGTATATTGGATGTAGGCGGTTTCCGCATCGACGCGGATGAGCGGGAGGAACTGCTGCTGCGGGAATTTCTCCCGGAGCACGAGATATATTCCCTGGACCTGGTGGATTCGGGCAGTCCCGGTTATATCAGGGGGGACGGCACGCAATTGCCCTTTAAAGACAACAGCTTCGACGTGGTGGTGACGTCGGATGTGTTTGAACATATTCCCGGCCCCCTTCGCGGCCGGTTCACGGACAATCTATTGCGCGTGTCGAAGGGATTTGTTTTACTTGGCGCCCCGTTTTACTCGGAAAAAGTCGCCCTGGCGGAAGAGATACTCTTCGAATACATCCGCAAAGTCCTTCACGCCCAGCAGGCGCAATTAAAAGAGCATATCGACAACCGGTTGCCCGATGCGGAGGCCCTGGAAAAACGGCTGGCGGAGCAGAAGCTGGATTACACCATCCTCGAAAGCGGTTACCTCAACAACTGGTTATCCATGATGATGGTGAAGCACTATATCATGACCATCCCCGGTTCGGACAAATTGCACATGATGATCGACCGGTTTTATAACATGAGCGTTTACGAGAGCGATCACCGGGAGCCGGGCTACCGGAAGATATTTGTGATCGCGGTTGATGGAGAGTATGCGAGTATATTGGAGCCTATTTCCGATATTTTCAGCACCTACGGGAAGAACGCGGAGGTCTCGCCCCTGGAGAATGCGGATTTCAGTTATCTTCAATTGGTATTGAACCTCGAGGAGCTGCGGACCCGGCGGGAGCTCCGGGAGAAAGATATGCTTATCCGCCGGCAGGCGGAGCGGATCGACGTGTTGGAGCGTTCGCGGAATACGCGGGTATGCCGGGCGCTCAATTTTCTTTACCGGGTTTCCTTCGGATTGGCGACCCGTGGTTTTTCGTTTATACGGTTATTCCTTCGCACCGGGAAAAACCCTTTACTCATGGCCAGCGATTCGGCGTACCAGCGGTGGATACGGAAAAATGCAATAACGGAAGAGCGGGCGGCGCGGTTGAAAAAGGAGATAAGCGGTTTCAAGCACGCGCCCAAAATAAGCATTATCATGACGGTTTACAATATCGACGGGTGGATATTGGAAAAAGCGGTGGAATCGGTGTTAAACCAGGTCTACGAGAACTGGGAGTTGTGTATTGTGGACGATGCTTCTTCCCATCCGCGGGTGAAGCGGGTATTGGAGCGTTTCCGGGGGACGGACGGCCGTATCAAGGTCAAGTACCTCGAAAAGAACAAGGGGATGTCCGGTGCGGCGAACGAGGCGTTGGCCATGGCTGAGGGAGAGTATGCCGCGTTTATGGACCATGACGACCAATTGAGCCCGGATGCGCTTTACGAGGTGGCCCGGCACCTGGACCGTCATCCGCGGCATGAGTTGGTATATTCGGACGAGGACAAGTTGACCATGGAGGGTAAGCGGTGTAAGCCGGTATTCAAGCCGCGGTGGTCGCCCCGGTTATTCTTAACGTACAATTACATGTGCCACCTGGTGGTATGCCGGTTGGAGACGGTGCGCAGGGCCGGGGGTTTCCGTGAGGGTTTCGAGGGGAGCCAGGATTACGATCTCTGGCTTCGTGTGACCGAGTTGACCACCGACATCGGTCATATCTCGAAAGTATTGTATCATTGGCGTATGATACCGGGTTCGGCGGCATCGGTGGTGGATGCGAAACGCGAAGCCTTTGAGAAGTCCAGGCGGGCGCTGCGGGAAGCGATGGAGAGGCGGGGAATCGAGGCGGTGGTCCTGGATGGTCCCGGTGTCGGGAAATTCCGTGTAAAGCGGATAAAGTAGGGAAAGGAGAGAATGGAAAACACATTAAGTACAATAAAACGAAAGATAAAAAAATTGCCCACGGCGATATCCGAGCGTTGGCACCGGAGGAGGCAGAAGACACAGATCATAAGTAACCAGGTAATGAAGAAGATTTACGTTGATTTTTTCAAATTGCACGAGGAGCGGAAGACCTTAATGCTTCACCGTCCGGACCTTTATTCGCCGGGTCCGCCGATAACGGTCCCGTCGTACGAGATGTTGGATTTGATCGGCAAGCATGCGGGGAAGAGTATTTTGGATATCGGGTGTGGTCATGGTGTGTATGGGCGGGAGTTGTTGAAGCGGGGGTATGAGTACACGGGGATCGAGGCGAACAGGGATTACGTGGAAGAGGCGCGGAAGCATGTGAATGCGCTTCACATGAGTGCGGAGGAGTTGGATTTCCCGGACAACAGCATCGATACGATTATTATGTTCGAGGTATTGGAGCATCTGGCGGACCCGTATCAGGCGTTATCGGAGATCGTGCGCGTGGCGCGGAAGAATTTGATCGTTACGGTCCCGAATATCGGGCCCATGGTGGATTGTGTGGAGTTTAATGTTGTGATGCACCATTTCATGGAATCCACGCACGTTAATTTTTTTACGGGGACGATGTTGGAGCGATTTTTGGGTAAGTATTTCCCTTATGTTCATGTAGAGGAGTTCGGTCAGTTTTTCAATTTGTCGGGAACTAAGTTATATTATCATCTTGCCTCCGTCGCTTCATTTCAAAAGATTAAGAAATAGAAAAAATGAAAATATTACACGTGGTACATGCGTATTATCCAGCCATTGGGGGGTCGGAGTTTTTGATGCAGCAGGTATCCGAGTATTTGGCCAACGAGGCGGGGGAGGATGTCACCGTATACACGACGTTTGCGTACAATACCGCGTTGTTTACCGATCCCAAAGTACCCGCGATGCCGGGGGAGAGGGGTGAGGAGGTGATCAACGGGGTGAAGGTGAATCGGTTCCCGGTGAAGAACCGGTGGGGGCGGTTTTTATACTTATTGCAATATATATTTTACCGTTTGCGGTTATGGGGGAATGGGAGGCTTCGGATGTTGTATTACGGACCGATATCGTCCCAGATGAAAAAAGCGATAAAGGAATTTTCTCCGGACATAATAGTGGCGGCGCCGTTTCCGTTGAATCATATCAATTATGTTTTTAAGGCGGGGGTGCCGGTGGTGTTGATCGGGTGTATTCACACGGCGGACCGGCATGGGTTTTGTAATCCCCGGATTGTTAAGCAGGTCAAGAGGGCGGCCGGTTATATTGCCTTGACCGCGCATGAGAAGGAGTATTTGGTTCAGCAGTGGGGAATCGACGAAAAAAAAATCCGGGTCATCGGTGTCGGCCTGAGCATCGACAATAACCAAACGTTTTTGGAGGTCCAGGAACCTTTTTTCAAAAAGGTTCCTGGTCGCCGAAGGCATTTTTATGAAACCCTGGGAATCCCGGGGGATGTGCCGGTGGTGGCGTTTGTGGGTCAGCATGGTTTGCACAAGGGAATCGAGACGTTAATTTTGGCCATGGGCATGGTATGGGAGCGGTTCCCGGGGGTGCGGTTGATCGTGGCCGGAGGGGTGTCGCCGTTTACGGAGTCGTTTAAAGAGTTGGCCCGTTTTATGGATGGGGGTGGTACGCGCATTTTTTTCCTTGATAATATCGACGAATCGATGAAGGAAGATATATTGTCCGGCTGCGATATTTTTTCCACGCCGTCGGGGTTCGAGTCTTTCGGCATTACTATATTAGAGGCGTGGAAGCGGAGGCGGCCCGTGGTGGCCTGTCGTATCGCGGCCACCATGAACCTGATCGAGGAGTATGAGACCGGGCTGCTGGTGGATTACAAAGACGCCCGGGAGTTGGCCGGGGCGTTGTGCGAATTGTTGGCGGACCCGGGGCTGCGGGAGGCCATCGGTGAGAAGGGCTTTCGGAAACTGGTGGAGACGTATTCCCGCCGGGTGGTGGGGAAACAGTACCACGACTTTTACCGGGAGGTATTGGGGCGATGACCGGCGTGACCGACGGCAGGTATTACAGATCGGACGACTGGCGGTTGAGTGCGGGGGACGACCCTTTCGTTGAGAATTCCAGGGGTGGGAAGATTTTCCTGGACGCCGTGGCAGTCAGGGTGCTGGAGTGTATCGACGGATTGACTTTCGAGGAGATCGACCGGGAGAAGCTTATTTCCACCGGTTTGCTGGAGACCTTTTTGAAGGTATTTACCCGTGTGGGGGTAATTAAGACCGGGAAAGAAGAGATCGAGAAGAAAGCGCCGCCTCAACCGTTAAAAGAGAACCCGCCGGTTTCCGTCGTGATCGTCAATTACAATGGGGAGAAGCATTTGCCCGACCTTCTCGATTCGTTGAAATCTCAAACCTATAAACATATCGAGGTGATCGTGGTGGACAACCGGTCCACCGATAATGGGTGCCGGTGGCTGAAAGCGCACCATCCCGACGTAACGTTGAAAGAACTGGGGCGGAACACCGGGTTTGCCGCGGGTGTCAACGCGGGCATCGGTCTTTCCCGGGGCGAGTACATTTTGGTCCTGAACAACGACATTGTATTGGATGAGGGCGCCGTATATGAATTGGTAAGGGCTGCACTTTCCGCCGGTTCGCAGTGGTCCGCCATCGTGCCCAAAATGAAATTTTTCGACAACCCGGCCTTTATCAATGCCATCGGTAATTCACTCTATCCCATTAGCTGGGGTTCCGATAATTTTATCGGGCATGTGGACCTGGGGCAATTCGATGGGGTCGGGGAATCTTTTTCCGCCTGTTTCGGGGCCGTACTGCTGAACCGGGGGGCGTTGGCCGACATCGGGTTATTGGACCCGCGGTACCGTTTTTATTATGAAGACATGGACTGGAGTTTCCGTGCCCGGGCGTACGGGTATCCTATTCTCACCGCGCCCCGTGCCGACATCTATCATAAGTTCGGCGCGTCCATGAGTTTGAAGAGCCAGGCGTTCAAGTTCCGTTATATCGTGGGGAACCGTCTTTATTTTACCCTGAAGAACCTGGACCGGGAGACCGTGAAGCGGTTTTTGTTCAATTATGTGATCGAAGACATCAAGAGTTTTTTAATTTATTTGAAGCGCCGGAACATATCGTTGGTATTTGCTTACGTCCTGGGGTATTTGCGCTTTTTCACATCCCTTCCCGGGCTTATTTTCAAGCGGCGGCGGATGCGGAAGCGGAGGAAAGAGGCCGGTATCGAGGACAGCCGGATATTTTCCAGGGCCGTTCCGTTGAACCTGACGTTGATGGACCGGGGTTCGCCCCGGTTGGATGTCTACTCGCTTCGGACCAATTACGGGTGTCTCGATTCCACGGGCGGCGGCGGTCCGGGTGATATCGTTATCTGGCGGCTGCGTCCGCCTCGGAACCACAAGAGTTCCCGGGAAAAAATTTACATGGAATTCGGTTTTTCGCTGCCCCGGGGCGGGCACTACGACATTTACCTGTTGGGGATGATCCGTGGGGGGTTAACCGTTTACCTGGACAACCGGTCCGTGGGTATGAAGAGCGCCGAAAAAGAAAAAAGTAAAAGACTCCGGTTGAATTACCTGGCGGCTCAAAACGTATATATTCCCGAAGGCGGCCACGTTCTTGAATTGTCGCGGCGCAATCATATCCACGCCGTGGTATTGCAAAAACACCCGCGGGGCGATTAATTGCAGGACGCGCACTAACGACGCCACTTTTACTAATACCTCAAAAAAACGTGCAAAAAAAATGAACCTTTTTACCCTTCCTTTCGTTATAGAGTATTATGAAAAAATTTTATCCAAAGTATAAAAGGAGACGGTCATGAATGTTCATTCATTAAAAACTTATCTTTATATCGGTCTTATACTGGTGTTTATCCTGGCTTTCACCGCCTGCGAAGATATCTCGTGGGCCGAAAGCAAGGAAGATGTTCTCACAAAGTCCTTCGATGTATCCGAAGGCGGTGCATTGACCATGGACGTGGAACGCGGGTCTATCGAGATCGATACCCAAAAAGGCGATACGGTAAAGGTAAAGGTAATTATGAAAGCCCGCGCCTCAAACGAAGCCAGGGCACAGGAAATTTTCGAGGATTATAAGATCGATTTCAAACACACGGGCAGCGATGTTACCATCGACGCGGAATGGGAAGGCAGTAAGGGTTTCTTTTCCCGGGGTAACAACCTGAGGGTCCAATTCCTCGTCACGGTGCCCGAAACGTACGATCTCGACCTGAGAACCAGCGGCGGCAGCATCGAAGTCAGCGAGATCGAGGGCGCGGTCAAAGTCAAGACCTCGGGCGGCAGCTTGAAATTCGATACGGTCAAGGGCGAAGTCTGGGGACGAACTTCCGGCGGAAGTATTAGACTGGAAGGGTGCACCGGGAACGCGGACGTGGATACTTCCGGCGGCAGTATCTCCATCGGGAAAGTCGAGGGCGAAGTCAAAGCAAATACCTCCGGCGGCAGCATCTCGGTCACGGAAGTTATGGGGACGATCAATGCCTCTACTTCCGGCGGTTCGGTTTCGGCCTATATTTCAAGACAGCCCAAAGGCGACTGCACGCTGAAAACTTCCGGCGGTTCGGTCACGGCAAGCCTGGCCAAAGACATCAAGGTGGACCTGGATGCGAAAACTTCCGGAGGAAGGGTTTATACCGATTTCCCCGTAACCATGAAAGGGGAAGTAAGCAAACATAAATTGGACGCAAAGATCAACGGCGGCGGCCCGGAATTGTATATCAGGACCTCCGGCGGGAATATTAAGATCAAAGAGATAAATTAGTCACCGATTCCAAACATAGTCCGCATACAGGCCCCCCCTGCCAGGGGGCGCGGGGTTGATTTTCCTTTTTTGTTGTGCTATATTCAGGCTATGAAGAAAAAATCGAAACTCCCGGGCGAACGTCTGCCCCGGCGTCTGCTGGGGTTGGGGATATCCACCGCCGTTATCGTATCGATACTGATCGCCGGTATCGTCTATTTCGAAGGGATCAAGGGGGCTTACAGGCAGGATATCCAGGGGATACAAAAAACATTCCGGTCACTGAGCAGGAATGCGGGCATGATCGAAAATACGAAACTCCAGCGGGTGGATTATTTCAAAAAGAGCTTTTTCATGGATTTCCCCCCCAGGTACTCCTTCAGCGCGGCCAATTTCATCCGGCGTTTGAGCCTGGTCACCGGCAAGGATATCCGGCTGGGGAAACTGGAGATAAAACCCGGGGGCCAGGATTTTTCCTTTGTCCTGACCGGCAGCATTGCCTCCGGGAACAATATCGCGGCACAGGGGATATTCAACCGGTTTTCCCGGGAACTCAAGGAATTCGAGGATATGATCGACGTCAGCTTTTCCACCGCTAAGGCCAATGCCGGGAACAACCCCGGGGGCCGGCCGGCGGAGGCACGAACCGGGGACCAGGTGGAGCTGTACTTTACCGTTAACGGGGAAATCGATCTGGAATAAAACATGAAGAATAAATATTTGTTTATTAAGATATTCGGTATCGTCTTCCTGGTCTTCATCATTTTCGCCTATTTCTTATTCTACTTTATCCCCTCCATCGAAACCATCAACCGTCACAAACGAGAGCTCAAAGATATGAGTTACAAAATAAAAAATTTCCTGGATATGGAAAAGGCGTTTTCCTTTACCAACCGGAGGGAGCAGGACATCTTCAAAGCCGTGGACGACGGCTTGAAGGGCCTGTGCCCGGAGATCGAAAGTAAAGAGGATTTTATCGGGTTATTTACCGGTGTTTTCGATTATATCAAGCAGCGCGCCCGGTCCGATGGGATTCTCAACCTTGTACTGACCTCCAATTCCAGGGAACCGGGATTGAACGACACCTCCCTTCACACGGATAAAAGGAGTTTGGACCGGCTGTTGAACTTTGCCACCGCCCGGATGAACGAGATCAGGGAGAAGACCGCGGCGTCACGCGACATCTCCGGGTCGTCGCCGCTCCTGCCGGGTTTGGATTATCAAACCGTTTTTTTAAGCTTTTCCGGGCCCCTGGAAAACGCCGTGACCTTTATCAACCATCTCCCCTGGAGCGATTATTACCTGAGACCCGCTGATATACTGGTATCCGCCGGCGATAGCGATCCCTATTACATGGTTTTTTTAAACGTCTATTTTATCGATACGAGGACCAAAGATGTTAAACAATAAATATCTCGCCGTTGTTTTAGCCGTTGTCGCCGTGGTGGTCGCGGTTTACCAGGTCTTCTTCAATAAACCCGCCAAACCTGCCCGGCAGGTCAACCCGGCGGCGGTGCGGCCGCGGCCCGCGGTTTCCCCTTCCCCCGTACAAAATACAGACCCGGGAAAAGACGGGGACCTGATCATCGATTTCGCCTCACCCATCCTCTTAAAACGTGTGTACGAAAACCCCATGGGGAAATTCCCCAGGCGTGAACTGCCGGACCAATTCGGGCGCGCCATCTTTTCCCCACCTCCCCACCGGGAAGATGAACCCCCCACGGATACGGTGACCGGGAGTCCCGTCAAGAAAACGGAAAAACCCGTAAAGATAAAAATCGCCGAACTGGAACGCTGCCTCCGCCAGTAGGACCTATCATGCGAGTTGTGATTCAACGTGTCAACCGGGCCACCGTCGAAGTCGGGGGAAAGGTCGTGGGGAAAATCGATAAAGGCATCCTCGCCTACGTGGGCATCGAAAAAGGCGATACTGAAAAAGAAATCGCCTTCATGGCGGAAAAAATACTCAACCTGAGAATCTTCCCGGACGACCGATACCGGATGAACCTCAGCGTTAAAGATATCGGCGGCGCCATTCTTTCCATCTCCCAGTTCACCCTGGCGTCCTATATAAAAAAAGGCCGCCGACCCGATTTTACCGATGCCGAAGACCCGGACAAAGCAGAACCGCTCTATGAAAGGTTCAATGAACTGCTGGCCCGCGAAATACCGGTTGAAAAAGGCGTCTTCGGCGCCATGATGAATATCGAATCGGTCAACGCCGGACCGGTGACGTTCATTATCGAGAAGAAGTATAATGCATAAGAAAAAATTACTGCTGCATATCTGCTGTGGCCCCTGTTCGGTCTATGTCTTTGAAAAATTGCAAAAAGACTACGACGTCACCGGCTTCTTCTATAATCCCAACATCCACCCCCCCGGGGAATACGAATCCCGGAAAAAAGAACTGGAACGGGTGGCTCAACTAAAAAAATGGAAAGTCGTCTACACCGGCCATGATATGGAAAACTGGTTCCAACAGGTCAAGGGATACGAAAAAGAACCGGAAAGAGGCAAACGCTGCTCCATCTGCTTTCACATGAGATTGGAAAAAGCCTTTGAATATGCCGCGGCAAACCATTTCGACATCGTCACCTCCACCCTCTCCATCAGCCCCTATAAGGTCACCGGACAAATCAATGCCGAAGGAGAAAAACTGGCCCGAACCTTCGGCATCGAATTTCTCCCCGAAAACTTTAAAAAACAGGACGGCTTCAACATCGGCAAAAAAATGGCCGTGGAACTGGGTATCAAACACCAGGATTACTGCGGATGCGTCTATTCGAAAGTGGAAAAGAAGCTGAAAGAAAGGGGTAAGGGTTAGGCCCTTCTTCTCTGGATATCGTAAACATCTTTCAGCACTTTGAGTTCCTGGGTGATTTTTTTTAACTGGTCCGTGTCCTTTACCTCGAAAGTAATTTTCAATTTATTCATCTGCTGGCTGATGTTCTCGTTCTCTATCTTCCGGATGTTTGAATTGTAACTCGCAATGATGGTGGAGATCGAACTCAACAGCCCGGGTTTGTCCACCACCGTCAACTCGAAACGTACCAGGTACGAATGGTCCTTTACATCTTCGTTCCAGGCCGCCCTTACCTGTCTTGCCGGGAGAACGTGCCTCAAATTGGCACAATTCTCCTTGTGAATCATCAGGCCCCGGCTCCTGGTTACAAACCCGGCGATCTTATCACCCTTGATGGGATGGCAACACCGCGCAAAACTCACATCGATATCCCGGTACCCCTCCACTGTCACCAGCCGGTACAGTTGGGAAACCTTCCGGGCCGGTTTTTTATCCGTTTCGATGTCTTTGCTGCTGACCTCAGGGAAAAGCCGCTTTAACGCCCGCTTATCAAGGATTTTATTGCTGGAACCGATGGACCGGTAAAAGGTATCCATATCCGTGCAATAAATATTTTTGACCCGTTCCGCCACATCGGTTTCCGACAACTGGAGTTTATGCTTTTTCTTATACGAACGCAAAATGCGGTTCCACATCCGCTTCCCTCTCTCCTCGTGTTCCGCGTACTCCCGCTTCTGGATGTAGCTCATTATCTTTTTCTTGGCCCTGGTGGTGATGGCGTATTTCAACCAATCGAGACTGGGACGGGATTCCCTGGACGTAATGATCTCCACCACGTCGCCGGAATTTAATTCCGTTTTCAGGGGGACAAGGGATTCATTGACGATGGCCATTTTGCAGTGTTCCCCGACCTTGGTGTGAATCGCATAAGCAAAATCGATGGGCGTGGCCCCTTTCTTCAGGTTGATCACTTTCCCTTTGGGCGTAAATACGAATACCTCGTTGGGCGTCAGGTCGCCCTTGACCATGCTTAGAAATTCCCTGGGGTTTGGGTTCTCTTTGTGAATATCGATCATATCCCGGAACCACTGCAGCCGCTGGTCGTTATCGAGAAAGGATATGCCTTCCTTGTAGCGCCAGTGTGCCGCAATCCCCTCCTCGGCCACGGCGTGCATCTCGTGGGTCCGAATCTGTATCTCGAACTTGGTCCCCAGTTTCGTCATCACCGTGGTGTGAATCGATTGGTAACCGTTGCTCTTGGGCGTGGCGATAAAGTCGCGCCACCGTGCCGGGATAAAGGTCCACCGCTGGTGGATCTCCCCCATCAAGCCGTAGCAATTCTCCACCGTATCGGTGATGATACGCAGCGCCAGGAGGTCGTAAACATGGTCCAGGCCGATATCCTGCCTCAGTAATTTCCGGTAGATCGATATCTCCCGTTTGATCCTGTATTCGATATCGCCTTTTATCTTAAAGCGTTCGAGCATCCCTTCCAGGTCTTTTTTTATAAGTTCCAGCTTTTCCTGGGCCCACTCTCTCCTGGCCTTTATTCCTTCGGCGATGCGTTTAAAGTCTTCCGGGTAAGCATAGGGAAAGGCCATATTCTCCAGTTCCGTTTTCATTTTTCCCATGCCCAGGCGGTAGGCGATGGGGGCGTATATATCCAGTGTTTCCCTGGCGATTCGTTTCTGTTTATCTTCCCGCAGGGCGTGCAGGGTGCGGATATTATGGTACCGGTCCGCCAGCTTTATTAGAATGACCCTGACATCGTTGGTCATGGCCAGGATCATTTTTTTCAAGGTTTCCGCCTTGGCGTTTTCGGCGTCGATATCCGATATCTTGGAGATTTTCGTGACTCCCCAGACTATTTCGCTGATCTCCTCGCCGAAGAGCTTTGTAATGTCCTCGCGCGAGTATTCCGAATCTTCCACCACGTCGTGCAGCAGGCCGGCCGCGATAGAGATATCGTCCAGTTTTAAATCCGCCAGCGTTCCCGCCACCGACAGCGGGTGGGTGATATAGGGCTCGTTGCTGGCCCGTTTCTGGTTGATATGGGCGTCCGCCGCGACCGTATAGGCCTTCTTGAGCAATTCGGTGTTGGCATCCTTATGGTAACTCAACACCTTCTCTTGAAGTTCGAAGAAACGTTTAATCGACATAGTGGTGTATTAAGTTTATTTTTTAACTATACATTAATATTATATATTATTCCTTTTTTGTGTCAACCTGAATTTATTTTTTTAACTTTCCCGTTTATTACTTTTCTTTGATTTTGATCTTATCGTCCGGGTGGTCGGTGTTCCAGCGTTCCACTATCTCTTCCAGCGATTTCCCGATCATATCGCGGTTCACCACTTCTCCCGTGAAGGTCCCTCGTACATTCATTTCGCTTTTCAGGTGTTTATCCATTTTAAAATTAATCCCGAAGCGCCCGTTTTTATCGATTCGCGGGGCAAAGATTCCCAAATTCGGCAGCCGGACCGGGTGCCCCGATCTCCCGAAAAACACCAGGGCTTCGCTGAATTCGCACAGCATGCCCATGATCGCGCCCCTGTTGAACCCGGTCCGCCCCTCGATATAGGAAACCAGTGTCGGTAATTCCACCACCCGTTCCAGTTTCACCCGTGGAGTATACGCATAAATCGCTTTTACTTCTTCCGGCATTGTTGACCTCCATTACCGTTAATCACCGGCAGTCGCCCGGGTAACCGTGTTTTCCCGTGCAGTTTCACCTGTTTTCCCGGCTTGAAAAAAAATTTCCCTCCCTTAAAGTATAGCTTATCCCGTAAGGGAAGTCAAGTTTTCTGACAGAAAGTTCAAGATTCCTGTCAGAAATTCCGGCTGCCTTCCGGGCATCCGCGAAATTTCTGTCAGAAAGTCCGAGTTTTCTGTCAGAAATTTTGAGTTTCACGTAAAGAAAGGGAGTGTTTCCGGTAATGAAAACCGGTTGTTCCCGGCGGGGAAAAAATTTTCCCTTCCTGCTCCTCGCCGAAATGAGAGAGAGTCGAAATGGTATTGGTCGATACATCTATTATAAGCGGTAATCAAACAATCGGCTCATCGGGAGGTTTTTCGCTTTTTTCCTTTTCTCGTTGTATATATTTGTTTATCTTTTTATCGAAGGTTTTCACTTCATCTCCCCTGACTAATGAGTAACCACAACGCAGCGTGTCTACAAAATCGATTTTCCTCGAACTGAATATGTCCAGGGCCTTGTTAAGGACATCCGAATCATATGTATGAATATTATCGCTTGCCAATAACTCCTTTATGGAACGGGATATTTCGGTTCTTTCAACTTCATAGACCTTTTCGAGAACATAAACAATTTCCGCTGCCACCTCAAAAGGAATGAAGATTTAATTGTTTTCAATGATTTGAGATGCTTTTTCCGCCAACTCTACATTGTCAAGGAGCAAGTATCTTAATACAATATTGGCATCAACGATGATCATACTTTTCTTTCACGGCCATTTCCCAGGCGGTTTTCTCTTTTGAGATAAGGGCAGGGTTTTTATATTTCCGAAGGATGCCCTTTGCATTTCGTAACGGTATCGACACATCTTTTGTACCGTCGGCATCGGGCTTCTTTACGATCAGGATGACCTCGATATTCCGGGTCTCGAGGTTTTTATACCTGTCGGGAATTTGGATGACGCCATCGTGAACTTGAGTGTTAAATGTCACTGTTCTCATTTTTTTTTATCCTTGTTTTTTCCACTATTAATTTAATACTTTTTGCTCCTTTTGTCAACTACTTCTGACCCATTGGGCCAGGAAAGAAATAGAAAAACTGGCGACACCGGGACATTGACACCACGACATACCTACGTTTTACGTGCCGGGAAACGTGTTTCGCAGCTATCGAAAGGCTGTGTCCTACATGAAAACACCCTGTGGGTGCTATTTACTAATCCGGGAATATCTGGTAGAATGGGGAAATGATATCCAGGTATTTATCTATTACCCTGCTCTCGATTCTCTGCCTCACGGGCGTTACGGTCGCCGAAGAACCCGACTACACCGCACTCCGAAACAAAATGGTAAAAGAACAGATCGAAGGCAGGGGCATTACGGATAATCAAGTACTGGACGCTTTCATGAAAGTCAAACGCCACCTCTTCGTAAAACCGGAATTCCGAAAAGACGCCTACAACGACTCTCCCCTGGACATCGGCGAAGGACAGACCATCAGCGAACCCTATATCGTCGCCGTCATGACCCTGGCGGTGACACCCACACCGGGTAAAAAAGTACTGGAGATCGGCACCGGCTCCGGTTACCACGCCGCTGTCCTGGCGGAACTGGTGAAAAACGTCTATACTATCGAAGTGATCGAAAAACTGGGAAAAGATGCCCAAAAACGCCTGGATGCCATGGGATACAAAAACATTAAATACAGGATCGGTAACGGCTACGAAGGATGGGAACAATATGCACCCTACGACGGGATTATCGTTACCTGTTCCGAAGATCATATCCCACTCCCGCTCATCGAGCAGTTGGCCGTGGGTGGAAAGTTGATCATTCCGGTTAGCTACTCTTCAAAAGTCCAGGAATTGATCCTGATCGAAAAAGACGGTAACGGCGAACTGAAAAAGAAATACCTCATCCCGGTACAGTTCGTACCGCTGATCCGGGGAAAAGACGAACAATATTGACCCCGCGGCGCGGGGAACCTATAATGAATGTTGAGCTTCATATACAGAGGAAACGAATCCAATCATGGACGGTGAATGATGAACGATGTACGCAATTCGAGTAACGACGATATACTGGAACCCCTGAACCCGGATCAAAGAGAAGCGGTCATGTACCTTGACTCCCCTTTGCTGATCATTGCCGGTGCCGGGTCCGGTAAAACCAGGGTGATCACCAACAAGATCGCCTACCTCATCCGGGAAAAAAACCTTGCCCCCTATAACATCCTGGGCGTCACCTTTACCAATAAAGCCGCCGCCGAAATGAAGGAACGCGCCCGGGCCCTTACGGGCATCGATGCCAAATATTTCAATATCTCCACCTTTCACTCCCTGGGACTCCGTATCCTGCGCGAGTCCGGCGCCGCCGCCGGATTCGATAAAGACTGGCAGGTCATCGACGACAAAGACCAGAAAAGAATACTGGACCATATTATCAAATCGAATTTCAGCCGCTTTACAAACGATATGAGAGACGATGCCAAACGAAAGATCGGTTTCGCCAAAATGGACCTGAACTACCCCAACAATAAAGATTTCCTCTACCAGAAAGGCTTTAACGAAGATGAAGTCGCCATTTTTTCCCTTTATTACCGATACCAGAAAGAAAACAAGGTCTGGGACTATGAAGACCTGGTCTCACTGCCCGTTAAATTACTCCAGACCAACGAGGATATCCGGGATAAATACCGCGACCGGTTCCGGTACGTCATGGTGGACGAGTTCCAGGATACCAACCCCAACCAGTATGAACTCGTCCGGCTCCTGGCAGGCGGGCATAAACAAATTACCATCGTCGGGGATGACGACCAGGCCATCTACTCCTGGCGCGGCGCAAGTATCCGGTTCCTTTTCAATTTCGAACAGGATTTCCCCCATACCCATATCGTTAAACTTCAGCAGAACTACCGGTCCACGCCCCAGGTCCTGGAATTCGCCAACGATATCATCGCCAAAAATTACAACCGCAAGCCCAAGGCCATGTGGACGGACAAAGCGCGGGGAAACCCCGTCTTCGTACTCGACAGCCGCACCAAAGAAGATGAAGCGGGGAAAGCCGCGGACCTGATCATCCGGTTGAAAGAAGAAAAACCCGAACTTTTTCCCTTTGCCGTTTTATACCGTATCAACTCCCAATCCCTCACCTTTGAAACCGAATTCACCAAACGGGGAATCGAGTTTAGAATTATCAAGGGCCTCCGGTTCTTCGACCGCAAAGAAATAAAGGACAGCCTGGCACTGCTCAAACTGACCGTCAATCCCGGTGACGATATCTCGTTTTTACGGGTCATCGATTTTCTCCCCCTGGGCATCGGGGCCAAAACCCTGGATTCCCTTACCCGGGAGGCAAGAGTAAACGGCAATTCCCTCTTCGAGACCCTTCGCCGGGAGATGCCCGACAAATACAATGCCAAACGGATCTTCGCCCTCCTCCTCGCCATGAACCGAAAACATACCGAAGAGAGTCTACCGCTCTCGCATATACTGGAACGTCTCTTGAAAGGGTCCGGTTACCTTGAGTCCCTCGAAGACCGGGGCGAAGAGGGCCGGTTATCCAACATCGCCGAATTGATCGCGTTCATCGAGAAATGGGAAACCGAAAACCCCGGCGAACCTTTTAATCAGCTAATGGACCACATCAGCCTGGACAGCGCGGCGGCGGAGGCCGGGGACGACGAAAAGGTGTCTCAAAACCTGCCCGTCTTCCTGTTGACCATGCACAATGCCAAGGGCCTGGAATTTCCCACCGTGTTTGCCGCCGGTATAAACAGCACGTACATGCCTTTTTTCCTCCGGAAGGACCGGGCGGAATTCGAGGAGGAGCGCCGGCTTTTTTACGTGGCGTCCACTCGGGCCATCAAGCAGCTCGTGGTCTCCGTGGGCGGGGATAAGGCCTCGCAATTTTTAGCCCCCATCAACCGCTCGCTTTACTCGAATGTATATTCCGCGGGAGATATCCTCGATGTCCTTTCGCCGTCGCCGCTTTCCATGTTTGAACGGGGCCTGCTGCAGGAAAGCGGGGTACGTCGAGAGAACCGGGAAGAACGTTACCTCGAGCACGCGGTATTCGGCCGTGGGAAGATCGTCAATGTCGTCTCGGGGGATATATATGTGGTGGATTTCGAGAAAAGAGGCGAAAAAACCATCGACGCCTCTATCGCGCCGGTGACCTTTTTGTGATCTTGCGGTGCACGGGGCATATGACCGTAAAAAGTGTTAAGCTTCAAATTTTTCAGGGCTTTATGGGTTGAACTTTTTTAAAATTGTATTATAATATAGTATTGGATATACAGTAGAAAAAATATGGACGCGAAGAACACGATCGAAGAAGAAAAACTGGTGAATATCTTGAATCCCAAAAAAGCCAACCGGGAGTTCAAGATAACCCTGCGTTTCAGGAAACACCTGACCAAAAAGTACGAGCAGGCCGTCGAACTGGCCAAAAAAAACCCCTATTTCCTGGAACAAGGAGAAGGCGACTTCTACAAGATATATGTGAGCTTCTATCCCCGGGACGTCGAGGCGTTGTATGAAATCTTCGAGTTGGTAAAGGACCAGGAGTCCACGCGAATTTACCTGAACAACAAATTAATCCCGTATATCCAGGATTTGTGGTTGTTTTTGATGTGGTTTTACAAAATAAAATAAATTAATGGCTTGACATTTTGTGAAGCTTAAATTATAAATATGACTTAGAGGAGGAACCGATGAAGAAATATGCATCTTCGATGTTATTACTATTAGGAGTCGCCGTACTCGCGTTGGGATTTACCGGATGCCAGGAACTGCTGCCCGATAAACTGCAGGCAAATCAACACATAAAAACAGGCAATGGGATGTACACGGAGGAGAAGTATTTTTCCGCCCTTCAAGAGTATGAAAAAGCTCTTGCCCTGAACCCCGGATTAAAGTCCCTGTACCTGTATATCGGCACCTGTAACAGCGCGTTGTACAAACCCATGAAAGACGATGAAAGAAATAAAAATTACGGTACACAAGCCGTCGAATACTTGAAAAAAGCGGAAGAAGCCTTTCCCGAAGATGAACGGATCGTTTATGCACTCGGCGATATGTACGATAAACTGGGAGAATTTGAAGACGCTGAAAAGTACTATTTGAAGATCATGGAAAAAGACCCCAATGATCCCAAAGCCTATTATATCATGGCGGACTTTTACAACAAATACAATAAAAGCGACCTGGCCAAAGCCATGTATGAAAAGAGAATCGCACTGGACCCCACCGCCCCGGACGGATACCTCTATTATGCAAGCTACGGCTCCGACAGGAGACAATGGGACCTCTCCATCGATAACCATGAAAAACGCATCCTGGCTATTTATGACCAGGAAACACTCAAGCACAGACTGGAGATTACCCGGATTAAGGATGAACTCACTCAGATCGAGGCCATCAAAAAGAATATGGATACCGTCAAAAACCACAAGAGCCTGCCTAAAGAAGAAAAAACAAGACTCATCGATGAAGCCCAAACGAGACTGGATGAATTCAAACCCGAAGAGGAATTAAAACAAACCCTGGCGGAAGACGAAAAACTCGTGGAAGAGGCTTACGCAACAAGATGGGAAAAAATCGACGCGCAATCCGACGAAATCAAAAAACAACTGGCCGATGCATTTTATACCCTGGGCGTCGTATGCTGGAATAAAAGTTACCAGACCCCCCCTCATTTGATGGGAGCCGAGGAACGGTTACTCGCCGTGAATAAAGGAATGGACGCATGTAACGCCACACTTCGACTGGAACCCGACAACCACCAGGCTTACGCGTTTATCGGACTGCTCTGGCGGCAGAAAATCGTTGCCGAACCCCTCAAAAACGACGAATATATGGCCGAGTGGCAAAAAGCCTACGATAAAGCAAAAGACTTAAGAGAAAAGAAATTCAGAAGACAAAAACTCCAGGAACAACTGGAAAAAATGGGAAAAGGCGAATAAAAGTAGGAAGTAAGAAGTAAGAAGAAAAAAGAGAACGAAATAAACACCGTAAGGAGCAAGTGTCGAGCTTGCTCCTTACGTGGGCAGTCTCTCCATATTAAATCGGTACATTAAAATAATTCAAAGATAATACTGACCCTTCGGTTTTTCGACCGGTTTTCCGGGGTATCGTTTTCGAAGAGCGGTTTCGTATGGGCGCAGCCCACGGCGGAAAATCGACGGGGGTCCAGGTCCCCGGCCCGGATGAAAAAGCGGACCACGCTGCCCGCCCGGGCTGAAGAGAGCTCCCAATTGGAAGGGAAACGGGAATTGCTTATAGGGATATCATCCGTATGCCCCTGGACCGTTATTTTATAGGTCGTCTCTTTAATCATGGGGATTATTTTTCGGAATAGGCGTTGCGCCGCCGGGAGTATTTCGGTGTCGCCGGGTCCGAACATGACCTCGCCCACCAATTCCATGATCTCTATTCTTACGCCGTTTGAATCCCTGGTGATAAATGTTTGTTTGGCAACGCCCTCCTCTTCGACCATGGTTTTCAACAAGTTTACCAGCCGGTCCTTATCCTTTTCGGAATTGTCGAGTTTACTTTCCATTTTAATGGGGAGTTTTTGACCGCCTTCCTTTCCCAACACCAGGAGTTCCCGTTGGATACCGAAGGCATCCTTCATCGACCCCAGCACCTCTTTAAATTTTACCATGTCCGTATTGGCAAAGGCCAGCAGGAGGACGAAAAAGCAGAGCAGCAGTGTGACCATATCCGAATAGGTAACCAGCCACCGGGGCGCGCCCTTTTTATTGTAAGGCATTTCGACTCTTTATCGATACTTCCAGGAGCTTTCGGGAATCCGGTTTCAGGAAGGACGTCAGTTTTTCCTGTACCACCGCCGGGTGGTCGCCGTTGGCGATGGAAAGAATCCCGCTGACGATCAACTTCTTTAAAAGCATTTCTTCATCGTGGAAAAAGGTGAGTTTATCGGCCATGGGCAAAAAAAACGCATTGGCCATTAACGCACCGTACAACGTCGTCAGCAGTGCGATAGCCATGGATGGACCGATGGCCTTGGGATCGTCCATATTTTGCAGCATCAGCACCAGCCCGATCAATGTACCGATCATTCCGAAGGCCGGTGCCGCCTCACCGGCGGAGGTCAGTATACCGCTCCCGGTCTCATGGCGCTGCGACGTGGCCGAAATATCGATATCCAATACCGCTTCGATCAACTCGGGTTCCACACCGTCTATTGCCAACTGCACCCCCTTTTTTAAAAAAGAATTTTCGATCTTTACTTTTTCCAGTCCGAGGATACCGTTTTTTTTTGCCTCCACCGATAAGGAAATGATCTTTTGGATCATTTCATCCGGGCTCTCCAGTTTTACAAAAATCGTTTTCATTATCACGGGTACAAGGCCGGTGATCATCTTTATGGGGTAACGAATAAACGTCACTCCAATAGTGCCTCCCACGACGATGAAAATGGAGTTGATCTCGATGAAACTCCCGAGATTATCGCTGATGGAGTATAGTATGAAACCGAAGGCCGTAACCAAACCAATTATTGTCGATATTTCCATTTAATCATGTACCTCGATGTACCTCAAATTTTTCTGTTCCTATTTAATATAAACGGAAGATGTAAAAAAGTCAATATTTCTCGCGGGAAAAATATTTTCGCCCGGTAATGGGCACCACTCCCGGTTTTTGCCGGAACCGGACGATAATCAATAAAAATAGGTAAAAAGTAATCGATTTCCATTGACAAATCGCGATTAAATGAGTTATATTAGGATCATGAAAATTAATACAAAGATTAGATATGGTTTACGAATGCTGCTGGTGTTGGCAGAGAAAAAGGAAGTCGTTAATACGGCCGAACTGGGAAAGAAAATGCTGGTTTCACCCAAATACCTACGGAAGCTGGCGGGTCCCCTGGAAAGGAATCAATTGATCCGCAGCGTACAGGGGATTTACGGAGGTTATATCTTAAACAAAAAGACGGAAGAAATCACGATTGCATCGATTTTCGAGGCTTTCGACGAATCGATCAGGCTCTCCGGTTGCACCGGGGACGAAAGTTGCCCTCTCAACGAAGCATGCCTGGCGCGTCCCGTGTGGACGCACCTCCAAAACCTGATCCAAAAGGAGTTTTTTAGAATTACGCTTAAGGAGATACTGGAGAATAAATTCAGTGTTCCCTAGCAGCGGCGTCCCGGTTCCAATCATACTCATACTTTCTTTTATAAGCAGCCGATTAAGAAGGTGAGAGGTTTATCGATTTTAATACTTGCTTTTTTGTCGATTTTATATTATTAATATCGGCATGAGAAGAAAACACAAAGGCTTACTGGCCCTGGCGGGGATTATTCTTTTTACGCTGGTCGTCCATTCCTATATCCGGCAAAACCGGAAGGAGATCGAGTTCCCGGCAATACTTTACGGGATACCCACTTATCAAAATTCGCGGTTGAGTTATCCCATGTCGTCGCTCACCGCCGATCCCTATACCGCCGTCTTCTTAACCGACGACCCCTATGAAAAAGTACTGGCATTTTACAAAGAAAAATTAGGTATGGGTTATAAAGAAATAAACTACGGCAGGGGCGGCACCGTGGTCATGACCCTCTATCAATTCAAATTGGAAGATGGAATACTCAAAAACCAGATCAGTAAAGGCGTGGAAATCATTCCCTTTAATCGCTTTAACCGCAGGGTTTATAAAGCCAGTACAAAAATCAAGATAATGGTCCCCCAGGATGAGATCAGGGAACTGACTGAAAAAAACAATAAAACAACCGCTGAAAAAGAAAAATAATTATTCTTTCCGTTTCATGAAATTGTAAATGGCTTTGGGGAGATGGGAAGAGAGGTCGTTCATTACGCCCACGATTTCTTTTACTTTTTCAAATACATCTTCTTCCCCGGCCCAGTGGGCATCGATGGTTTCCAGCAGTTCCGGGTCCGCGGAATTGATAATTTTGTTCAGCAGTACCACGGTAACCAGCAGGTCGTCGATAAAACCGGCCACCGGGATAAAGTCCGGTATAATGTCGATGGGAGAGACCAGGTAGGCAAATGCCACCAGTAAATACCCTTTGACGTGTGCCGGCACCTTACGGTCGGTAAACAGTTTGACCATGAGGTGTACCATGTCGGGGAGCAGGAGGAGGTACTGCAAGAAATAATCGGTCCACCTCCCATTTTTTTTGTTTATTCTCCCGTTTTTTACCCATTTGCCGATCTTTACCCGCAGCCGCTGGTAAAAATCCTTATATTTTTTTTCTTTCGCAGTGCTCTCGGCACTCATTTCACCCATTTCAACCTCCCCCGGAATTATAGGGGTTTTCTCAAAAAATGTCAATAGGTTTGACCTTTTGGTTCACTTGAACGGCCATGGGGCAGATAATGTTCAAACGTTTTCCTAAATCCCGGGTTCTACAAATAGGGGGTCCAGGGGGAGCCTCCCCCTGGCCCTCGGAGAGCCGCCGGAGGCACTCCTTATTCCTATTTGCTATTTGCTCACAAGCGTGATCTTGACGATCTCGCAGCGGGACAGGAAGCGCATGGGGGGTCCCCAGTAGCCCGTGGCGTAACTGGTGTATATATAGGAACCGTTGTGCTCGAAGAGGCCCGCGGGGTATTTATAATAGAGCCAGACCAGGAAATCCATGGGGGGAATCTGGCCCGCGTGGGTGTGTCCCGACAATTGCAAGTCCACACCTTTTTCCACCGCTTCGTCAAAGCCATCCGGTCGGTGGTAGAGCAAGATCATGGGTTTGGTTGGGTCGCAGCCTTTCATCGCCGTTTCCAGGTCCGGGCCTTTCCCACCGAAACGACGCCCGTCATTATCGTCAAGACCGATGATCTGCACACTCCCGGCCACCGTCATGGACTCGTTTCTCAAGATTTTTATATTCGAGCGTTTCGCGAATTCCTTAAAATTCTCGATGCCCGCGTAAAATTCATGGTTTCCCGTGATGGCCACCACACCGTGTACGGCATTGAGCCGCCGCATCTGTTCGCAAAACCATGGATTTTTGCAGATATCGTCTTCGATCAGGTCGCCCGTTATGGCCACCAGGTCCGGTTTCATGGCGTTCACCGTATCCACGATATAGGGGACATGGTCCGGGGCTTTGAACTCTTCCATGTGTAGGTCGGAGAGGTGGACGATAGTGAACCCGGACAATTCCCCGGGTAAATCTTTGATCGATACCGATATCTCTTTGACCACCGGTTTCCGGAGTCCGTTTACAAGTGAAACCAGGGAGATGACCCCCACGATACCCAGGGCGATGAGCGTAATGACCCGGATGTGTGAAGGGAAGAACTTCGCCGCGACCCATGATAAAAAAAATATTGAAAAAGCAATGGCGATAACGCCCAGCCAGACAAAGGCGTAGTAATTCAGGAAATAGATACGGTACATCCGGGAGAGCGTTTCCGCCAGTATAAACGAGATCCCCGAGCACCAGAAGAGGATTTTTATCCATTTCCTTGTGTTGGGTGTGAGACCCAGCCCCCCGGCAATGACTTTATAGACAAAGAGGTGGAGGCCGAAAAAGACCGCCGAAGCGATAGTGATAAAAATAGCAAACATAAGGATTCGATTCATTTTATATTTTCTCCTGAGTTTTTGAGTTGAAGTGATATGGTATCAATTTCAGCGGTTTTTTGCAAGTGTTTTTCGATCCGCGAAACACGCGAAAATGCACGAAAGAAAAAATTTTCCCTATTGAAATGTAAAGTCATTTCTTGTAAAATGGATTTTAATTTTACCATTGGTGCATCGAAGGATATTATTGTGACCAAAAGAACCAATCGTATTAGACGTACTTTACTCGTTTTGTCGGCAATTATTTTTATCAACGGGGGTCTTGTGTTTACTCAAAATAGAACCGGAGCGGTAAAAAAAACACCTTATACCGTGCCGAGGACCTCCCTCCCGATAAAAGTAGACGGCTCCGTCAACGAAAAAGCCTGGGAAAATGCCCTGGTACTGGAACTTAAATACGAATTCGACCCCGGCGATAACGTCCCCGCACCGGTTAAAACCGAATTCCTGATGATCTATACTAAGTCACACCTTTACGCAGCCTTTCGCTGCTTCGACCCCAACCCGTCCGAAATCCGGGGCCACCTGTCGGACCGCGACAGCGATTACGGCGACGATTTCGTCGGCGTTCTCCTGGATACCTTTAACGATGAACGCAAAAACTATATCCTCTGGACCAATCCCCTGGGGGTGCAGAAAGATGCCATCATGACCGGCCGGACAGGCTATAACTCCAATTGGGATGCGAGGTTCAACTCCGTGGGAAAGATTTTCGATTGGGGGTACTGTGTTGAAATGGCCATTCCCTTTTCATCGCTTCGGTTCCAGCGGACCGGTGTCCCCCAGGTCTGGGGTATCGATGCCCGGAGGAATTACCCCCGGAGTATGCTTCACCAAATCGGTCTTGTCCCGCAAGATCGCAATAATAACTGTTACCAATGCCAGATGGAGAAAGTCCAGGGGTTCGAGGGTGTGAGGCCCGGGCGAAACGTGGAAGTCACACCCACCATCACCGGTGTTCGCACCGATGCCCGCGACAGGATGCCGGACGGTAAACTGGAAAAGCGTAACGAAGACGCCGAAGTCGGGGTCACGGCCCGCTGGGGCGTCACACCCAACGTCACCGTCAGCGGTACCGTCAACCCGGATTTCTCCCAGGTGGAAGCGGATTCCCGGAAACTGGATATCAATGAACCCTTTGCCCTCTCTTACGCGGAAAAACGTCCTTTTTTTACCGAAGGGGACGAGTATTTCACCACTTCGCTCGATGCCGTTTATACCCGGACCATGCGCGACCCGTCCTGGGGTATCAAGCTGACCGGGAAAGAAGGGAACAACGCCATGGGGGCTTATATTATCCGGGATGCCGTTACCAATATCATTTTCCCCGGCAGCCAGTATTCCGACGCCGTTTCCCTCGATGTGGGGTCCACCGCGGCGGTGTTCCGTTACAAGCATGATTTCGGAAGCAAGTACACCCTGGGGGCATTGTTTACCAATCGCCAGGGGACCGATTATTATAACCGGGTATTCGGTATCGACGGGGTGTTTCGTTTCACCGACCGGGAGCAATTGGAAGTGGATATGCTGGCGTCCTGCACCCGTTATCCCGATGGGATTGCCGCCGAATACGGGCAAAAAAACGGGAAGTTCGACGATAAAGCCTTGAGAGCCGTTTATACACATCGGACACGCAGCGTAACCCTTTTCGGTGCTTACCTCGAATTGGGCGAGGATTTTCGCGCGGACCTTGGGTTTATTCCCCGCGTGGGTTTCCGCGAGGTCCAAACCGGCGGCGAATACCGGTGGATAGCAAAACCCGGGAAATGGTGGAACCTGTTCCAGGTAAGCGGCAGTGTTTACCAGGCCAAAGAACGGAACGGAACGCTGCTTTTTAAAGGGTTGGAATCCAGGTTCCTGTACAGTGGAGTTCTGCAATCTTATTTTTACATTACCTTTGATCTGGCGCGCGAGGCGTATTACGGTTATGAATTCGATCTTACTTTTTTTAAAACTTATTTCCAATTCAGGCCCGTGGGTGATCTTTTTTTCTCTTTGACCACCCAATTCGGCGACCGGATCGATTATTCCAACGCCCGGCCCGGCCGGCGGTTCCGCCTGGACACCGTTCTTAGTTATTCCCTGGGAAACCACCTGCGTCTGAATCTCGGTCAGACCTACGAGCAAATGAACGCCGCCGGTCAACGGTTGTATACCGCCAACATCAGCCAGGGGACCGTTATCTATCAATTCAATACCCGGACTTTTTTCCGTTCCATACTCCAGTACGTAAATTACGATTATAATACCGGCAATTACCTTTTCGAGCTTAACCCCGAATACAAGCACCTCTTCGTACAACTGCTGTTTTCATACAAATTGAACCCGCGAACAGTATTGTTCCTGGGCTATACGGACAATTACGACGGGAACCAAAACTACCCCATCACCCGGCGCAGCCGTACCTTTTTCTTAAAACTCGGTTACGCCTGGCAATTCTGATTTATCCATCTACCTTTTACCTCCAACCGGCACTTTCCATGCCTCTCTAATTGTACAGAAAAGAAATTCGTTGGTCAAAAGAAAACAACACTTTTTGGTTGACAAATCGGTTAAGAAGTATTAAATTTATATCAAATGAAAAAAATATTGAAATTACATGGAGGTACAGCATGTTGTTCCACGTCGTACTGGAAGAAGCTGAAGACGGTTGGCTCGTCGCGGAATGTCCTTCCCTTCCCGGGTGTGTCTCCCAGGGCAAAGACGAAAAAGAAGCCCTGGATAACATAAAAGAAGCGATTACCGCCTGGCTGTGGGCTGAAGACCAAAAAGCACTCGAAAAAATACCGGCTTATTCAAAACAAGAAGCTATCGTGGTTTCGGTATAGAAAAAATGGCAAAACTGGCAAATATTTCCGGCAAACAAGCGGTTAAGGCATTTAAAAAGTTCGGATGGAATGTGGTCGGACAGGTGGGAAGCCATGTTGTGATGACAAAACCAGGCATGAAAGCCAACCTGTCGGTCTCCCAGCATAAAGAAGTCTCCATTGGATTGCTCCGAAAATTAATCAGGTTTGCGGAGATTGAGGTGGATGAATTTTTAGAAAGATGTAAATAAAATCAGGCTTCCGCTTTACCCCTTACTCTTTCTCACTTAAGCCTTTGAGCAGTTCTTTTACTTTTTCCGCCACGGCCTTGCCGACAAAATAAGCCCGGACCTGCTCTTTCTTTTCGATATTCTCCACCCTATTTTTTCCTGTGTTTTCCGTGTGTTCTGTGGGCCCTGTTTATTATATAAGATTTCTTTTCTTTTTAATAGACTAACAATAACCTTAAAAATACACATTGAATTTTACCGGTATTTGTAGTAGTATTAGATATCCGTCTGACGGCCCAACCGATACCCAGACTGATGCAACGTGAAATGTATGGGAATTTGTGATAATGATGCAAAACACGGTAACCAAAATAATTATTCTTTTTTTCGCGGCCCTTATTAGCACCTCTTTTCCCATCCATCCCTCCACCGGGGGAAATACCCTTGAATTCAATCACCTCTCCACGGAAGACGGTCTCTCTCAAAGCGCGGTACACTGCATATTACAAGATAGTTCCGGCTTCATGTGGTTCGGTACCGAAGGCGGGTTAAATAAATATGACGGCTACCGGTTTACGCAGTACGGCCCCATCCCGGGAGACCCCCACAGCCTGAGCGGAAATCTTGTCAACGCTATAATCGAAGACAGCCGGGGCATACTCTGGGTCGGGACCAATTACGGGCTCAATTCATTCGACAGGGATACGGGGAAATTTTCCCGGTACCTGCACGAACCCGGCAAACCCACCGGGTTGAGCGATAACTGGGTTACCTCTATTTATGAGGATTCTTCCGGGACCCTGTGGATAGGCACCAGGGAAGGACTTAATAAGTATGACCGCGAAAAGGGGACATTTACCCGTTTTGTCCACCAACCGGGCAACTCTCTCAGCCTGGATCACAATTTCATTACCGCCATTCAAGGGGATCGATCCGGTATTTTATGGATTGGTACCGAGGATGGGGGGGTGAACGGACGGGACCCCGGGACCGGCGAATTTACCCGTTACACAACAATTCCCGTCCAGGGCCCGGGTAACGCCGGACAAAACAGCCCGGGGCACACTCGTGTCGGCGTTATTTATGAAGACCGGGAAGATATCCTGTGGGTCGGCACCATTGGAGGCGGTCTTAACAGGTTCCACCGGGATACCGGTAATTTTACCGTTTACCGTCATGACCCCGCCGACCCCGGCAGCCTGGGTAACAACCGCATCAATGTAATTTACGAAGACCGGGGAGGAACCCTGTGGATAGGGACGGGCGGAGGTGGACTCAACACGTTCGACCGGGAAAAAGAAACCTTTAACCGTTTCCGGGAGGATTTTCGAGACCCGGCTTCATTGGCCCACGATGAGGTATTAAGTATATATGAAGACCGTTCCAATGTTCTCTGGGTGGGGACCTGGAGTGGGTTAAGCAAATTAGATAGAGAGAAGAAGTTTTCTCATTTTAAACACAATCCCTTCGACTCCCGGAGTTTGTATAATAATGAAGTAAGGGCCATATATGAAGACAGGGAAGGTACGTTGTGGGTCGGCCTGGATAAAGGGGGCCTTAATCGACTGGACCGGGAGACCGGGGACTGGAAGCGTTACACGGCAAATGCCGCGAACCCCGCGGACCCCTCCGGCCTGAGTGACGATAATATTTTTTCAATACTGGAAGACAGCCGGGGTGCGCTGTGGATTGGCACCGACGGCGGCGGTCTTAATAAATTGGACCGTAAAACCGGCCGTTTTACGCATTATTTGTCCCGGGACGGTGACACCGCGAGTCTGAGCCATAATTCCGTCCAGGTGTTGGCCGAGGACCGGCAGGAGGTATTGTGGATCGGGACTTACGGGGGTGGTCTTAACCGGTTCATCCGGGGGGAAGAGCGCTTTGTCCGTTACAGGTTCGAGCGTGATGACCCGCACAGTTTGAGCAGCGATCTTGTCATGTCTATCCTGGAGGACCACCGGGGACGGTTATGGATCGGTACCGACGGCGGCGGTCTCAACCGGTGCGAGCGCGGGCTGGACCCGTCGAGATATCGATTTAAGCACTATCGCCGGGAGCCCGGCAATTCCAACAGCCTGAGCAGTGATATCATTTCATCGATATGCGAAGGCCGCGGCGGTATTTTATGGCTTGGGACCGACGGCGGCGGCCTTAATAAATTTGATCCCGCCATCGGCAGCTTCCGTTATTACGATGAATCCCACGGTCTTTGCAACAATTCTATTTACGGTGTGTTGGAAGATGAACAGGGGAATCTGTGGATCAGTACTATCCGTGGACTGTCCCGCTTCAACCCCACAAAAGAGACCTTTAAAAATTATACCCGATACGACGGCATCCAGGCCAATGAATTTAACGCCAAAGCGTATTTCAAGAGCCGCGGCGGCGAAATGTTCTTTGGCGGGATCAACGGATTTAACCGGTTTTATCCCGCCCTGATCAAAGACAATCCGCATATCCCACCCATCGTGATCACCGGGTTCAATATATTCGATAAACCCGTTTTACCGGGCAGGGAAGTAAACGGACGTGTGGTGTTGGAAAGGCCCATCAGCAGGACCACGGCCCTGGAACTCTCCTTCCGGGAGAATGTGTTTTCCCTTGAGTTTGCCGCGCTTCATTATGCCAACCCCGTGGAAAACCGGTATGCGTACAAGATAGAGGAATTAGGGACCGGCTGGATCGAGCTCCGGGACCGGCATTCCGTTACCTTCGCCAATTTGCCGCCGGGGGAGTACGACCTACGGGTCAAAGGGTCCAATAACGACGGATTGTGGAATGAAAAGGGGGTATCCTTAAAAATTACCGTCATCCCACCCTTTTGGGGGACCTGGTGGTTCCGCGTCGTGGGTATTGCAATCATCCTGCTGCTGGTTTTGGCAACCATAAAATACCGGACATACCGTATCCGGGCTCGGAATGAAGAGTTGGAACGGGGTATTGCCATAAGGACCGAAGAACTGGTGGAAGCCAATAAAGCAAAAAGCATGTTCCTGGCACGCATGAGCCATGAGATACGGACCCCGTTGAACGGGGTGATCGGTTTTACCGATATGCTCTTAGAGAGCGAGTTGAGCGAGGAGCAATTCGAGTTTGCCAGGGGTATTAACGAGTGCGGGAAGGTGTTGATGGCCCTGATTAACGATATCCTCGATTTTTCCAGGATAGAAGCGGGTCGATTAAGTCTTGAACCCGTTGATTTCGACCCGGAAGTCATGGCTTTCGATATTTGCGATTTGATCGCTCCCCGGCTCAATGGGAAACCCGTTACCATCGATTGCCGCATCGGCGATACCGTGCCCGCTTATGTAAAAGGTGATGCCGGGCGTTTTCGCCAGGTGCTGCTCAATTTGATGGCAAACGCGGTAAAATTTACGGAGAAAGGCAGTATTGTACTTTCCATTGAGATAGAGGAAGAGACCCCGGATCGGTTAAAATTGCATGCCGCGGTCCGGGATACCGGCATCGGTATCCCGGAGGACAAATTCGAAAATGTCTTTGAATTGTTTCAACAGGCGGACGGCTCCATAACTCGAAAGTTTGGAGGCACCGGCCTCGGTTTAACCATCTGCAAGCAGATATCTCATCTCATGCAGGGTGATGTCTGGCTGGAGAGTCGGGAGGGGGAAGGCAGTACATTTCATTTTTCCGCCTGGATGGATCGCTCCCGCAAGGTGTCCGGGGGGAAAGGAAAAGCAAAAAGTAAAAAAGAGGTAATGGCCGGCCGGTATTCGATGAAGGAGGAGGCCGGGCGTTCCACGCGGATTTTATTGGTCGAGGACAATGCCGTCAACCGTAAGTTGGCCACGTTTATTCTTTCCAGTGGTGGGTATCACCTGGAGGTGGCCACCAATGGGAAGGAGGCGGTGGAATTGTATACCGCGAATCCGGGTTCCTTCGATTTGATCTTCATGGACATCCAGATGCCGGAAATGGACGGCATCGAGGCCACGAGGCGTATCCGCGAGGTGGGAGGCGATAATATACCCATCATTGCCATCACCGCCGAGGCGATGAAGGGGGACCGGGAAAAATGCCTGGCTGCCGGTATGAACGATTACATCGCGAAACCCGTAAAACGTGAAACAATATATAAAATGGTAAAAAAATGGGCATTAGACCCCGCAAAAACATCTTATTAAACAAACGTTTTTCGGGGGTCCAGGGGGCGGTTTTTCAAAAAAGCCCCCTGGTCGCCGAAGGCAAAAACATATTAGGAGTAAACCAATGGTTATAAAAATGAGACCCGAAGCCACGGAAGATGAAAAACAAGAGATCATCGCGTTTTTAAAAGACGAAGGACTAACCGTACACCGTTCCGAAACCGGGGTTGCCACATTAATGGGACTGACCGGTCCCCTGGAAAACATCGATGTCAGCGACCTCAAAGTACTGATCGGTGTCGAGGATGTCGTCCGAATCACCGCACCCTATAAATTAGTAAGCCGGACTTTCCGCCAGGAAGACACCCTGATCAAATTCAAAAACGGGGTCACCATCGGCGGCGGTACACTGGTCGTAATCGCCGGACCCAAGGCGGTAGAGAGCGAAGAGCAGATTGAAACCTCCGCCATGGTGTGTAAATCCATGGGGTCGAAAATCCTGCGGGGGGATGCGTTTATCTCCCGGACCTCGCCTTACAGTTTCCAGGGGCTAGAACTCGAAGGATTAAAATTGCTCAGGCAGGCCGCCGACAATAACGGTATGGTGGTGCTCAGTGAAATCCTGGATACTCACCAGATCGACGATTTTGTAAAATACGTGGATATCCTGACCGTGGGACCCCGCAGCATGCAAAATTTCGAGTTATTAAAAGGACTCGGTACCATAAACAAACCCGTAATGGTAAAGCGGGGGCTTTCCGCCACCATCGACGAGTGGTTAATGGCCGCCGAATACGTCGTCACCGGCGGCAACCATAACGTTATGCTCTGTGAAAGGGGAATCCGGACCTTTGAACCCCGGACCAAAAACACCCTGGATATTTCCGCTATCCCCGTATTAAAAGTATTGACCCATCTCCCCATCGTCGTGGACCCGTCGCGTGCCGTGGGTGAACGAAACAAAGTCATTCCCCTGGCCCGGGCCGCCGCTGCCGCCGGTGCGGATGCCATCATGGTGGAAGTCCACCCCTTCCCCGAAAAAGCACTCAGCGGACGGGCGGAACTCCTTTATCCCGACCAATTCAACCAATTAATGAAAGAACTTAAAGCCATTGCAAAAGCAATAGGGAGGACACCATAGCACAGGAAAACAACAATCAAAATCTTAAAATAGCCATCGTGGGTATCGGTTTGATCGGCGGTTCAATGGCAGCGGCGGTACGGAAGTTCCTGCCGGATACGGTCATATACGGCGTGGATTTCGATGCCACCCTGGAGACGGCAAAAAAATTGAACTACATCGATGCTGCGCTGCCTTCCCTGGAACAGTTGCCCGAGGATATCGATATTCTTTTCCTGGGGGCGCCCATAAAAACCAACGTGGAACTACTGAGAAAAATCGTCTCACTGAAAAAATGGAAGAATCTATTGATTACCGATGTCGGTTCAACCAAAGACTCCATCACCCGCGCCGCCGATGACCTGGCGGATAAAGGTTCCGGATGGGCGTTTATCGGCGGTCATCCCATGGCCGGGGGTGAACGGGGTGGGGTCGGTTTTGCCAACCCTTTTCTTTTCCAGAATGCCGTGTATGTGTTGACTCCGCCCAAAAAGAAAAAACCGTCCGATGAACAAATGGGAGTCTTTATCAATTTGCTTTACAAGGTCGGTGCCCGGATCATAAAAATATCGTCCGGGTTTCATGACCGGTTGGTGGCGCATATCAGTCATTTGCCGTATGTAGTGGCCGTATCCCTGATCAATTTTATCGGTCAGGATGAGAAGAGCGAGATTTTTTATCAACTGGCGGCCGGGGGTTACCGCGATCTCACCCGGATTGCCCAGAGTTCGTATTCCGTGTGGAGTAATATATTTACGGACAATAAGCGTAATATCATCGAGGCCGTTGATAATTTAATCACGTACTTCACGTATCTCAAGGAGCGCCTGGAGAAAGATGATTTTAAAAAAGAACTGCAGAACGCACAAAAGAAGCGGGTGAAAATGCCCTCGGGAACCAAGGGATTTATAAACCCTCTCGTGGATATTCGTGTAGAGATCGAGGATAAGCCCGGGGTGCTGGCCGACATTACGGCAATTTTGGCCGATGAGTCTTTGAATATCAAGGATATTGCCATTTTAAAGATCAGGGAAAATCTTGGCGGCGTGCTCCAGTTGTGTTTCGAGGATCAAAAGATGGGGCGGAGGGCCGCGGCCCTTCTCAAGTCCCGCGGTTACCGGATTTACGGGGGAACTTGACCCGGCTGCCCCGTAAATCTCACTTCTGATCGAACATCTCTTCCATGTCGAGGAGCATCTGCTTGCGCGGGGTTACGATGTCCAATTCATCGTAATACTCGATGCGATCGATCAACTCACCCAGGATGACCCCCAGGATCGCATAAGCGTAATAATCCGCCATGTTTTCAAAGTTCAAAAGGAAAAAACCCAACGGTAATAAAAAACCGAGCCCCACCCGCAATAACGAAATCAACGGACGCACTTTACGGCCCGTCCGCTTAAAAAGTATTTTCCGGTACGTATAAAGAAAACATTTCATCCCGCCCGTCAACCCGAAGATCACACCGCTCCCGGTCAAGATACCGGTAAGATATAATCCGTTCAAAAGCGTATGCGCACTGTGAAAATTCAACGGCCCCACCCGCATGGCCACCTGGTAAACCCTGTCGATACTAAAAAGGCTCACAAACCCAATTGCCGCGGCCGCCCTGCCCAGACCGGGAACCCCGGGGAAAAAAAGAAGGTATGCCCCCCCCAACCCCAGGAAAAGAGAGAAAAAAAGGATTTCACGGCTCAACCAGGAACCCTTTAAATTGAATATGGCCCGGAAGAAACGTAATTTCCGTCCAAGGTGTGCGGCAGTGGCCCCCATGGCGACAGCACCCGCTCCCAGGAATACATACGGGTTAACGGCCAAAGGATAGGGCAGCATCGCGGTTAACCATGCCACAAGCAAATACGCGACAGTGGTAAATAGAAGCAAAGGCCACTCGGCCCGCAGCGTGATCTTAGGCCCGGGGATAAGCCGCGACGATTCGAAAAGCGCGGTCACGGACTCCCCGGACGGCGGCGCCGTGGCCTCGGGCACCTCCCCGCGCTCCCGAAGCGGGATGAATTCCACGGCGGGCCGAAGCCCGGCCTCGGTAAAACCGGGAACACGGCGCGTCTCGTCGTCACCCCCAAAATCGCCCAACCGCAGCGCATTGGTGGGACACGCACATACACACGCCGGGGCCTCCCCCTCCCGCAGCCGCTCCACACAAAAATCACACTTCTCGATAACTCCCCCACCACGATCGTATCTCGGCGCATCATACGGACACGCCCATGTGCAGTACGTACATCCCATACACCGGTCCGCATGGTGTACCACGGCCCCGGTCTCCGCATCTTTGGTATACGCCAACGCCGGGCAACCCTTCTTACACGCCGCCTCGACACAATGATTGCACGCCATGGAAAGATTAAACAACGGAAGCGCGGGATGGTGCGTCTCGTTAAAGGTGTATACCTCACGCCAATTGCGCGTCTGCCTCCCGTAATTCTCGGTGGCACACCCGACGATACACGCGCCGCAGCCGGTGCAGCGATTGAAATCAAAAATAAAACTTTTTTGCTTTTTCATCTATATATGCCTTCGGCGACCAGGAACCTTTTTGAAAAAAGGTTCCTGGACCTCCAAAAACTTTTAATTAAGCTTTGCTACCTCGACTAATGTGTCGTGGAAGGCACTACCGTGACCCATGTCGGTCTCCCGACCGTATGAAAGAAAATTTACGGTGCCGCCGTCGGTTATCCACCAACCATTGGTGATACTTACACAACCCCTCTTCATACCGAAATCGATTCGTGCCTCCACTTCCAAAAAACCACGGTCATTAAAGACCTTTACCCTGTCTTTGTGTACAATCCCCCGCTGTACCGCATCCTCCGGGTTCATCTCTAAAAACGGGTACGGACTGAACTGGCGGATCAAATCAAGATTGTTGAACTGCGAATGCGTCCGGTTCTTCGTATTGGGCGTCATGAAATAAAGCGGGTATTTCTCCGACTCCCGCGACGACCGGCGCACCGATTCCACCGGCTCCGTAAACACGGGTAACGGGTCCAAACCCCAACGCTCCCGCGCCTCCCCGGAATATAACTCGATCTTACCCGAAGGCGTGGGAAATTTAAAATCGGAAAACGCCACCTCCTGGTTCCCCGGCGCCAGTACCGGCCCCTCCCTCAGCCGTTCCAACGTCAGCCCCCCGGACGCAAAAGGCGCCAGTTTCTTCGTTAAATATTCTTCGATCTCCTCATCCGAAGGCCCCGGGATTTTCCCCGCCGTGTCTTCACTGCGAAACCCCAACCGCTGCGCCAGTAACCGATAGATTTCCGTTTCCGGTTTCACTTCGCCCGGCGGTTCCAGGACCTTTTGCTTTAATTGGATGTAGGGGTGCCAATACGCCCCGATCACATCCGATTGCTCGAACATCGATTTCGCCGGGAGAATAATGTCCGCCTCCCTGGCCGTATCGGTTAAAAACTGTTCCACCACCACGCGGAAATCCAACGAACGGATTGCTTTTAAAACCGTATTTGTCTCCGGGTTTTGAGTCACCGGGTTGCCCCTTTCCACCCAGATCATTTTTAGGGTCGGGTCTTTTTGCGCCAACATATCCTGTCCCAGCCGCGCGGTGGATATCGAGACGCGGGCAATCCCGTCCGGTTTCTCCGGCGGGAAAAACGCGATGGGGTCCTGAACCGTATCGAAGATACTGCTCTGGAGATTCGCATAGAGCCATCCCGCGCCCGGGATACCGATATTACCCGTGATGACCAAAAGCGACAGCATGGCCCGCATGGCCTGACCGCTGTTGGTGTACCGCTGCATGCCGAAACCGGGGCAAAGGCTGACGGGTTTTCCCTGTGCGATCTCTTCGGCCAGCCGTTCAATATAATGGACCGGGACATCGGTAATTTCAGCGGCCCTTTCGGGGGAAAAATCCAGGACCATTTTTTTGTATTCGGGGAAACCCAGCGTGTGGTTCTCGATGAAACCGTGATCGATGCGGTTGTTTTTGATGAGGATGTGGGCCACGGCCAGGGCCAGGGCGCCGTCTGTGCCCGGTCTGGGTTGGATGAGCAGTTCCGCGCGGTCTGCCGAAAGTGTTCGCCGGGGGTCGATGGTGATGAGTTTTGCGCCTTTTGCCATGGCTTTATCGATGGAGCGCATTTGTTGGACGTTTGTTTCCGCCGGGTTTTTTCCCCAGAGGAGGATGAGTTTGGCGTTTTCGATGTCCCATGGGGCGTTATGTTTATTTTCTCCCAGGGTGAGCCGGGTGGCTTCCAGGCCCGCGGGCCAGCAGAGGTCGCCGTAGGTGGTCGTATAGCCGCCGAAGAGGCGCCAGAAATGTCCGCCGACTTCGTTCAGCAGCCCCTTGGTACCGCTGCCCGAGTAATAGAGGATGCTTTGGGGACCGGGGTTTTGTTTGAACGATTGAATCTTTTCCGTGATGGTATCCAGGGCCTCGTCCCATGAAATTCGGTGGAAGTCCGTGGAATCTTTTTTTCGTTTCATCGGGTGGAGGATGCGGTTTTTCGAGTGGGTGCGTTCCACGTAGCTCAGGCCGCGGAGGCAGGCGCCTTTGGGGGTGGCTTTATTATCCGGGTTGGCTTCGATTCGGCGGATGCGGTTATTATCGATATAGACCTTCAGACTGCATGTGCTGTAGCAGTTACGTGGACAGGCGGTAGTGTACGTTTTCATAGGATCATTTTACCACGAAAAAGGAAAGATTGTAAACACGTCGGCCATTCCACCGGTTTTCCGTTATCTCCCTTTTGACAGGATTGGCTAAAAGAAAATAAAATAATCAGGACAATTAAAATGAAACTTCTGCTTTTTTCCATACGATTTGCTCTTCCTGCTGCTCATACATTTCAATATCAATTGCCTTATCCCGGACTTTAAAATGAAATACCGAATCAACCGTTTCGCCGACAAAAAAACGCCGGTCAAGAGAGTTAACGTCGATTAATTCGTAATAATATAGCTGTTCATAGCCTTTTCTATACTTTATGAGCAGCCGGTTTCCATCAGCCATAATCTCGGACAACAGAGTCCATCCGGACATCCATTTAAAATGGCCGCCTTTATCGAATTTGTCTACTTCATATTTGGGAGGCATTTCTCTAAAGAAAGGGGGATTCAGTTCGATAATCTCTACTTTTTCCAAAGAAGGCAGCGAAAAGACCTGCACTTCCGGTTTAATGCTTTGAATAACATAAGCCTTATCTTTTAGCACGGCAACTGAGGCACTATTTATATTGAAGTGCTTCATTGCCTCGACAAAATACGGTTTTCCACCCGTTTTTATCTCCTGGGTATCCAGGTCGTATATTCTCACAAGCTCATCTTTCCAGTAGGGATATACCATCACCACTTTATTATCCTGGAGAGGTTGAAAATCGTCGAACATAAAAGCCGCCCTGAAATTGAGAATCTCAAGCTTTAAATCGGATGCCGCTGCGGGAAACCGGAATATATGTCTGTCCGGGTGCCCCATATTGATCCAGATATTATCGTTAAAAAGGACAAGCTGTCTGGGGTTAAGAATTTCGTCCGGGCCGACTCCGCGTCTTATATAAATATCTTCCGTATTATTCTCCAGGTCGATCTTCCACACTTTCTTCTCCGTGACAAAAATGCAGTTACGGGCTTTTTCCGCAAAATAAACAGAAGGGATATTTTTAGAAATATGAGAGACGGAGAGTATGTGCAATTCGGCCTTTTTATATTGAACTTCGATTTTGTCTCCTCCGCACGAAAAAAGAGCAGCAAACAAAAGAAATAAAAAAATCCAACCGAATAAACCTACTTTCCTGTTTTTTCTCATGTCGTTCTTAGTATACTATATGTAATATGTATTTTTGAATGCCAAATTGTATCACAAAAAACCGAAAATTGAAAGGCCCCGACGGCGCGCCTTCATGAATGACTGCCAGGGCGTTCATTTGATCTTCTGGACGGCGGCAAGGGAAATGGAACTTAATACGGCACCGGCGACAAACGGGATCCGGTAATCGATGAGCCACAGGAACCCGCCCACGGCCGGGAGAACCACCGCCGCGATATGGTTTATGGTGAAACCCACGGACATACTGGGCGCAATATCCGCCGGGTCCCCGATCTTCTGGAAATACGTACGAATGGCGATGGAAAAATTAAAGAATATATGATCCAATATATAAAGCACCGATACCAGGAGTTTCGATTGTACCACGGCATAAGCAAAAAAAACGAAAATCAAACTGAAATATTCCAGCGACAATACTTTCCGTTCACCGAACCGGATAATGGCTTTACCGATCGTCGGACTTAAAAAGTAGTTGATAATATTATTTATAATAAAAAGAACGGCAATCTCTTTTAAAGAGAAGTCGAATTTTTTTACCATCAGGAAAATCGCAAAAGCAATAAATATCTGGCGCCGCGCCCCGGCCATGAAGGTAAGAAAGTAATAAAGCCAGTACTTTTTACGGAGTACCATCTGTTTCCGCTGCGGGATTGTCTCCTGGTCTTTGGTGGGGTTTTGAAACAACGCCCAGATACCCATCGCGGTAATGATACCCCCGAAGATCAGGTACATTTGATTGTAACTCAAAATGGGTTGACTTAAATAGATCAGGATACCTATCCCGATATTGGATACGGCGGCAAAGCTTCGTTGTTTCCCGAATACCCACGGCGAGGTTTTTATGTCGAAATGCTGGAGTGTCAGGGATTGGTTGGTGGCTTCATAATAGTGGAAACCGAAACTCATGATCAGTGTGGTCAGGATCAGTCCGCCGTAAGTCGGCAGCAGTCCGGTTATTGCAATGCCGGCGCCCAGGAAAAGGATGGACAACGCCGACAGCCGGTGTTCCTTTATGATCAACAGGGCAAAGACCACCAGGAGTGCCAGGAACCCCGGTATCTCGCGGATGGATTGGATGATGCCGATATGATTCCCATCCAGGCCCACCACTTCGACGGCAAAGTTGTTAAACAGGGTGCGCCAGGTTTGCAGACCGGCGGTAGAGCAGATAGTGAGCACTATCAGGAAGCGGTACATCGGGTTTTTTTGTACATTTTTCATGGTTTGATTCGTTATCCGTGTCTTTCTCTAAGATCAAGAGATTCATTCTAACACAAGAGGCTAAAATCTCAAAATCCGGGGAGTGACTTTAATTCCTGTAAAAATGATCCGCGAAACACGTTTTTTTGCTTTTTGGTCCGGGACTAAATTTTACCTGTGATTTGAGATGATGTGTGTTGTATAGGAAATCCCCAGGGCCGTGCAAAGAGATTCCCCGCGCTGCGGGCAGCAATTCTAATTTTGGATTTTGAACCACGAAGGACACGAAGGACACGAAGAAAAAATAGAAAAAAAGCAGGTAAAAAACACATGCGTCTGGTGTG
>Ga0210082_1000002_pt1 | contig 56715 bp, 10 predicted proteins | sample White_ThreeSqA_D_2_FD_185592 | JGI IMG/M metagenome (GOLD analysis project Ga0210082, IMG submission 185592) | Wetland microbial communities from the San Francisco Bay, California, USA, that impact long-term carbon sequestration -... | ecosystem: Environmental > Aquatic > Marine > Wetlands ... | reverse complement strand
TCAACCTGACAACATACTTGATTTTTGCATTATTTTTATTTTCCATATGAAATTATAACATATATACATCCGCCATAGCAAGGCGGTCACGACACTAGAACGGTTTCTCAAATCCTGGATTATTATAAGCGGCATCCCGGCATGGGGGCAAAACGTTTTTAAAAGTTGACGGTGAATTTAGGACACAGCGTCCCACCACCATCAGCCGGTTCCCCATTTTCATTGGGTGCGCAACCCGTTTCCACAGGGTACACGACCCATTTCCACAGAGTAGGGACGCATTCCCCTAACCATAGGAACGCATCTCCCTTAAGTAGGGATGGTCATCCGGGGGTAGGGGGATACGTTCTGTTTGAAACAAACTATTCGCTTGCCTTTGCGGTTGAGAAGAATTGGGGGACGAAGGTTGTCCACAACAACAGCACGGTGGAAGCGATCCAGGGTTCGTGTACATTAAAATAAACAAAGGGACCGCCGATACCATAGAGCCAGACGATGAAACTCAGTGTCGATACTGCAACGTGGGTGCTGCTCTCAACTTTCTGGACGAATTTCAGGTAAAGTGGTGTCAGGACCAGGATAACCAGGGAGATGACACTCAGTCCCAGTTTTGCCTGTTCCCCCGGGATAAAACCCTGAATGGCCATATAGGCCGCCACCATTTCGCTGGGAATCAACTTCAACAATCTCCCCATATAATCTTCGGTTGTTTTAATTTGTCTTGCCATTTTTTTCTCCTATGTAATGTGTATATATAACGATAGCATGATTTCCCGGGGAATTCCTCCGGCTTTTACCCCCTTTTTCCCCCGTTTGCCACACGAAGTTTTGTTGTCTGTTGAAAAAAAATTCAAAAGGGAAATTAAAGGATCAGGCGGGAAAAGAAATAGAGGTCAGGTAACGGGACCCGTTGAATGATTATCAGTCAAGATGTAAAGAATACCAAAAATTGTTGTGTCTCATGAAGGAAGTAAAGAAAATATCTAAAAGTGCTGAAAGGGTCTTAAACTATATGTTTCCCGGAAAAGGATTTGAATATCCCGGGATATGGTTTCATTAAAACAGAGAATTCTTTCTTTTTGAATAACTATATCCTGAAATGTTTTCAGGCTTTTTTTCGGGAAATGCAACAATTTTGGGTATTTCAACCTTTTTCTAAATATGATAGAATGATACGACATTAAATGAAGTCCCGATACCTGGTAAAACAGGTAAAACAAATTATAGACTCCAGACTCCAATTGGAGTCTATCTATAGTAAATTTTTTTTGAAGTGCAGAGCCGAATGTGAGGGCGGGAGCTTATTCAAAGTGGCTTAACCCGGTGGGAAATGTATTAATATGAGACACCATTCGCGGGTCTCGAAAACATGCCTTTATTCAAGGGATTAACTAATGAAGCTGGATAAAAAAGCCATCGAAGATATCCTTGCGTTAACGAATATGCAACAAGGGATGCTCTTCCATTATTTGAAAGATCCCGGAAGCGAGTATTATTTCGAGCAATTAAGCCTGGAAATATCCGGCGAGATGGATAGGGCAATTTTTGAAAAAGCATGGGATTTCGTTACCCGGTCAAATGAGATGTTACGAACGGTATTTCGGTGGGAAAATGTAGGGAACCCGATACAAATCATTTTAAAAGAACATAAACTTCAACCGGAATATTATGATCTCTCAGGACGAGACGACGATAAAATCCAAAAAGAACTGGAGACGATAAAAGGCAAGGATAGACAAAAGAAATTCGATTTGCGGGAAGTGCCCTTCAGGGTCGCCTTATGCAAACTCGAAGACAATACGTTTCAAATGATCATCAGCAATCACCATATTTTGTATGATGGCTGGAGTAATGGAATCATTTTGAAAGAATTTTTTAATGCCTACAAAGAGCTATCCGAAGGGAAAGAACCGGTAACGCCGCTTAAGACCAAATTTCAAGAATTTTTAAAATGGAATCAAGCCCGGGATATCGATAATCAGGAAACATTCTGGGTCGACTATTTGAAAGGTTTTGATGCGAAAACGGAATTTTCAATAACAAAAAAAAGAAAAGAAAAAGAGACCGCCGGTACGGGACATTTCCGGATAAGCATTGCGGAAGCTCAAAAAGAGGAATTTGAGGGTTTTGCCAGGGAACATAAAATCACATTGGCTTCCCTGTTCTACAGTGCATGGGGGCTGCTGCTGCAAAAATACAATAACACGGACGATGTGATTTTCGGCACCACCGTGTCGGGTAGAAATGCAAAAATACCGGGGATAGAAGAGGTCGTCGGATTATTTATAAATACGCCCCCGATGCGAATCAAAACCGGTCCCGATGAAAAGACCGCCGATTTCCTGCACCGGGTGGATAAAGAATTACAAATGAGGGAAGCGTATGAGACCGCTTCCCTGGTAGACATAAAAAATTACAGTGAAATCGATAATCACGAAGAGCTTTTCGATTCGATCGTGATCATAGAGAATTATCCCCTGGACAGCCGGTTAAAGTTAAAAAACACCGGCTTATCCGTTGAATCGTATTCGATGGTTGAACGGCCCCACTATGACCTGAACGTTATTATAGAGATATTCGGCGGCATCGATTGTGTTTTTATTTACGATAAAGGAAGATATGATGAAGAGGACATCGAGAGGTTGAGCCGTCACCTGGGAGATCTACCGGGAAACATAATAAATAATCCGGGGAAAAAAATAGCCGATATCGAGATCGTTTCCGAACAAGAGAAAAATAGAATATTATATGAGTTTAATAACACCGACGTCGATTACCCGAAGGATAAAACAATCCATCGATTATTTGAAGAACAGGCGGTGAAATCACCGGATCCGGTGGCCCTGTCCGGCAGTGGGCATGGGGCATCAGGGCATTTGAACAAAGCGGTTGCAGGCGGCAGGAGTGAGGTGGAACACTGTTTTCTCACTTACAGGGAGTTAAATGAGCGGGCAAATCGATTGGCCCGGGTGCTGCGGAACCGGGGCGTAGGCCGCGGCGATCTTATCGGTTTAATGCCCGAACGAACTGTAGAATTACTCACCGGGCTGCTTGCCGTATTGAAGGCAGGCGCGGCTTATATTCCCCTGGGCCCCGAATACCCGGAGGACAGGTGCGCCTATATATTGGAAGAATGCCGTGTCCGGATACTTCTAACCGGCGGTAACCGAAATATATCCCGCGGAAATATTGTTAATATAAGTTTGGATAGTAAAAACGATAACGTAGAACCCGCGAACCTGCCCCCGGCGGGCACTCCTACGGACCTGGCATACGTGATCTACACCTCGGGGACCACCGGGAAACCCAAGGGAGTAATGATAGAGCACAGATCGGTGATTAATTTCGCAAAAGGAATTACCGATATTATACCTTTCGCTCCCGGGGACTCCATATTGAGCCTGACGACACTGGCCTTCGACATATTCGGACTGGAAACCCTCCTGCCCCTGTTGAAAGGGGCCAGAGTCGTCATGGGCAGGGAAGAGGAACAGTTAAGTCCCGCTGCCATTGCTTCAACCATAGAAAGAGAGAAAATCACCATTTTCCAGGTAACCCCTTCTCGGCTTCAATTGATCATTTCCGACCCGGGAGCTTCACAAAACCTTCGATTGTTGAAATCCCTGTTGGTCGGCGGTGAAGCGTTCCCTGAAATCCTGCTGGAAAATACCCGGGAATTTACCCGGGGGAAAATATATAATGTCTATGGCCCCACGGAAACCACTATCTGGTCCACGATAAAAGATGTAACCGGGGGCGAACCCTTCTTAAATATAGGCAAACCTATTGCCAATACCCGGATTTACATATTAAATAACAAGGGTTTGCTTCAACCCCCGGGAGTTCCCGGCGAAATATACATTGCCGGAGACGGCCTTGCCAGGGGATATTTCAATAACGACAAATTGACAGGGGAGAAATTCCTCCCCGACCCCTTTAGGCCCGGTGAGAAAATGTACAAAACGGGAGACCTGGGCAAATGGCTCCCCGACGGCAATATCGAGTGCATGGGAAGAATGGATTACCAGGTAAAGATCAGGGGATTCCGGATAGAGTTGGGAGAAATAGAAACGCATTTGCAGAATTATGATGATGTAAAAGAAGCAGTCGTAACTATTCATGAGATCGCAGAAAACAAATATCTATGCGCTTATGTGGTTGCGGAAAAAGCGCTTGAATCGTTTCTGCCCGGATTGAGAGATTACCTGTCGGAGAAATTGCCCTATTATATGATCCCGGCATATTTTGTAAAATTGGATGAACTGCCCTTAACTTCCAACGGCAAAATCGACAGGAAAAACCTTCCCGGGCCGGAGCCTGGTAACGATAGCGCAGAACGGTACCGGGCCCCCAGGGATGAACTGGACGGGAAGTTGGTAGAGATATGGGCCGAAATATTATCCATAAATAAGAGGGAGATCGGTATCGATAGTAATTTTTTTGACCTGGGAGGACATTCCCTCAAGGCGATCGCATTGATATCCAGGATACAAAAGGAACTGGATATAAAAATACCCATGCCGAAAATATTTGCATTACCCACCATCAGGGGGCTGACCGTTTATATAAAAGGAACTGTCGGGCATGAAGCGGGAAGAAATAAATTTTTCGGCATTAATCCGGCGGAAAAAAAAGAATATTATCCATTATCTTCTTCCCAGAAACGGCTCTACATCCTGAATCAAACCGAGGTGCGGAGTACGGCTTATAATATGCCCCAACGAATGGTCCTGGAAGGCAAATTGGAAAGAGAAAAACTGGGGAAAATTTTCAAAACATTGATAATAAGACATGAAAGCTTAAGGACTTCATTTATATTAATAGGTGACCGGCCCGTACAGAAAGTAGAGCCGGAGGCCGAATTCCAGGTCGAATACCACAGGGAAGACGGCAGTGAACATTCGGCTTCCCGGGTGCGAGAGATCATGGATAATTTCGTAAAACCCTTTGATCTATCCCATGCGCCCTTGCTGCGTGTCGGTTTGATAGAAACGGGCGCCGACACGCATATCCTCATGGTGAATATGCATCACATCATATCGGATGCAGTCTCTCATTCGATATTGATAAAGGATTTCCGTAACCTGTACAATGAAGTCGAACTATCCCCTTTGCCTTTTCAATACAGGGACTTCGCCCAATGGCAAAATCATGAGGCGTGGAAAGAAATGCTGGAAGAGCAGGAAGAATACTGGTTGAAAAGTCTTTCCGGTCAACTGCCGGTGCTTAACTTGCCCACCGACTATAAAAGGCCGAAAATACAAAACTTCGAGGGAAACACAGTGAGCTTCGAATTGAAAAAAGAGGAAACCGACCCGTTGAGACATATTGCAAGAGACGCCGGTGTAACGCTTTATATGGTTTTATATGGAGCATTCGCCGTACTGCTTTCTAAGCTGGGCGGCCAGGAAGAAATAATAATCGGTGTTCCCACCACGGGGAGGACCCATGTCGAGCTTGAAGGTATCGTGGGTTTATTTGTCAATATCCTTGCCGTCAGAAATTTCCCCGCCGGGGATAAAACCTTCAGGGCGTTTTTACGTGAAATAAAAACGCAAATGCCGGAAGCCTTCGGTAACCAGGAGTACCCGTTCGATACCCTGGTAACAAAATTGTTAAAGAAAAGGGACCCGGCCCGTAATCCTATTTTCGATGTTGTATTTAATATGCCGGAGACAACGGATTTCAATAGCGGATCAGATACTCTTGTAATCAAAGATATGCCCGATGGTCACGGCTTCGGGATCGATTCGGCGCAATTCGATATAAATTTATTGGCCCTCGATATGGGGGAAAAGATTCGATTCAAACTTGAATATTGCACGAAATTATTCCGGTTGAGTACGATAGAACGATTTATCGATTATTTTAGAACAATCCTGTCTTCGCTGTCGCCCACCATAGACGTGAAATTATCGGCCATTGAAATGATTACCCGCGAAGAACAGGAAGAGCTTCTAATGATTACTCCCGTGACAAGGAATTAGGAAAAAGAGAGCAAACCGACATGAAAATTCCCGCATCATATCACCAGGAAAGACTCTGGTTTATCGATAAGTTTGAAAACGGCGTTCTTTACGAAGCGGGCCCGGTCTATCATAACATACCGCTAATTTTAAAGATTGAAGGACCATTGGATATTAAACTATTAGAGCGAAGTATCGAGGATGTGATTACCCGTCATGAGGCCCTTCGCACCGTGATTGTCACCGAAGAGGAGAAACCGTTTCAGTTGTTGAATCAAATCGAAAATTTCAATTTATCGATTTTGGATTTGACCGGTGATGAAGATACCGTCGGATATGATAAGGCGATCTCGATCGCCTTCGAGGAAATCGAACGGCCATTTGTCCTTCATGAGGGACCGCTGATCCGGGGGCAAATTATCCGTTGTGGACGCCGGGAGTATATCCTGTCGATCACCGTTCATCATATCATTGCCGATCGATATTCCCTCGGGATATTGCAAAAAGAGATTTTTTCGTATTATGATGCATATATAAAGGAACAACCCCCGGAATTACCCGGCCCGGCGCTTCAGTATGCGGATTTTTCCCAGTGGCAGCGCAATTTACCGCCAAAATTAACCGAATCGCTCCTGGGCTATTGGAAATCAAAATTAACCGGCAGACTCCAGGCCCTCGAACTCCCCCAGGACAATCCCAGGAAACCGATACATACCTATCAAGGTAAACGGCAGGCCGTGACGCTGCCGGAAGAATTATCCCGGCGTATTAAGGCCTTTGGTGAAAAGACCGGGAATAGTGATTTTGTCACCCTATTGGCCGCCTTTAAAGTGCTTTTATATAAATATGCCCGCCATGAAGAGATCGTGGTGGGAATAAGTGCCCCGAATCGCAGTCAACCGGGCCTGGACGCAGTGATCGGACCCTTTGCCAATTTACTGGTCACCAGGGACTCCCTCGCCGATGAACTTCCGTTTACCCAATTTCTAGCCGCCATGGCTAAAACCGTCGAAGATGCCTACAAACATCAACACATGCCTTTCGATAAATTGGTGCTGGAACTTAATCCTCATAAAGATATGAGCCGTACAGCGTTTTTTGATGTATTATTTCAATATGAGGAGACCCCCGCGGAAATACCCCCGGTGGAAAATGTCAACATTACCACTGTGGAAACCAACCTCGGCTGGGGGAAATATGACCTGAATATCCTGTTGCAGGATAAAGGAGAGAGTCTTTCCGGTGTTCTTGTGTATAATTCGGAATTTTTCGACGATTCCGCTATTTCCAGGATGATCGGTCACTATATTGTCTTACTCGACGGCATTTTAGAAAACCCGGGGCGTGGAATTGCCCGGTATCCCATATTATCCGGGAGAGAAAAAGAGCAACTATTGGCCGCCTGTAATCAACCGCGGGTTAACTATCCCGAAAACAAAACCATACATGAATTATTCTCGGAACAAGCGCAGGAAAAACCCGGCAGTATCTCGGTTTCAGCTCCCGATTCCGGTGACGGGAAACGATTCACCATCGCCATATCCTACCGGCATTTAAATAATGAAGCCCAACGGCTGGCGGCATTATTACGAACCAAAGGCGTTACCCCCGATACCATCGTGCCAATCATCATGGAGAGATCCGTGGACATGATAATCGCCATGCTGGGGATTTTAAACGCAGGCGGTGCTTATTTACCCATCGACCCCGGCTATCCGCGGGAGCGTATCGATTACATGCTGGCCGACAGCCATGCCCGGGTACTGATTGCTCACCGGGAATATCCACATAAACATGAAGCCGTGGAGGTGCTGGGCTTCGATGACTTTAAAAAGAGTAACCCCCAATCTTTACGCCAATCTTTACCCTCCCCGCCGGCCGGCCCCAACAGCCTGGCGTATGTCATTTATACCTCGGGAACCACGGGAAAGCCCAAAGGTGTTTTGCTGGAGCATAAAAATGTTGTTCGTTTACTGGTTAACGATCGATTCCAGTTTGATTTTTCTTCAGCGGATGTGTGGACGATGTTTCACTCTTACTGTTTTGATTTTTCCGTCTGGGAGATGTACGGGGCGCTGCTGTACGGCGGCAAGCTGCTCATAATACCCGGGATGGTTGCCAGGGATACCGGGAAATTCCTGGAGATTTTGAAACAAGAGGGCGTAACCGTATTAAACCAGACGCCTTCGGCATTTTATAACCTGATGGAGCAGGAGTCGAATGTTCCGGGTGACGCATCGGGAGCACCGGCCTTAAGGTATGTCGTATTCGGGGGGGAAGCACTCAGCCCGGCCCGGTTAAAACGATGGCATGCGGCCTATCCGGGAACACGGTTAATTAATATGTACGGCATAACCGAAACCACCGTGCATGTGACATTTAAAGAGATCACCCCCGAAGATATCGCCGGCAATATATCGAAGATCGGTAAACCCATCCCTACCCTGGAAACGGTCGTACTGGATCGCCGGTTAATGCTCCAACCCGCGGGTATTCCCGGCGAATGCTGCGTCGGGGGCGGCGGTGTGGCAAGGGGTTATCTTAACCGCCCGGAATTAACCGCTGAAAAATTTATAAACAATCCCTATAAGCCCGGCAAAAAGCTTTACCGCTCCGGTGACCTTGTAAAGATGAGGGACAACGGTGAAATGGATTACCTGGGACGCATCGACCGCCAGGTAAAGATCCGGGGGTTTCGCATCGAATTGGCGGAGATCGAAGCGCGCCTGTCAAATTGTCCCGGGATTAAAGATGCGGCCGTCATGGACAGGGATGATCAAAAGGGGAATACTTATTTGTGTGCCTATATCGTTGCAGACGCTGATTTTACCGTTTCCCGGTCGAGGGCCTATTTGTCTCGATGGCTGCCGGACTACATGATACCCCTGTACTTCATCCCGCTGGAACAGATACCCTTGAACTCAAATGGGAAAGTGGACCGGCACCGTTTGCCTGAACCGGGAATACAGGAACCGGGCGGCGCGGCCGGCGGCCATGGGCCGCGAAATGTGATCGAGAAAGAATTGGCCGATATCTGGCAAAACGTACTGGGCATAAATAATGTAAGTATCGATGATGATTTTTTCGAGATCGGGGGCGATTCCATTAAGATCCTCCAGGTAATATCGCGGATGAAAAGCCTCGGCTATACGCTTGAAATGAAGGATATCTTTTCCAATCCGCTGATATCGAAATTGGCACCTTTTGTCAAAAAAACAGGGGCGATCGTCCACCAGGGTGCCGTTACCGGGGATGTCCCCTTAACAGCCATTCAACAATGGTTCTTTCAACATAAAACCTCCGGGAGCGATCATTTCAACCAGGCCGTAATGCTCAATTTTAAGGAAGGGCTCCGGGAGGAATCCGTTCATGCGGTATTCTCGAAATTGCAGGAACATCATGATGCACTGCGCATGACTTTCAAGAAAAAAAATGAGACGATCATCCAGGAGAACCGGGGACTGGAGCATCCCCTTTCTGTCCGGGTTTTCGACTACCGGGATCAAAAAGAAACACCGGGGCGGGTTGAAAACGATATCCTTGGGCTCCAGGCCGGCATCGACCTGGAGACCGGTCCGTTAATGAAGCTGGGATTATTTCACCGTGACGGCGGCGACTACCTGTTAATTGTCGTTCACCACCTGGTGATCGACGGCGTATCATGGCGTATCCTTTTGGATGATATCGATACCTTATACCGGCAGTACAGCGACGGTGAGCCGTTGGTATTACCGTTAAAAACCGATTCCTTCAAAACCTGGTCGGAGAAGATATGCCGATTGGCCGACAGCCGGCAATTTTTGAATGAAAAATCTTACTGGGCCCGGTTGGAATCGACGCCGGTACCCGAAATAGGGAAAGATTTTGAAAACGATGATAATTATATCAGGGATATCGACACCTTAACCTTTTCCTTAAACGAGGAGGACACCCATCTCCTTTTAACGAAAGCCAATGAAGCGTTTGGAACGGGAATCGCCGATCTTCTTTTAACGGCCCTGGGTTTGACCGTCAAAAAAATTTATGGAATCGATCTCCTGTTAATCGCATTGGAAGGACACGGCAGGGAAGAAATTGTTAAGGATGTCGATATAAACCGGACAGTGGGATGGTTTACCAGCTTATACCCGGTATTGTTGGATTTTTCAAATGAACCGGGAGAAACGGACGAAATAAACCTCTCACGTATAATCAGGGAAGTCAAGGAGCAATTACGCCGGGTGCCGCATAAAGGCGTGGGGTATGGGATACTGAAGTATATCACTTCGGAAGAACATAAGAAAGATATAACTTTCAGGTTGAAGCCCCGGGTGCTTTTTAACTACCTGGGACAGTTTGATGAGGGCTTGAGGTCCTCCTGCTTCCGGGTTGAAAAAGAACCCGTTTCAGGCACTCGCAGTCCCGATGAAAAAATGGCCGCTCAACTTGAATTCTCAGGCATAATAACCGGTAAACGGTTGACAATGTCTGTTTCTTACAGCCACAGACAATACAAAACGGAAACCATCGCGGACTTATCGGAAAACTTTAAAAAAGTATTGACCCGGATAATCGCCTATTGTACTTCCCGGAAGGATAAAGTGTTGACACCCAGTGATTTCACATACCCCTCAATCTCTATAGAAACGCTCGACCGGTTACAAAACGACTATTCCTATTTAATAGAGGATATCTATCCGCTGACCCCTTTGCAGGAAGGGATGTTGTTTCATACACTGTTTGAAGAGGGTCAATCGGCATACCTTAATCAAATATCGCACAAGCTTCATAAAAGACTCGATATCCCCCTGGTTGAGAAAAGTGCGAACGAACTTTTCAAACGATTCGACATATTACGAACAGCCTTTGTTTACCAGGGAATCGAGCGCCCTTTACAGCTTGTTTTGAAACGGCGGCAGGTGGATTTTTCTTATTTTGATATCGGTAAACCGGCGGGGGCAGGGGACCCTGGGAAAAAGGATGAGAAAAAAAACGTAATGGAAGAATTCAGGAAGAAAGACAGGCAGCGTCTTTTTAACCCGGGGAAAGATGTGATGCTGCGCCTGGCGATTTTTCGCCTGGACGATGCCCGGTATGAATTTACCTGGAGTTTCCACCACATATTGATGGACGGCTGGTGCCTGGGGATATTGATCACAGAATTTTTCGAGATTTATAATTCTTTCATGGAGAAGAGGACTCCCCGTTTACCGGCGGTTATTCCCTATAAAAAATATATAGAATGGCTGGAAAAACGGGATAAAGAAAATTCAAAAGCCTATTGGACACAATACCTGGCGGGCTATGAAGAAACAGCGGGAATTCCGACACTAAAAAAAGAGGCTGAAAGTCACCGGGAACATGAGAACGTTGTCTTAACATTGGAGACGGGAAAAAGCAGGGCACTCGATAAACTGGCGGGACGAAACCAGGTCACCCTGAATACGCTCATAAATGCCGTATGGAGTATTCTCCTGGGGAAATATAACCGCAGGCAAGATGTCGTTTTCGGTACCGTGGTGTCCGGGCGTCCCCCGGAAATGGAAGGCGCGGAATCCATGGTAGGGTTGTTTATTAACACAATCCCGGTGCGGGTACATTATGAAAGAACGGCTAAATTCAGGGATTTACTCCGCGCGATCCAGGGAAAGGCCCTGGATAGTGAACCTCATCACTATTACCCGCTGGTGGAAATCCAGGCCCAATGTTTTTTGAAACAAAACCTGCTGGATCATATTATCGTATTTGAGAACTACCCGGAAGTGTCGCATGAAACTGCTTTATCCGATCTTGAAATATTTCAACAGACCAATTATGATTTCAATATTATCGTTGTCCCGGGGGAGCAATTATCCCTAAAGTTGGAATTCAATGGAAACAAGTATGACAGTGATTTCACCCGGGGAATTGCCGGGCAATTCAGCCTGGTATTCGATCAAATTATAATCGATGAAGACCTGGCCATCGAGGAATTGACGCTTTTATCGGAAAAGGAGAAAAGGCGGTTAATATTCGATTTTAACAAAACAGACGCGGCGTACCCCGGGGACAAAACAATACATGAACTCTTCCGGGAACAGGTTGAAAGAAGTCCCGGGAATATTGCCGCCGAAGAAATTGATACAGGACGTTCCATGTCTTATAAAGAATTAAATAGGAAGGCCGATCAATTATCGGTCTTGCTAAAAGAGAAAGGCATGGTCCCGGGAGACATCGCCGTCATAATAGGAGAACGCAGCCTGGAAATAATATCGGGAATACTGGCGGTATTGAAGGCGGGAGGGACTTATTTACCCCTGGACGCTAAAAACCCGGGTGAAAGGATAAAATATATACTGGAAGACAGCCGCGCGTGTTTCCTGCTGACACAAAAAAAGAAAATCGAGCCGCTCCGGATTGTTTTACAGGAGTTCCACCAGGACAGGATCATCGCTCTCGATGAAGAGGAAATTTATAAGGGAGACGGGATAAATGCTTACGTCGATATCCCGGCGAATGCCCCGGCTTATATCATCTATACTTCCGGGACCACCGGCAAGCCGAAAGGCGTAATTATACAGCACGGATCACTGGTCAATTATATCGTCTGGGCGGTAAAGATTTACTTTAAAAATGAACCCTTGAATTTTCCTTTCTATACTTCTATCGGATTTGATTTGACCGTCACATCCATATTTGCGCCCCTGATCTCCGGCTCTACCGTTATCGTTTACGGCGACCGGGATGAGGGAAACATGATCGAACGAATCATCGATGATAATAAAGCCGACATAATCAAATCGACCCCTTCTCATTTGTATATGATACAGGGTAAGACGGTCGATATCCCCGGTTGCAAGCTTAAGGTTTTTATCGTCGGCGGAGAAGCGTTGGGTTCTAAACTGGCCGGGGATATCGTGAACAATTTTAGCGGCAATATTGAAATTTACAATGAATACGGCCCTACCGAAGCCACGGTCGGCTGTATGCAGTACCGGTTCTCACCCCAAAAGGATACCGGTAAATCCGTTTCCATCGGCACTCCCGCGGATAATACCCATATTTACATCCTGGATCCCTATCTAAACCCTTTACCGGTAGGTGCCGTCGGGGAGCTGTGCGTGTCCGGGGCGGGCCTGGCAAGAGGTTATTTAAACAGACAAGAACTGACCGCGGAAAAATTTAACCGCGGCGCGGTACCCTCTTTAATTTCCCCTCTCTATAGAACCGGGGACCTGGCAAGATGGTTACCGGGTGGAGATATCGAACTCTTAGGCAGGATAGACCACCAGGTAAAGATAAGGGGCTTCCGGATCGAGTTGAACGAGATCGAAAGTACATTGCTGCGGCTTGAAACGGTGAAGGAAGCCGTGGTCCGGGCCAGGAAAGACGATGATGGAATCACGTATTTAGCTGCTTACCTGGTGACGGAAGAAGAACTCGATACCGGGGAACTCCGCACTCGCCTGAAAGAAATGCTGCCCTCCCATATGATCCCCTCCTATTTTGTCCGGGTAGATCGAATCCCCCTGACCCCCAACGGCAAAGTAAACGGGAAAGTCCTGGACTCATATCGAAATACCTTAGATACCGGCGCGGAAGGTGCGGCCCCTGGAAATGAAACGGAAAAGACGATCGCCGATATCTGGATGGAGGTACTTCAAGTGGATAGAGTCGGTGTTCACGACAGCTTTTTCGACATTGGGGGGCATTCTTTAAGCCTTGTTAAAGTAAACGGTAAGCTAAAAAAAGCATTTGGAATAGATATTACGCTTGCGGAAATGTTCAGGTATACGACAATTGCCGCACTGGCAGACTATTTTCGCCGGGAAAAATCCGGTGAAGGTGCAGTGGATGACAAAATAGCGGAAAAGGAAATAGACGAATCCGTAGATTACATGGAAGAGGCCGTCAATGTTTTGTTTCTTGATGAAATTAATTAAAAATCACGTGTACCTCGAAGATGTGGTGCGGCGGTAAGAGTAAGAATGACTAAAAAAATGGACGAGAACGCCAGGACAGGGCTTGAGATCGCAATAATCGGGATGGCCGGACGTTTCCCCGGGGCCGGTAATATCGATGAATATTGGGATAACCTGAAGAACGGTGTGGAATCCATCTCGTTCTTCTCCAAAGAAGAGCTGCACGGGGCCGGGGCCGACCCCCAATTACTGGATGATCCCTATTTTATAGGTGCAAAAGGAGTCCTGGAAAATAAAGCTTGTTTCGATGCCTCATTTTTTAATTACATACCGGGAGAAGCGGAAATAATGAATCCGCAAACGCGGATTTTCCTCGAATGTGCTTTCGAGGCGCTGGAGGATGCCGGGTATGATCCCGGACAGTACGACGGATCGATCGGGCTTTACGCGGGGGCCGCATCCAGCCTGCATTGGGAAATTCTAACCCGCGTGTCCGGGAAAAGCGATGAAATAGGCCAATATTTAGCGACAAATTTATCCGATAGAGATTTCATTAATTCTCGAGTCGCTAACAAATTAGGCCTGACCGGGCCCACTTTTGTCATTAATACGGCCTGTTCGACTTCCCTGGTGGCTATCCACGTGGGGTGCCGGGCACTGTTGATCGGTGAATGCAAGATGGTGTTGGCCGGGGGAATTCGGGTAACCACATCGCCGGACCAGGGGTATTTGTACCGGGAAGGAATGATCCGGTCCCCTGACGGGCACTGCCGGGCCTTCGATGCAAAGGCAATGGGAACCGTCGATGGAGACGGCGTGGGATTGGTGGTACTCAAACGCCTGCAAAATGCTATCGATGACGGAGATCATTTGTACGGCATAATAAAAGGTTCCGCAATCAACAACGACGGCGGCAGGAGTTTAGGTTTCGAGGCCCCCAGCGTGGAGGGACAGGCGGAAGCCATTCGCAAGGCCCAACGTATCGCACGGGTAGAGCCGGAAACGATTCGCTATATCGAAACCCACGGCACCGGTACGGCCCTGGGAGACCCGGTAGAGATCGAAGCCCTGAAGTTGGCGTTCGGAACAAATAAGAAAAGGTTCTGTGCCATCGGTTCCGTTAAAACCAATATCGGACACCTGGACACCGCCGCCGGGGTTGCCGGTCTTATTAAAACGGTCCTTGCACTAAAGCATAAACGAATCCCACCGAGTTTACATTTTAACACCCCCAACCCGGGAATCGATTTTGAAAATACCCCCTTTTATGTAAATTCGGAGTTGAATGAATGGAAAAATTGCGAAGGCCCCTTAAGGGCGGGGGTCAGTTCCTTCGGTATCGGCGGGACCAATGCACATGTCGTCCTGGAGGAAGCGCCGCAAATCGGGGATTCATCGGGAAGTCGAAAATTCCAGGTGATCCTGCTTTCGGGCAAGACGGAAACGGCACGGGATCGAGAAACCGGAAACCTGGCGAAACATTTACAAAAAAATCCCGGTATTAATCTCCCGGATGTCGCATATACCTTGAAGACCGGGAGAAAACATTTCGATTATAGAAGAATGGTCATGTGTTCGCATGTCGAGGAGGCAATCGCCGCATTATCGTCTCTTGATCCGAGCCGGGTGAATTCATTTTTCACCCGCGACGATAATAGACCCGTGGTCTTTATGTTTCCAGGGCAGGGAGCCCAATATGCGGATATGGCGCTGGATTTGTACCGAACGGAACCGGTATACCGGGAGGAGATGGACCGTTGTTTAAATATCCTGGCACCGTTAATGGAAGATGATATAAAACAGGTAGACCCCGTAAAGATCGATCAAACCCGAATCGCCCAGCCGCTTCTCCTGGCAACGGAGTACTCCCTGGCGAAATTATTGATGAACTGGGGGATCACGCCCGGGGCAATGATCGGCCACAGTATCGGCGAATATACCGCGGCATGCATTGCCGGGGTTTTTTCCATAGAGGATGCGTTGAAGTTGAGCGTAATAAGGGGGCGGTTGATGCAAGAAATGCCCCCCGGGTCGATGGCCGGCGTCCCGCTTTCCAGGGAGCAATTGGAACCGGTTTTAGAATCCCATAAAAACATCTCTTTAGCCGCGGTCAACAGTCCCTCGCACTGCGTCGTTTCCGGCCCCCATGACGCCGTCGCCGATTTGGCGCGGCAATTGAAAGAGATGGGAGTCGATTGCCGGACACTTCATACCTCGCATGCCTTTCATTCCCAAATGATGACCCCCGTTATGGAGAACTTTATTAAGGTTATCGAACGGATTGCCCTGGATAAACCCGGGATTTCTTATATGTCCAACTTAACGGGAAAGTGGATATCCGGTGAGGAAACCCGTGACCCCGCCTATTGGGCCGCACATTTACGAAAAACGGTCCTGTTCTCGGACGGGATAAAGGAATTGTTAAAAATAGAGGGCGCAGTCTTCCTGGAGGTCGGCCCGGGAAAAGCCCTGAGCACATTTTTTAGGCAGCACACTAACACAGACTCCAATCGATGGGCCGTAAATTTAATGAGACACCCCCGGGAAGAGATTGCGGACAGCGAGTACCTGCTGCGCAAAATAGGACAATTATGGCTTTACGGCGTAAAAATCGGTTGGGATCAATTTTACCGGGATGAAAGGAGGCTGCGGGTCGCTCTTCCTACCTATCCTTTCGAAAAGCATCGCTACTGGATTGAAGATAACCTCCTCGACGGCGGCACCCACATCTTGCCCCAAAAACCGCGGTTGAGTAAAATGACGGATGTGGCGGATTTTTTCTATGCTCCCTTGTGGAAGCAATCCATGCTCGATGAAGGAACGGCAGGCGGCAACCCTGCCGAGAGAACGTTTCTCGTGTTCCTCGACCCGTCGGGATTTGGCGTTCGATGGGCCGAACAATTGAGAGACGAAGGATATGAAGTGATCACCGTGGAAAAAGGCGGTGAATTCCGGGAGACCGGCAAAGGTGAATTCACTCTCAACCCGGCTAATGCAGGGGACTACCGTGCATTGATTCATGAACTCAGCCGGGCGGGCGCCGTTCCGGCATTCATCCTGCACTTATGGAGCATAACCGGGAAAGACGGGATACCGGTCCCGGATATCGACACATTCGATACCGCTCAAAACCCGGGCTTTTACAGCCTTGTCTATCTCGCCCGTGCCGCGGCCGGGGAAAATATAACCCATGATCTTCACATCACGGCGGTGTCCGACAACCTCCGGGACGTCACCGGCGAAGAGCCGCTCAGCCCTGGAAAATCCACCGTTCTCGGTGCCGTAAAAGTCATACCCCAGGAATTTCCCAACATCCGCTGCCGAAGTATAGACATTCTTTTACCACCCCCCGGCAGCAGACGGGAGGATGAGCTTATCCGGCTGCTGTCGGCGGAAGTTTCAACGCCGTCCAACGATACCATCGTCGCCTATCGTAACAACCGCCGCTGGGTTCAAATCTTCGAGGCCGTCCGCCTGGTCCCGGATGAAAAAAGGTCATCCAAACGGCCGCTTCGCCGGGGAGGCGTTTACCTGGTAACCGGGGGACTCGGGAAGATCGGCCTGTTGTTTGCCGAGTTTCTTGTCGAAGCCGCCGGCGCCCGGGTGATATTGACCGGAAGATCCGCTTTTCCCGACAGGCGGGAATGGGATCGCCGGTTAACCGGTCTCCGCCCTTCGGACGCCGTCGGCCAGACCATTCGCCGGATAAAAGCACTTGAAGAAAAAGGCGGGAAAGTCATGGTTTTTAGTGCCGACACGGCGGATGCGGTTCGCATGAGGGAAGTTGTCGCACAGGCGGAAAAAAGTTTCGGACCCGTCAACGGGGTGCTGCACGCCGCCGGGGTAACCCGGGACAATGCCAACCAATGCGCGATTGAAGATACCTCCGAAGCTGTGGGAAATTTACAATTCCGCTCAAAGGTGCATGGACTTTTAGTATTGGATGAGATATTCAAAGATAGGGAACTTGATTTTTGTTTATTGACATCTTCGTTGGCCTCTATTTTGGGGGGGCTCGGTTTTGCCGCCTATTCCGCCGCCAATATATTCATGGACACCTTTGTTAAATGGCGCAGCCGGTACAATTCCTCCCGATGGATAAGCGTTAATTGGGACGGTTGGCAACCGGGGGAAACAGGGGACGAAAATCCGGGGGAACTCCTCATAACACCGGCAGAGGGAAAAACGGCTTTCGACCGGATAATAACCCTCTGGAAAGAAAACCAGGTGGTCGTATCCACCGGTGATTTGCACGCCCGTTTGGATCGGTGGATTAAAATGGAACCCCCCGCGGAAGCGGATGACCCGGAAGGCAAAGAGGAGTCCCGGATGAGCGACAGACCCGCCGTGACAACCGCCTATGCCGCTCCCCGCAGCGAGCTCGAACGTGCAATCGCCCGCATATGGAAGCAATTCTTCGGGTTCCGGCAAATAGGAATAGACGATGATTTCTTCGAGTTGGGGGGCGATTCTTTAAAAATCATGGGAGTCTCCGCAAAAATTCATAAAGAATTACAGGTGGAAATCCCCATAAAGACATTTTTTAACAACCCGACCATCCGAAAGCTTGCCCGGTACCTGACCGGTGCCGGAGGAAAGAATTTTTTTGCCATCGAGCCCGTGGAACAAAAAGAGTATTACCCGTTATTCTCTGCCCAAAAACGCCTGTATTTCTTGCAGAAAATGGAGATAGAGAGTACCGCTTACAATATTCCTCACATGCTGCTGCTGGAAGGAAAAGTAAATCCGGGGATGCTGAAACGTGCATTTACGAAGATAATAAAGCGGCATGAAAGCTTAAGAACATCATTCCTGGGAATAAATGAGGTACCGGTCCAGTTCATTCACAGCGAAGTGGAATTTGAAATCGAACATTATGAAGTCAATCCCGGCTTACCTCTTTCGTCCGGTCCGGCAGGGGAGACCGTCAAACGATTTATCAGGCCGTTCGATCTTTCTCAGGCACCGCTGCTGCGGGTCGGCTTGCTAAAGACCGGCGAAAGCAGGCATATCCTTATGGTTGATATGCACCATATTATATCCGACGGCCTATCCACCGGCAACTTTATAAAAGAGCTTACGACATTTTACACCGGGCAGGAGCCCTTAACCTTAAGAATACAGTACAAAGATTACGCCGAATGGAAAGTGCGTGAAAAAGGAAATGAAAAAATAAAAAAGCAAGAGGAGTTTTGGTTAACGAAATTTGCCGGTAAGATACCGGTACTGAACCTGCCGGTGGACTTCAAAAGGCCCCCTGTGCAGAGTTTTGCAGGGGACATCGTCAAATTTGAAATCGGCGGGAAGGAAACCGCGGGCTTAAAAGAACTGGCGGCACGGGAGAAGGTTACCCTGTTTATGCTGCTGACGGCCATTTATAATATCCTGCTGGCGAAAATATGCCGCCAGCCGGAAATTGTCGTGGGAACAGTCGTGGCCGGGCGGAGGCATCAGAACCTGGAACCGCTTATCGGTATGTTTGTAAATACACTGGCCCTGAAAATCCATGTGGACCCGGACGATATCTTCGTGAATTTTTTGCAGGAAACCAAAAGGACAATATTGGAGGCATTCGACAACCAGGAATACCCCTTTGACGACCTGGTGGAAAAAGTGGCATTGGACCGGGATATCAGCCGGAATCCCCTTTTCGATGTCATGTTCATATTACAGAACCTGGAAAACGAAAGTCTCGAGCTTCCGGGTTTGAAATTAACCCCCCTCCCCATGGAACACACCACATCCAAATTCGACTTCAATTTTATCTCACATGAGTCGGGGGAATCGCTGAAATTTGAAGTGGAATACAGCACAACTCTCTTTAAGAGAGAGACGATAGATCGATTCATATTATATTTCAGGAACATAATATCCGCCGTTATCGATCAACCCGGGATGACGGTATCTAAAATTAAGAGAAGCAGCGAAACCCGGGAAGAGAAGAGAAATGCGATATTGACTCGATACAGTAAGAGCCTGGAAATTGAGTAAAAAATGCAATGGGAGTGAACGTTAGAAAATGAAAGAAAAAATATTTCAAAACCGGTTAAAAGAGTGTTTAAAGCAGTTTAAAGATAACATTGCCATCCAGTACGGCCGCCGGTTCATGACCTATAAACAACTGGATGAAGAGTCCGATCGTATTGCCCGTTGGATTATTGAGAAAGGAATCTCAAGGCAAACCTTTATCGGGATACTGACGGATGACAGGATGGACCTTATTACCGTCATCACCGGGACATTGAAAGCCGGCTGTATCATTGTCCCGCTGTATTCCGCTTACCCCACCGAACGATTAAAGTCGATGATCGATGTGATTCGGCTGGAGTGTATATTCATCGACGGCAAGAATGCCGACCGTTTCAAGAGTGATGGAATGCCGCCGGGAAAAGGTACGCCCTTTATACCGGTCGAGGATCTCCACGGGGGAAATGGGGGTTTGAATTCGAGCGCAGCGGGTAAACCCGAAGTGGACGCCGATCCCGAGGACCCGCTGTACGTTCACTTTACTTCCGGGACCACCGGCATACCCAAAGCCATCGTCGGTAAAAATAAAAGTTTGCTGCATTTTCTTCAATGGGAGATCGAGGCCTTCACGCTCGGGAGTAAATCCCGTGTCGCTCAATTTACCATACCCGGTTTCGATCCTTTTCTCAGGGATGTATTTGCCCCCCTGCTGGCAGGAGGTACAATCTGTGCCCCCGAAGACAAAGATGTCGTGATGGATGCCGATGCGCTGAAAGAGTGGGTGGATAACAACCGTATCACTCTCATTCACTGCGTGCCCAGCCTGTTCAGGTTATTAAGCTCCGGTACGTTATCCCCCGGTCATTTCAAATCCCTGGAAGCCATTATGCTGGCCGGGGAAAAAATAAATCCGTCGGACCTCGTCGATTGGTATGACGTATTCGGGGAGAGGATACGACTGGCCAATTGTTACGGTCCCACCGAAACCACCATGAGTAAAGCATGTTATTTTATCCGGCAGTCGGACGTCAACCGTGAAAGGATCCCCATCGGGAAACCCATCAAAGGCGCCGATCTTATCATCCTGGATGAAGAGATGAATATCTGCGATTCCCTGGAGGAGGGGGACATTTATATTCGCACCCCCTATAGGAGCTGCGGATATTACAACGATCCCGTGCTGAACAGGGAAAAATTCATCCCGAACCCGTTTAACGACGATCCCAACGATATACTTTACAAAAGCGGCGACCTGGGAAGGGTTTTACTGGATGGAAACATCGATATTTTGGGCCGCGTGGACCGCCAGGTAAAGATACGGGGGTATCGAGTCGAATTAGAGGAGATAGAAACCCTGTTGGTCAGTCATCCCTCGATAAGAGAGGCCGTTGTTGTCAAAAGAGAGGACCCGGCCGGGGGTGAAATGTTATGCGCCTATGTCACATTGATCGAAAAAGGAAAAAAGGCGGAAGAAAATGACGAATTTACCAACGATTTAAGAGAATATCTTTTATTGGAATTACCGGCTTATATGGTACCCACCCTGATCATGAGGATGGATGACATCCCGCGGAGAGCAACGGGAAAAGTTGATTTCGACCGGCTGCCCGATATCTTCCTGGAACTGGAAAAAAAGTATGTCCCCCCTGGAAACGATATCGAACGCAGGCTTTACAAACTCTGGAACGAAATCCTGGGCATTGAGAAAATAAGTATTCATGACCGTTTTATCCACCTGGGAGGAAATTCGCTGAACATTATGTCCCTTGTTTCGAAAATTCACCGGGAATTTGACATAAGGATCTCCCTGGGAGAGATATTTAAAAATCCTACAATCCGGATGCAGGCCGGGCTCATTGGGGGACCCAAACTGGATAAATACGCATCGATAGAAAAGGTTGAAGAAAAAGAATACTATGTCTTATCGTCGGCACAAAAGAGAATATATATCGTGCACCAATTGGAGCCGGAGAGCACGGCTTACAATATGCCGCAAATAGTGTTGTTGGAAGGTGAATTGGAAAGAGAAAAACTGGCGGAAATCTTTAGAGGTTTAATACAAAGGCATGACAGTTTAAGAACTTCATTTATATCGTTGGATGGACCAACCGTACATAAAATTCACGACCGGGTGGACTTTGAAATCGAATATTATTCGCCATGGGGCAATGGATATTCGAGTTTGGAAGACGAGGACGCTGCGTTTGAAGCTGCGATTAACGAGGCCAAAAATCGTTTTGTTCGTCCTTTTGATTTGTCCGGCGCGCCGCTTCTGCGTGTCGGCCTGGTAAAGATCGGCGAAACCAGGCATATCCTCATGGTGGATATGCATCACATCATTTCGGATGGGGTCTCTCATGCAATATTGACAAGAGATTTTATAGACTTGTATAGAGGACGCAAACTATTGCCGCTGCCCTTGCAATACAAAGATTTTACGGAATGGGAATACCGGCGCCGTGAATCGGGGCAGATCAAAAAACAGGAAGAGTACTGGCTCAATCGATTTAAGGGTGAATTACCCATATTAACATTACCTACCGATTACCCCAGACCCCTTGCCCGCAGTTTTGATGATGGGGGTACCATCGACTTCACATTGGAAAAGTCCATTACGGAGAAATTACATGAGTTGGTAATAAAGACGGATACCACAATATTTGTCGTTTTATTGGCCATATACAATGTGTTGTTGTTCAAAATCACGGGCCAGGAAGACATAACGGTCGGTTCCTCTATTACCGGCAGGTCTCATGCGGATTTGCAAAACGTGATCGGGGTATTTGTCAATATGCTGGCCATGAGAAACCTGCCCGGGGGTGAAAAAACCTTCCTGGAATTCCTGGAGGAAGTAAAAGAAAATGCGCTTAATGCGTTTGAAAACCAGGATTATCCGTTTGATGAACTGGTGAATAAGTTAAGGCTGCAGGGCGATAACAGCAGGAACCCTTTATTCGATACTGAATTTGCGATGAATAATATGGAGATACCGGAGGTCGAAATTCCCGGTTTAAAATTAGAACCCTATGACAATGGCGTGAGGTTCGCGAAATTTGATTTGCATTTCACGGTTGTCGATCGCGATGATATCATCGATATAACTCTGCGTTATTCCACCGCTTTATATAAAAAATCCACTGTCTGCCGGATTACGGAACATTATATCGAGATTGCCGGGCAATTGGCGGCGGACCTGGAAATAAAACTAAAAAATATCTCGATATCTCATGATTTTCTGTCGGCCCAATCAAATATTATAGAAGAAGTACAGGGCGATTTTGAAATTTAAAAACTAAAGAAAAGGAGAACTCGGATGCCTGGAATTAACAACAAAACCATACAGGGAAATGACCCGGCACAAATGAAAATTCTTTTGGCCGTATTGCCCTATTGGGCGCCGGTACTTCCCCCCGTGGGATTGGCAAGGCTTAAAAGCTTTCTCACCCCCCACGGATATCCTGTAAAAGTAGTGGATTTAATTGTGAAAAATGAAACCCTCGAGTTTTATTACGGTTATTTCGACGTGTTACGCAAATGCATACCGGAAGAGAACAGGGGAAATTTTAAAAACATCGGGCACGATGTTTTGCAAAACCATATGATGGCCCATCAGAATTACCGGGAAAAAGAAAAATATATCGAATTGGTAAAGATATTGATCTATAAATCCTATTACATCCATGTTGACGATTCATATATTTATGAACTGGATGACGTTATTTCCAATTATTTCAATAGGCTGAAAGAGTATTTCCTTTTTTTGTTGGAATTCGAAAACCCCCGGGTCCTGGGATTAACCGTCTACAGGGATACCATCGCGGCTTCCCTCTTTGTTTTGAAACTCGCCAAAGAGAAATATCCTCACATCAAAACCGTGATTGGCGGGGGCGTTTTTGCCGATTCTCATTCCCCGGGAACACCCAACTACGAAAGACTCCTGGAAACCACAAAAGATTATATAGACAAAATTATCATCGGGGAGGGGGAGTTATTATTTCTAAAATATTTGCGAGGAGAGTTACCCCCATCACAGCGGGTCTATACAACGGATGATATCGGTGGTGAGATATTGGATTTAAAGGGTGCCGCCGTCCCGGATCTATCGGATTTAAATATCCGCAAGTATTCTCATCTCCCGGCCACGGCGTCTTTCAGTTGTCCCTATAAATGCAGCTTTTGCAATGAAATAAAATTCCGGGGCAAATTCAGGAAGAGAAATATTAAAGAGACCGTCGATGAAATGGAAACGCTTTACAAAATGGTGGAACTCAATAATGTCAATTCCGGGCACCAATTATTTTTTATGACCGACTCGCTGATTAACCCGGTTGTCGACGACCTGGCAGCGGAGTTGATCCGGCGGAATCTCTCATTGTACTATGATGGATATTATAAGGTCGACAGCGCCGCGATGGACCCCAAAAACACATTTACCTGGAGAGAAAGCGGTTTATACCGGGTGAGACTGGGGGTTGAAAGCGGCTCCCAGCGAATATTGAATTTGATGCATAAAGGAATTACCGTCGAGCAGATCAGGGGAGCAGTGACTGGTTTTGCCATGGCCGGGATAAAAACCACTACTTACTGGGTCATCGGGCATCCCGGGGAAACCGAGGAAGATTTCCGGATGACACTGGACCTGGTGGCGGAATTAAAAAATAGTATCTATCAGGCCGAATGCAACCCTTTCCTTTATCATTATTCCGGGCAGAACAGTACCGATGAGTGGAAAGACAAACGAAAACGATTATACCCGGAATCAGCAAGCGACATATTGATCTTCGATTATTGGACCCTCGATATAGAGCCGCTGCGGGAACTGGCTTATGAACGGATGTACCGCTTTGTCAATCATTGTAAAAAACTGGGCATACCCAATCCATACTCGTTAAAAGAAAGTTTTGACGCCGACCGGAGATGGGAAAAATTGCAGAAGTTTGCCGTTCCCCCTATGGATAAATTCGGTGAAGAGGGGATGTTTATTAAGGACAATCTAAGGCAGCGCGCATTTGCCGAAAAAGTCAACCGGTACGATGGGGATTTCGATTTTTAATCCCTTTAACTTTGAAAGGAAATAAGAAAAAAAATCAGCAGATTAACGACAAGAGGTTTAAAAAATGAATGATAGAAATTTTAACAGGGAAGTCTTATCGGGTGCAAGTCGATTTTCCCGGGAGAAAGAGTACTGGACCGACAAATTGTCCTGTGACCTGGGAACAAGCCACTTTCCTTACGAGTATGATCAAAACGAAGGGCACGGCAATAAGACCGGGTCCGGCGCCCCTGCTCTTGTTTCATTGAAATTCGAGGTGGCGGGGGAACTCTTTACCCGGTTGGTCGACATATCCAGGCATTCGGATTCGAGGTTATTTGTTCTCCTCGTTATGGGACTGTCGCTTTTACTTCAAAAATATACGGGCCATGAAGATATCGTTATCGGGGCACCTATAGACAGGCAAAACATCGAAGGCGATTACATCAACACTATCCTGGCCTTAAGAAGTCAAATATCCACATCTATGACGATTAAAGAGTTTTTGCTCCAGGTGAGGCAGACCATTGTCGGGGCCTGTGAAAACCAGAACTATCCCCTTGAGAGTTTTCACTATGAATTGAACATGCCGGTGAATGAGGATGATCATTTCCTTTTATTCGATCACGCGATCTTGCTCGAAAATATTCATGATAAAAATTATATAGATCATCTTAAACTTAGCATGATATTTTCCTTCAACCGAACCGGCGAATGCCTGGAAGGGGAAGTGGAATACAATCCGTTACTGTATAAGAAAGAGAGCATCGAACGGATTATCGGTTATTTTACCCGCTTATTAAAAAATGCCTTTGATAATCCCGGGGCCCGGGTTGCCGACCTGGAAATACTGGGGGAAAAAGAGAAAGAGTACCTTGTGGTTGAAATGAACGATACCGGGGCGGAATACCCGCTGGATACGACCATCCAAAAATTATTCGAAACGCAGGTAGAAAAAAATCCCGGCAACATTGCGGTTGAAGAGGCCGACGGCCATCGTTCCATCTCTTATAAAGAACTCGATGAACGTGCCAATCAATTGGCGTCGTTGTTGAGAGAAAAAGGGGCCGGTACGGGAACCATCGTAGCGATAATGGGAGAACGCACCCTCGAGATCGTAATAGGGATATTGGCTATATTAAAAGCCGGGGGCGTATATTTACCCATAGACGCACAGAATCCCGATGAGCGGATAAGATTTATCCTGTCGGACAGCCGCGCGTTTATCGTTTTATCACAAGCGAAAATAATCGACCGGCGCAGCGATGTTTTCCGGGAGTTTTTACCGGGAAATGTCATCCCTATCGATAATAGAAATATTTATACCGGGAAAACCGCCAATCCCGGTGTCCGGGTTCATTCCTCGGACCTCGCTTATATCATTTACACGTCCGGCACCACCGGCAAACCCAAAGGTGTAATGATCGAGCATAACTCCCTGGTTAATTACATCCATTGGGCGGTAAAGGAGTATGTGAAAGAAGATCCCGTAAATTTCCCTTTTTATACGTCGATGGGATTTGATTTGACCATAACGTCGATTTTCACTCCATTGATATCCGGGAATACCGTTATCGTGTACAGCGGTTGGAATAAGGGAAATCTCATCGAGAGAATCGTCGATGACAATAACGCCGGCGTTATCAAATTAACCCCATCACATCTGCATATGATACAGGATAAGAAGATAGACCGTTCCAGTTGCAAAATCAGACGTTTCGTCGTCGGTGGCGAAGCCCTGGAATGTCGACTGGCCGGGGATATCCATGAAAATTCCGGGGGAGATATCGAGATATACAACGAATACGGTCCGACGGAAGCCACCGTCGGCTGTATGCTGCATAAGTTCGATCCCGCCCGGGACGGCGGAAGGTCGGTATCCATCGGGAATGCCGCCGCCAATACCGGGATATATTTATTGGATAAAGATTTGCACCCTGTGCCCCCGGGAGCCGTCGGGGAGATCTATGTCGGGGGGGCCGGGGTCGCACGCGGTTACCTGAACAAAGTCGAGTTGACCGTTGAAAAATTCCCGGCCAATCCATTTGTCAGGGGGGAGTTGATGTATAAAACCGGTGATATGGCCCGGTGGTTGGACACCGGCGACATCGAATTTGTGGGCAGGATCGATCACCAGGTAAAGATAAGGGGATTTCGTATCGAACTGGCGGAGATCGAAAGTCAATTACTGCAGTATAAAACGATAAAAAAAGTGGTCGCGGCAGTCAAGGAAGCAGCCGGGGACAACCATATCTGTGCTTATATTGTTTCCGGCGAAGAATTTAGCGTTTCGGAACTGAGAGAGTACCTGGCCGGGAAGTTACCCGATTACATGATCCCTTCATATTTTGTCCGGATAGATGATATCCCGTTAACGCCAAACGGAAAGATCGATATGAACGCATTACCCGAACCGGGGATTAAAGTAGAGATCGAATATGTGGCCCCCCGTAATGAAACGGAAATGAAATTGCAGGAGATATGGTCGGAAATATTGGGCCTGGATGCGGGTCTTATCGGCATCGATTATAATTTCTTCGAATTGGGCGGGCATTCCCTCTCCGGGACCGTGCTGACCGCCAAAATACATAAAACCTTCGATGTTAAAGTAGCCCTTGCCGACCTGTTTCGTATGCCTACGATAAGGGAACTATCACAGTTGTTGGAAAAATCCGGGAAAATGAAATTCAGTCCCATAGAAGCGGTGGAAGAAAAAGAATACTACCTGTTATCAGCCGCCCAAAAGCGGTTATATGTTTTGCAAGAACTGGAAAAAGATAATAATGTAAATTACAATATGCCGTTTGCGTATACCATAGAAGGAAAATTCAATATTGATAAATTGAACTCGGCTTTTAAAAAATTAATATTAAGACACGAAAGTTTCAGGACATCATTTGAAATAGTAGATGACGAACCGGTGCAGAGAATACATCGTGACGTGGAATTTAATATTGAGCATTATGAATCGGAAGGCTCAACAATTCAGACGGTCGTAAAAACCGTTATCAGGGCATTTGATCTCGATAAAGCGCCATTATTAAGAGTGGGAGTGATAAAAATTAGCGAAGATAATCATATTTTAATCATCGATATGCACCATATTATTTCGGATGGCGTATCGATAAATATCATCTTAAAAGATTTTTCAACTTTATATAACGATAGAGAACCGGCGGATCTGGCAATTCAATATAGAGATTACTCCGAATGGCAAAACAGTGAGAAACACAAAGAGTTATTAAAGAATCAAGAGGCGTATTGGTTGAAAAAATTCGATGGAGAAGTTCCTTTATTGGATCTCCCCACCGATTACAGCCGGTCGGCGTTACAACGTTTTAAAGGAAATATGATAAATTTTTCAATAGATGAACAACTTAGAGACAAGATCAGGGAATTGGAAAAGAGGAGTGAATCCACATTGTTCATAATACTGCTGTCAATATTCAATGTTCTCCTGATGCGTTACAGCGGACAGGAAGATATCGTTGTCGGGACATTAAACATGGGGAGATCGCATATCGAATTGGAAAACATCGTGGGGGTTTTATTAAATACTATCCCTATAAGAAGTTTTCCCGGGAAAGATAAATGCTTTTTTGATTATATATCGGAAGTGAAACGTGAAACTTTGGATTCATTCGAGAATTCGGATTATCAATATGACGAGTTGGTGGATAAAATTTGGATTGACAGGAATATCGGTAGAAATCCCCTTTTTGATGCCATGTTACTCCTTCAAAACATTGAAAAAGGAAAGCGGGATATTGAAGATATGGTGTTAAAAGATTTTGACCTGGAACGAAGAATCGCCCTCCTTGATCTTCGATTGGTGGCGGACGAAATCGGAGATGAGCTTATATTTAGCCTCGAATATTCGACGAGCTTATTTAAAACCGAAACGATCGAGCAAATGATCCGGCATTTTATAAAAATTATGCGCGAGGTCACCGCCAACCCCAAACGGAATATCCTGGAATACGATTTACTTGATGAAGAAGAGAAAAAACAAATTTTAACCGAATTTAACGGTGTGAAAATGGATTTCCCCGGGGACAGATCAGTCCTGCACTATGTGGAAGAATGGGCGGAAAAAACACCCGACCATGTTGCACTTGCCGGTGATGGAAATCAAATTACATACCGTCATTTAAACCGTTTATCCAACCGGTTGGCCCGGGATTCCGGGAAATTGGGCGCGCATTTGGACCATTATGCGATCATTCTATTGGAACGTTCCATTTTAATGGCGGTAAGCATTATATCGGTCTGGAAGTCCGGCGGCGCTTATATCCCGATCGATATCCAATACCCGGCAAAGAGAATCTCGGGAATCATCGAAGATTCGGGCTCGGATGTCGTGATTTCCAATCGCCGGTACGTGGCTCCCGGTGTTGAAAAAGAATTAAAGTGTAAAATGATATTCCCGGAAGAAATTCTATTTGAAAACGGGAAGGCGGGGGATGCGGACAATTTGAATTCCCGTATAGACATGAACAACCTGTCCTATATTATTTACACCTCCGGTTCTACCGGGAAGCCAAAAGGTGTAATGATCGAACATATCGGGATGATGAACCATATCCATGCCAAAATCCATGACCTCCGGCTAACGGGCGGGAGTATTATCGCTCAAAATGCGTCCCATACATTCGACATATCTGTCTGGCAATTCTTTGCGGCGATTGCCGCGGGGGGAAAGTCTATTATTTTCCCCGATAAAATAATCCTGGATACAGATGTTTTTCTTAAACAAATTATTGGCACCGGGGTTACCGTTTTGGAAGTCGTTCCTTCTTATTTATCGGTTCTATTGGACGCCATGGAAGGACAATTCGATCCGAGGCCCGCGCTTGAATATTTATTGGTGACCGGGGAGGTATTAAAACCCGTGCTGGTGGCGCGTTGGTTTAAACAATTTCCCGGTATCAGGTTAATTAACGCCTATGGCCCCACTGAAGCATCGGACGATATCACTCATCACATCATCGATAAAGACCCTCATATGGACCAAATCCCGATCGGTCGCCCCCTGCAAAATTTAAATATCTATATTGTCGATGAACGAATGAACCTGGTGCCCATAGGAGTCAAAGGTGAAATATGCGTGTCCGGTGTCGGTGTGGGAAAAGGCTATGTAAATAATGAGGCAAAAACGAAAGAAGTATTCATGGAAGACCCTTTCCGTACCGGGGAAGGGGTAAGGCTCTATAAAACCGGGGATTTGGGGAGATGGCTGCCGGATGGTGTCATAGAATTCCATGGGAGGAAAGATTACCAGGTCAAGATCCGGGGATATCGCATCGAATTGGAAGAAATTGAAAACATATTGACACGGTATACGAAGGTCAAAGAAGCGGCGGCGATCGACCGGGAGGTGAAAGGTCCGGGTCAACAGGGGATAAAAATCCTCTGTGCGTATTTAACGGGAGTAAACAACGAGGATATCCCCGGGATAAAACAGCGTTTGTCGGAACACATACCCCAGTATATGATCCCGACACAATTTTTTGTCCTGGATCGATTACCGTTAACGGAAAATGGAAAAGTCGACCGCAAAAAACTTCCGGCGCCGGAGGGCGACTTTACCGGGGAATACACCGGCCCCAGGAATAGGACCGAGGAAAAACTGGTGGAAATCTGGGCGGATGTATTAAACGAAGACAAAAGTAAGCTAAGTATCGACCAGGATTTTTTCGAAATGGGCGGGCACTCCTTAAAAGCAATTACTTTAATTTCAAAGATCCATAAAGAAATGAATGTAAGAATATCCCTGGCCGAGATATTTCAACACCCGTCGATCAGGGGGATATCCGAGAACTTCCTCGACGCCATCGAAGAAAAATATGTCGCGTTGGAACCGGTCGAAAAAAAGGACTATTATGCCGTTTCCTCCGCGCAGCGACGGCTATATGCCCTGCAGCAGTTGAATATATCCGGCACGGGCTATAACTTACCTGTCTTTATTATCCTGGAAGGAACGTTTGATATGCATAAAATGGAAGCGACATTCCATAAATTGATCGAAAGGTACGAGAGTTTCAGGACCTCATTCGAGTTGATCGAAGGCGAGCCGGTTCAAAAAATATCCGGTCCGGGGGATGTCGAACTTGAACCGGAGTATTTTAACTTATTCACGGGTTCGATGGAACCTACCGCGGATGAACTCGAGCTTGAAATGAGAAATTTTGTCCGGCCTTTTGATCTGACCGAACCTCCCCTGTTAAGAGTAAGATTGGACAAGGCCGGCGAAAGAAAGCATATACTGATGGTGGATATGCACCATATTATCTCGGATGGGATTTCTCACAATATTTTAGTAGAAAATTTTGTTTCCCTATACAATGGCGCTGATTTGCCCCCGTTATCTTTCCAGTATAAAGAATTTGCGGATTGGCAAAACCGGGAAAAAATAAAAGAATCGCTTAAGAAGCAGGAGGCGTACTGGTTAGCCGTGCTGGGAGGAGAATTACCGTCGCTCGATATTCCTCTCGATTATTCCAGGCCGGCGATCCAGGATATCGAAGGAGATGCGATATATTTCATCATCAATAATGAAAAAACCGATGCATTAAAAAGAATTGCGGCCGAAAGAGGCGTTACGCTGTACATGGTATTACTTTCCATATTTAACATCCTGCTGTCCAAGATAAGCGGGCAGGAAGATATAGTTATAGGGACCCCCGTGGGCGGACGCAGGCACGCCGACCTTGAAAAGATCATCGGGATGTTTGTCAATACGCTGCCGCTAAGAAATTTTCCCCAAAAGGACATATCCTTCACCGATTTTCTATATGATGTAAAAGCCGGGACAATCGATGCTTTCGATAACCAGGACTATCAATTTGAAGATATGGTGAAGAAAATTGGGGTAAAGAGGGATACGAGTCGAAACCCTATATTCGATGTCCTGTTTTCTTACCTCGATTTTAATCCTGGAACCGGTGATATTCCCATGGATGATAAAGCGGAATTAAAATACACGTGGTATCAGCGGGAAAGAAAAACGTCCAAATTCGATTTAACCCTGGAAATATCGGTAGGATCGAATCTATCCTGCGTCTTCGAGTACTGTACGAAATTATTTAAGAAAGAAAAAATCGAACGGTTCATCAAGTATTGGGATGAAATCATCTCCACGGTGACCGGTGATGAAAATATCCTCATTATGGATATAAAAATATCACATGAACTACTGGAAACGGTTTTTGATATTAAGGAACAGGAATTTGCCGATTTTGGATTTTAATGCGTTTCACTCAAACGGGAGATAGAAAATGAAATATGAAAACGACCTTGATAAGATAACGATTGCCGCCGGCCAAAACATCGAGGAAAAAGAGTATTGGTTGGAAAAGCTGTCCGGGGAATTGGCGAAATGCAATTTCCCTTATGATTTTAAAAAAAGTACCAATGGGCGGCGGATTAAAGATACATTGGAATCGCAGTTTTCAGGGGAACTCTTTTTGAATTTGATGAAACTAAGCAACGGGGCGGACACCCGACTGCATATCATCCTGGTGTCGGCGGTGGTATATTTACTCAACCGGTATACGGGAATGAACGACATCATTATCGGCGCCCCGATATACAAACAGGGTCTCGAAGGAAATTTTATCAATACGGCGCTGGCTTTTCGAATTTTCTACCGATCGACGATGACATTCAAAGAATTACTCATGCATGTCGTCCGGGAAGTTGTCGAAGCGTCGAAGAAACAAAACTATCCCATCGAGATACTGCCGGGGCAGTTAAAATTAGATGAATCCTTTTTGGAAAACGGGTTCCCACTATTCGAAACAGCCGTTCTACTGGAAAATATCCATGAAAAACAGTACATCAACCATATCGATCTGAATATGACATTCCATTTCTCGCGGGCCGATAATTATTTAAATGCCATGGTGGAATATAACACGTTGCTGTACGAAAAAAGAACCGCCGAACGACTAATCACTCATATCGAGCACTTTCTCCGTTCCGTTCTTTTAAATCTCGACAGGCATTTATGCGATATCGAATCCATACCGGCGGAAGAAAAAAAACAACTATTGGATGAATTTAACAACACAAAAGCAGGATACCCGGTCGAGAAGACAATCATAACATTATTTAAAGAAAAGGTAGAAAACACTCCCGATCAAATCGCCATAATCGGCACGCCTTTTTCTCAAAACGCGGATTCAATAAATAGAATGCAAATCACGTACAGGGGATTCGATGAGATATCCGATCGATTGGCGATATCGTTAAGAGAGAAAGGCGCGGGAGCCGATAGGATCGTCGCTTTAATGATCGAACGTTCCGTGGAAATGTTGATCGGGATATTCGGGATTCTGAAATCGGGGGGGGCTTATTTACCGGTCGACCCCGGGTATCCAGGGGATCGAATCGATTTTATGTTGAAGGACAGCAATGCCGGTTTACTACTTTCTCATCGCGATTTGGTAGAGAAAATACAGTTTAACGGGACGACGGTATTCTTAGAAGATGAATCCCTGTATACCGGGAATATGAGCAATATTAATCTCGACCGGTGCCCATCGAACCTGGCATATGTCATTTATACTTCCGGTTCTACCGGGAAACCGAAAGGGGCGCTGGTGGCTCACCGCCCGTTGGTAAACCGGTTAAATTGGATGCAAAAACAATACCCGTTGGATAGAACGGATACCGTATTGCAAAAGACTCCCTTTACTTTCGACGTATCGGTATGGGAATTGATATGGTGGGCGATCGTAGGGGCAAGAATAAGTCTGCTCGGGATAGGGGGCGAAAAAGAACCGGGGATCATTGCGGATGCGACCCAACGTGACGGCGTTACCGTTATGCATTTTGTCCCTTCTATGTTAAATGCTTTTTTAGAATATATAAAGGAATCGCCCACGGTCATAAAAAAAATGGCCGGTTTAAAACAAATAATTGCCAGTGGGGAAGAATTAATGGTTTCACATGTAAAGAAATTCGGCGAGCTCTTATTCCAATCGAATGGGACGCGGTTGGCAAATCTTTACGGACCCACGGAAGCGACCATCGATGTGTCTTATTTTAATTGTGAAAACACCGGGAAGCTGCATCGAATACCGATCGGTAAACCCATCGATAATATCACGCTGTATATCCTGGGAAAAGAGGGCCGGTTACAACCCTTCGGCGCACCCGGCGAGTTATGTATCGCAGGAGAAGGCCTGGCAAGAGGATATTTGAACAGGCCCCAAATGACTCATGAAAAGTTCACCTCAAACCCCTTCGTTACAGGAAAAAAAATGTATAAAACGGGGGACCTGTGCAGGTGGACGGCCGAAGGGAATATCGAATTTCTCGGACGTATCGACTTCCAGGTAAAGATCAGGGGATTCCGGATAGAATTGGGGGAGATAGAAAATCGTTTGTCGGAATCCCGGGGAGTTAAAGAGGCGGTAGTCAGCCTGGTAAAAGATCGAAACGGCAACGCCTTATTATGCGCATATATCGTCCGGGAAAAAGACGCGACCATAATCAGGTTGAAAGATTATCTAAGAGAATCATTATCCCGGGTTTTACCCGACCACATGATACCGGCCTATTTCATAGAGGTGGAAAGAATACCGCTGTCACCCAACGGAAAAGTCGATAGGAAATCCCTCCCCGAACCCGAATGGGTAAGCGGGGAAGAGTATACTCCCCCCGCCACAGAGACCGAACGGATACTGGCGGATACCTGGAGTAACGTATTGGGGCTGGAAAAAATCGGGGTAAAGGATAATTTCTTCAATATCGGCGGGGACTCGATAATTGCGATAAAACTTATAAGCTCCATCAATAAAAAACTGGACAAAAACTTGATCATCCTGGATTTATATAAGCACAACACAATCGAAAAATTGGCTTTCAAAATTGAACGGGATAAGGATTCAAATGCCGATCAATACAAATTGGAGTTGGAGAAGACCGCGCAAGAGATCGAATCGCTAAAAAATAAAATATTGATAGAGCATAAACCGGGAGATGATATCGAAGATATTTACCCCATGAGCGATATCGAAAAAGGCATGGTGTTTTACCGGCTTCGATATCAAACCAATGCAGTGTATCATGACCAATTTGTTTACCAGCTTAAATTCACAGCATTCGACCCGGGGCGTTTCAAGAAAGCGTTCGTTTTAATGATGGATAAACACCCCATCTTGAGGACGGGTTTTAATGTCGAAGACTTCAACGTGCCGCTTCAGATCGTTCATAAAAATATTAAGCCCGATATCGAGCATTATGATATCTCGAATATGACAAAATCGGAAAAAGAAAAATACCTGGCCGATTTTTTAGAGAAGGATAGACTGAACCTGTTCAATCTTTCCAAACCTCCCCTGTGCAGGATGAGAACATTCGATCTGGGCGGCGAAGATATTTACGTGGTATGGATCTTTTTCCATGCCATCCTCGACGGGTGGGGGAACGCAATGCTGATGACCGAAATGAACAACACCTATTTGAGATTAAAATCGGAGCCGGACTTTGTTCCCGAAAAACTTAAAACCACGTATAAAGATTTTATCATCGAAGAAGTCACCCGGAGAAAAAGTACGGAAAATGCCGGGTATTGGAGAATGGAATTGGAGGGATATAAACGGCTTGATTTTTCCGGTTTTAAAAATAACTCTCTCTCGAAGGAAAAAAGGACCTATTGGTACCGGAAGGGGCAATCACTCCTTGAGAAAATCGAAGCAACCGCGCGGAAATACGGCTCCAGTGTCAAAAATATATGTTTCGGCGCTTACCTCTATATGTTAAGTATGGTATCGTATGACAATGATATCGTGGTGGGGCTTGTTTCGAATACCCGCCCCATTTCCGAAGAAGGTGACCGGATAGTCGGGTGTTTCCTGAACACCATCCCTTTCAGGATAAAAATTCCTCCCCATATTACATGGACGGAGTATGTCCGGATGATCGACAGGAAAATGTTGGAAGTGAAACAATACGATCATAATTCGTTAATCGAAATACTCCGGTTTATCGGGGAAAAACCTCAAGATGAGAACCCTATTTTCGATACGATCTTTAACCTGGTTGATTTTCATATTTATTCCCAATTCGAAACGGAAAAAGAAATCGAAGGAAAAAGCGTTGATAAAATAGATGTGGAGCGATATGAAAACTCGAATACTTACTTTGATTTTGCCATCACCACTTCTCTTAAAACCTTTACGCTTTCTCTCTCTTTCCGGGATTCCATGTTCAACGAAGACAGCGCCGTAAATTTTTACCATTACTATATAAACACGTTGGAACAGATCATTTCCAATCCCGGGGGAATACTTAAAAAAGATGTCCTGGTATCGCCCGAAATAAAACATAAAATTCTTTATGATTTTAATAATTCCCGGGTGAAACCCATCCCGGGTACTGCCTTTCCCCGCAGTCAAACGGTTTATCGACTGATCGAGGGGCAGGCCGAGTCTAACCCGGATCGAATTGCCGTTTCATATGAAGGGAATTCCGTCACATATAAGGAACTGGATCGGCGGGCCGGCCGGCTTGCGGCATATTTAAGAACTCACGGCGCGCATGAAGACACGCCGGTAGGTATCTTGATGGAGCGGTCGCCGCTTATGGTCGAGAGTATTCTCGCGGCATGGAAGGCGGGGGGCGCTTATATCCCGTTAGACATTCAATACCCCGCTGAACGGACAGCGGGGATATTGAACGATTCCGCTTCCCCGGTGTTAATAACGCGGCCCGGATACCATGATCCGGGCCTGGAAAATTTGTATAAAGGAATAATAATCGATGCAAAGCAAGTCCCGGAAATACCGGTTAACAACCGGTTATATCCGAAATCAGGCGCAAATATGAGCAACCTGGCTTATGTCATATATACGTCCGGCTCCACGGGAAGACCTAAAGGAGCAATGGTCGAGCAAAAGGGGATGATAAATCATATCCGGGCAAAAATCGAAGAGCTCCAATTATCCTCCCTGAGCATCGTCGCTCAAAACGCTTCCCATACCTTCGATATTTCCGTGTGGCAGCTCTTTTCGCCGTTGGTCATCGGCGGTAAAACCGTCATATACTCGAATGAGAATATTATGGACCCCGCTCGTTTTATTTCCGGTATCATATCCGATTGGGTCACCGTACTCGAGGTTGTTCCTTCGTATTTGTCCTTGCTCCTGGAAACAATTCATTCGAAGATCTCCCCCATGCCGTTACCGGTCCGTTGGCTTTTAGTAACGGGAGAAGAAGTAAAAACGAACCTGGTAGATAAGTGGTTTGACGTGTACCCGGACATTAAGATCGTCAACGCTTACGGCCCCACCGAAGCTTCAGACGATATTACGCATTTTATTATAGACAAACCCCTTAACGAAGAGAGAATTCCAATCGGATATCCCATTCCCAACCTCGATATTTACATCGTCGATAATAATATGGATTTATGTCCTATCGGCGTTAAAGGCGAAATATGCACCGCGGGGGCCGGGGTCGGTAGGGGATACTTGAACGACCTGGAAAAAACGAAAGCGGTATTTATAGAAAATCCGTTTTCAAGGGACAAGGGAATAACGCTTTACAAAACCGGGGACATCGGGCGATGGACGCCGGACGGCGTGATCGAATTCTTCGGGAGAAAAGATTTCCAGGTAAAGATAAGGGGATTCCGAATCGAGTTGGGTGAAATCGAAAGCAAATTATCGGCGCACCCCCTGGTAAAAAACGCCGCAGTCATTACCTTTGAAGAAAAAAACGACAAATTCCTGTGCGCCTATGTGGTGGGGGATGATGAATTGAACGTATTGGATTTAAGAAAATATTTAACGGACCGTTTACCTTCTTATATGGTCCCTTCCCACTTTGCAAAATTAGAAAAAATCCCCTTAACACCCAACGGCAAGGTCGATAGAAAAGCCTTACCCGAACCGGAAACACGAATCGATGAAGATATAACGGCGCCCAGGGATGAAGTGGAAAAAAAATTAACGGAACTATGGTCGGAAATTTTGAAATTAAATACAGGGGCGATAGGAATCGACTCCGATTTTTTTGAATCGGGTGGGCATTCCATTGCCGCAATAGGATTATCGGCTAAAATTCACAAAGAGTTCAATATAAAAATCCCGGTATCGGAAATATTCAGGAATCCCACCATACGGGGGTTATCCGATTATTTAGGTCATGCCGATAAAGAACTTTATACCCCTATCGAACCGGCGGAAAAAAAGGAATATTATTCACTGTCGTTCGCCCAGCAGAGCACGTTCATGGCCCAGCAGTTAGCCGTTGACAATACCGGGTTTAATTTGCCCAGCGCAATGATATTGGAAGGCGTCCCGGGTATAGAGCAATTGGAAAGAAATTTTAAAAAACTGATCGACCGGCATGAAAGTCTAAGAACGTCTTTTGAAATAATAAACGGTGTGTTGAGACAACGGATCCACCGGGAAGTCACATTCGGTGTCGAGCGGTACTCCGGGAGCAGTGACGAAACAGACATGGTAACGGCACGTTTTATAAGACCTTTCGACCTGGGTAAGGCACCCCTTATCCGGGTCGGGGTGATGACTATTATCGACGGCGGCCCCCCGAGGTTTATGTTGATGATCGAAATTCATCACATCATCTGTGATGGAGTTTCTCACCAGGTCTTAACCCGTGATTTCCAGGCCCTGTCTCTCGGCGAGCAACTCCCACCACTTAAATTGCACTATAAAGATTATTCGGAATGGGAAAACAGCGCGAAACAGCAGGACATTATCGCCGCCCAGGAGAAATTCTGGCTTGCCGAATTCGAGACGAATGCTCCCGAGATGGTATTACCCACCGATTTCGATAGACCGGAGATAAAACGTTTTGAAGGAGACATCATTAATTTTAAATACGATAGAGGGGTCGTCGAGCAGTTAAGACGCATGGCCCTGGAGGAAGACGTTACTCTATACATGCTGCTGCTGGCCATTTTCAATGTGTTCCTGTCAAAATTAAGCGGGAATGAAGATATTGTCATGGGAACGACTGTTGCGGGTCGGAGGCACGCCGAACTCCAGGGCGTGATCGGGATGTTCGTAAATATGCTGGCGCTGCGGAACTATCCCGCCGGTGGAAAAAATTTCATCGAATTCTTAAAAGAAATAAAAGAAAAAACCATTAACGTTTTTGAAAACCAGGAGTACCCATTTGAAAAGCTGGTGGAAAAAGTTGCCGGGCAAAGGAATCGAAGTCATCACCCGATTTTCGATGTCGTATTCGGGCTGCGAAAAATGGATGAAGAAACGGAAGGGATGAATGAAGAACAGGTTAATAATTGGGAACAGGCCCAGGTGAAATTCAAACGGAATACATCGAAGTACGATATCGTATTCAATGTGGAAGAAACCGTGAAAGACCTGTTCTTTACCATCGAATACAGCACGAACCTATTCAAAAAGGAAACATTGGAGCGGTTTATCGGTTACCTTAAAAATATAATAACCGTATTGATCGAGGATAGAAACGTTAAAATAAATGACATCCGTATCGACTATAAACTGGCCGATGCCGGGAAAAATGTCGTATTTGAGGATTTCGGATTTTAGAATGAATTCGATTTCAACAAATAGAAAAAAGGAGTTGTAACGATGAATCATATAAAAACATTGGATATGCTTCGGCTTGCAGCCAACCAAAAATTGAAAGAAAAAAATTATTGGCTGAATAAACTATCGGGCGGCCTTATAAAAAGCAGCTTCCCTTGTGATTTTAAACAACTTCAGCATGATAAATCCGTCCCCGGTCATGAAAATCCAGGGGAAGTCAATTTCAACCTCTCCGGTGAACTTTATAAAAGCCTGGTGCAATTAAGCAAAAATTCCGATACCGTACTGCACATGATACTTACGGCGGGATTAATGGTATTGGTCGATAAATATACAAATAACAGGGACATCATTGTGGGAACCCCGATCTATAAACAGGATCTCGAAATCGATTTCCTCAATACGGTAGTTGCTTTGCGTGCCGTATTAAAAGAAGATACGACCTTCAAAGAATTACTGGGAGAGGTAAGAAAAACCATCATGGAAGCCCATGAAAACCAGAATTATCCGATCGAAATCCTGGCCGGACAATTAAACCTCCCGGTTACCGACGGGGACGATTTCCCTTTATTCGATATTGTCGCTTTAGTGGAAAATATCCATGATAAACGATATATCCGGCACATTCAAGCAAATGTCGTTTTCTCTTTTTTTAATAAAAGTGATCATATCGCCGGCGTTGTCGAATATTCCGCGCCGCGTTATGATAAAACGACAATCGAACGGATTGTCAAACACTTTAATACCCTGCTCGAGCGGGTCCTCCCCGCGTTGGATATGCGGATATCTTCGATCGACGTATTGGGGGAAGATGAGAAAAAACAATTACTATTCGATTTCAACGATACACACACCGATTACCCGAAAGATAAAACCATCCATGGATTATTCGTGGAACAGGTAGGGCAAACACCCGACCGTATTGCCGTCGTCGATTCGCCTACCCCTGCAAGAGCACCCTTACAAATTACTTACAGGGAATTGGATAAAATATCCGACCGGTTTGCGCGCGTGTTAAGAGCAAAGGGCGTAAAACATGGTTCCATAGTGGGTCTCATGGTGGGACGCTCCATCGAAATGATCGGTTGGATATTGGGAATATTAAAAGCCGGGGCAGGCTATTTACCCCTTGATCCCGAATTCCCGGGGAGCCGGATCGTATCCATGATGGAAGATTGCGGGGTTTCTATCCTGGTGACCCGGGGCAGCGACTTTGCAAAATACTCCTTTACGGAATTCCAGGGTCTACAGGGCACAGCCGCAGCGCCGGGACTCACGGCCCGGCGGCCCCCGGTAAAGGATTTCGACCGGCTGCCCATGCCGGATCGCTCCATGGTGGATTACAAAAAATACAACCAATATATCGGTCACGGCATGGTGAAACACAGTATCACCATGCAGGCCACCCGCGGCTGCCCCTATGACTGTGCGTTTTGCTGCCGGGTCTGGCCCAGGAAATTGACCACCCGGTCGGCGGAAAATATCTTTGAAGAAGTTCGATTTTATTATGCCATGGGGATTCGACGATTCGTATTTATCGATGATATTTTCAACTTCGATAACAATAACAGCCGGCAATTTTTCCAATTGGTCATCGACAATGGCCTGGATATCCAGATACTCTTTCCCAGCGGTCTGCGCGGGGATATCCTGACCCGGGACTATATCGACCTGATGGTAAAAGCGGGGACCATCAGTTTCCCGTTAGCCCTGGAAACAGCGTCGCCGAGGTTGCAAAAACTGATCAGAAAAAACCTGAACCTGGAAAAATTAAGGGAGAATGTCGAATACATACTGGAAAAATACCCCCACATCATCCTGGAGTTACATACGATACACGGATTTCCCACGGAAACCGAAGAAGAAGCCATGATGACCCTGGATTTCATCAAGAGTTTAAAATACCTTCATTTCCCCTATGTGCACATCCTGCGAATTCACTCCAATACCGTCATGGAAAAACTGGCGATCGAGAGCGGTATAAGCCCCAAATCCATCAAGCGGTCGCGGGGTCTATTTTACCATGAATTACCCGATACCTTACCCTTTGACCGGGGTTTTACCCTGAAATACCAGTCCATGTTTTTTAACGAGTATTTTTTATCCAGGGAGCGTTTACTGCACGTACTCCCTTATCAAATGAAGGCGTTATGCGAGGATGAAATTATCCAGAAATATAACAGTTATTTGCCCACGCCCATTCATTGTTTTTCCGATTTATTGGAATTCCTGGATATAAAAGAAGAGGAACTGGGTACCGGGGAGTTTGCAGATGAAAGCAAGTTCTCGGTTCCCGATTTAAATGAAAAACTGGCGAAGAGTTTCCCGCACGTTTCACCCCACCCGGCCGGGCTTAAAATTCTATTGCTGGATTTATCCATGTTTTACAGCCACGAAAGCGAAACCCTTTACAATGTAGTCGAGCAGCCCCTTGGGTTGATGTACCTGATGACCTATTTGAAACGGGAATTCGGGGAAAAGATCAATGGTAAGATCGCAAAATCCAGGATTGATTTCGATAATGATGAGCAGTTGAGGGAACTGCTGACGGAGTTTAACCCCGATGTTATAGGCGTTCGCACCTTAACCATGTACCGGGATTTTCTCCATAAGACAGTTTCCCTGATCCGCCAGTGGGGATTCGATGCCCCGGTAATAACCGGGGGGCCCTATGCCACCACCGATTACGACACGCTGCTGCACGACCGGAACATCGACCTGGTGGTGCTGGGTGAAGGCGAGATCACCTTTAGCGAAGTGATCGGGAAAGTCCTGGAAAATGGGGGTAAATTACCGGGAGAAGAAGTGTTGGAAAATATTCCCGGCCTGGCGTTCATGTCCGGGAGACAGGGGGCACAAGACGTACAAAAACCCTTTTCCAGGGAGATCCTTTTCCTGGATACCTTCCGGGATGCCTTCCGGGATAACGTACATGAAGCGGCCGAAGCAGCAGAACATTTCAACGATTCTTCGGGCCTGGCCTACGTGATATTTACCTCCGGTTCCACCGGCAAACCCAAAGGGATATTTACCACCCATTTCAATGCCGTGCGGGTGGTCAGGGATACCAATTATATACGTTTGAATGAAAACGACCGTATATTGCAATTGTCGAATTATGCATTCGACGGTTCGGTATTCGATATATACGGGGCTTTATTGAACGGCGCCGCCCTGGCAATGATCAACAGGGAAGATGTGCCGGACGTGGACCGCCTGGCGGAGTTGATAAAACAGGAACAGGTAACGGTATTTTTTGTCACCACCGCATTGTTTAATACGCTGGTGGATTTACGGATCGATTGTTTCCACGGGATACGAAACGTATTGTTCGGGGGCGAGCGGATATCCGTGGAGCATTCCCGCCGGGCGCTGGAACACATGGGGAAAGGAAGGATCATTCATGTTTATGGTCCCACGGAAACCACGGTTTATGCCACTTATTATTTTATCGATTCCATCGATGAGGCGTTGGGAAACATTCCTATCGGGAAACCGATATCCAATACCACCATTTACATTTTGGATAATTATTTGGAACCGGTTCCCATTGGGGTAACCGGCGAAATATACATCGGCGGGACCGGGGTTGCCCGGGGTTATTTGAACAACCCGGAATTAACCGCGGAGAAATTCATCGGCAGCTCAGCCCCCGTTAAATCCCTTACCCCTTTTTACCGTACCGGTGACCTGGCCCGCCTGCTGCCGGATATGAATATCGAATTCCTGGGCCGGGTCGATCACCAGGTAAAGATCAGGGGTTTTCGTATCGAACTCGGTGAAATCGAGAACCGTTTGTTGAGTCACCATGAAATACAAAAAGCATTGGTCCTGGAAAAAGAAGGAATGGGATATGACCGGCGGTACTTAGCGGCTTATATTGTCGCCGGGAAAGAGTTCGACCTTTCGGAATTGCGTGAACATTTGAGCGCGGAATTACCGGATTACATGATCCCGTCGTATTTTACCCGGGTCGAGGAGTTCCCGTTAACGCCCAACGGGAAAATAGATATCAAAGCATTGCCCGATACGGGAGCGGTATCCGGTCCCGGTTATATCGCCCCGCGTAACGATGTTGAAGAAAAATTGGCGGGCATCTGGAATGAGGTCTTAGGGGGAGAATCGCCGGCCCGCCCAATAGGAACCGGTGATAATTTCTTCGAGCTGGGCGGCCATTCGTTAAAAGCAACGATATTGGTTTCAAAGATCCATAAAGCGTTCAATGTGAAATTACCTCTGGCGGAGATATTCAGTACCCCCACCATCCGGGGATTGGCGGATTATATACTAAGCGAGACAGTAGAAGAGAAGTATGAATCGATATGTCCCGTGGAGGATAAAGAGTATTATGAGCTGTCCCCTGCCCAGCGGCGGTTGTATATCTTACAGCAAATGAAAAAGAATAGTATCGCTTACAATGTCCCGATCATAAGGGAATTGGAAGGGGAACTCGATTTAAATAAATTTACGGATGTTTTTAACCGCCTGATCGCGCGGCATGAAAGTCTTAGAACTTATTTCGAAATTATCGAAGGACATATCGTCCAGAGGGTAATGGATTGGACCGGACGCGATGAACGGGCGGATTCGCCGTTTCGCATAGAATATCATGAATTCCGGGACCGGGAAGCATTTGAAGGGTCCGATTTCATGAGAACCCTGATCAGGCATTTCGATCTGTCGAAAGCCCCGTTAATGCGGGTGGGAGTGGTAAAAATCGGGGAAACGAGCAGTATTCTTTCGATTGATGTGCACCATATCATCACGGACGGTTTCTCACTCGGATTACTTTTAAAAGAATTTGAAGCCTTGTATAAAGGCAAAGAATTACCTCAATTGAGAGTTCATTACAGGGATTTTGCAGAATGGAAGATAGGCGGCATAAGAAAAGATATTATCGCAAAGCAGGAAAAGTACTGGCTGAATATCTTCGAAGGGGAGATCCCGGTTCTCAAGCTTCCCTTCGACTACAAGAGACCGTCGATAATGAGCTTTGAAGGAGACAGCATCGGTTTTTCGATCGGCGCCCGGGAAACGGAACGACTATATAAAATCGCCGATGAAGAAAAAACGACTATATTTATCGCTCTATTGACAATAGTTAACATTTTACTGGCAAAAATATCGGGCCAGGACGATCTGATCATAGGAACCGTTAATGCCGGGCGAGATCACGCCGATTTAAAATCCATTATCGGTATGTTTGTAAACACAATTCCCTTGCGGAATCACCCCCTGGGTGGGCTGACATTCACAGGCTTTTTGAATAAAGTAAAGAAAACAACTTTAGAAGCCTTTGAAAACCAGGATTATCCTTTTGAAGAACTTGTTGAAAAAATAAACATCGAGAGGAATGTCGGCCTTAACCCGGTATTTGATGTAATGTTCATCCTTCAAAATTTTGAAATGCCGTCATTGGATATACCCGGTTTAAAGATAAAACCCTGCCTATATTACAATGATAGAACGACTAAATTCGACCTGACCCTGGCAGCGACTGAAAACGAAGGCACCATATCCTTTTCTATCCAATACAGCGTAAATCTTTTTTCCAGGGAAACGATCGAACGGCTGGCCGGTTATTTCAAAAAGACACTGTTCTTGATTCTTGAGAACCGGGAAATAAGTATTTCCCGGGTAGAAATAATACCGGAAGAGGAAAAAAACCGGGTATTGAATATTTTTAATAATACCGGCGCCGATTTTCAATTGGAAAATTCGATCCACCGATTATTTGGGGAGCAGGTAGAAAAGTCGCCTGATAATGTTGCCGTTATCGATCCGTTCTTACCGGCGAAACAAGAATTACCCCTACAAATCACTTACAAAGAGTTAAATGAAAAATCCAATCGATTGGCGCATGTTTTACAAACAAAAGGTGTGGCCCCCGATACGATTGTGGGGGTAATGGCGAAACGATCGGTTGAAATGATTATTCGAATTCTTGGGGTATTGAAATCCGGGGGGGCGTATTTGCCCATCGACCCTGATTACCCGCCGGAACGTATCGAATATATGTTAAAAGACAGTGGGGCAAAAATATTGTTAACCAGCCGGGAAATATTTGAAAAAAGCATTGAAGAAAAAATAATGCTTAATTGTGAATTACTAATGAGTACCTCCGGGGACCCTTTTCATCATTCACCATTCACTAGCCATCGTCCGGGTCATCTTGCTTATGTCATCTACACTTCAGGTTCCACCGGGAAGCCCAAAGGTGTATTGATCCGGCACAGGGGGATTATTAATCTTACCTTTTTCCATAAAGAAGTATTTAATACCGGCGATTATTTGCGGGCTACCCAGGTATCCAGCCCCGGTTTCGATGCCATGAGTTTCGAGATCTGGCCCTGTTTGTTAAGGGGTTCCGCCCTTTATATCGTTCCCGACGAGAATCGAATCGACCCCCGGGAGCTCAAAAAATTCCTCATCGTTCATGAGATAACGGCGTCATTTCAATCCACTGCATTGGCGATGCAGCTCATGGATGATGAATGGCCGGAGAATGGCATTGCACTAAGGATATTATGGACGGCAGGCGACCGGCTGACCCGGTATCCGGTGCATTCTTATCCGTTCCGTTTTTACAATTTATACGGTCCGACGGAAGATTCGGTATGGACAACGTGGATGAAAGTACCGGTGAATCCGGGTATCGACGCATTCTCTCCCATAGGAAAACCCATTGCGAACCACCGTGTCTATATCCTGGATGGCCGTTTAAACGTGCAGCCCGTCGGCGTTGCCGGGGAACTTTGTATAGCCGGTGTGGGAACATCCCGGGGTTATTTGAACAACCCCGAACTTACCGCGGAAAAATTCATCCGTTTTCACCGTTTATCCTTCGTCATCGATCATTCGATCCTCTATCGCACCGGTGACCTTGCGCGCTGGCTGCCGGATGGAAACCTGGAATTCCTGGGGCGGATCGATCACCAGGTAAAGATACGGGGGTTCAGGATCGAATTGGGAGAGATCGAAAATCGTTTAACCCGGCACCCCGCCATAAAAAAAGCCGTGGTGACGGCGAGGGAAACCACCCGGGGAAACCGGGAAGACAAATATCTCTGCGCTTATATCGTTTTAGAGTCCGGTGGAGGATCCCCCCCGACCTTACCACCGGCCGAACTCAGGGAGTTTTTATCCCGGGAACTGCCCGATCATATGATCCCGTCGTATTTTGTGCCCATCGATAAAATCCCGTTGACCCCCAATGGTAAAATAGACGGGAAGGCTCTGCCGGAACCCGCGGTAGAACCCGGTACGGATTATATCGCACCCGGGGATGCCGTGGAAGAAAAACTGGCCGAAATATGGGGCGAGGTATTATTTGGTGGAAACCCATCGCAGGGGGCTGCAGGTATTGTCGGTATCGACGATAATTTCTTCCGCCTGGGCGGCCATTCGTTAACGGCCACGGTATTGACTTCCAGGATACATAAGGAATTGAATGTGATAATACCGCTGGCGGAACTCTTTAAAACCCCTACCGTACGCGGTTTGTCCGGGTATATCAGGGGCATGGCGGGAGATATTTATGAATCCATCATGCCGGTGGAAGAGAAAGAGTATTATGAATTATCTTTCGCCCAGAAGCGGATGTATATTTTGCAGCAGATGGACTTAAAGAGCACCGCCTACAACATGCCGGAAATTATTCCATGGCCCGGGGAAGTCGATATCGACAGGTTGGAAGGGACTTTCAAAAAATTGATAAAACGGCACGACAGCCTGAGAACATCGTTTCATATGACCGGGGATCAACCGCTGCAAAAGGTTCACGGTGAAATTATCTTTGAGATCGAAAAACTTGATGAGAACCGGGCACGTCGATTCGTTCGGGCCTTTGATCTATCCTGTGCGCCCCTGCTGCGGGTGGGACAATTAAAAACCGCCGGGGACAGGAATTACCTGTTGGCGGATATGCACCATATCATATCCGACGGTGTTTCCCACCGGGTTCTAAGAGACGATTTCATGGCGCTTTACGACGGGGAAGAGCTTCCGCCGTTACGCATCCAGTATAAAGATTTCGCCCATTGGCAGCACGGCCCGAAAGAAGTCGAAAGACTCCATCGGCAGATGCTCTATTGGTTAAAAGAATTTGAAGGGGAGACACCGGCGTTGGAAATTCCCCTGGATTTTCCAAGACCGGTGATCCAGAGTTTTGAAGGCGATACGATTGATTTCGAGATATCGACCGGGGAAACCAGGGCTTTGAACGCGGCGGCGAAAGCGGAAGCTTCAACGCTGTTTATGCTGCTGTTGGCGATGTTTAATATATTGTTGTCCAAACTGGGCGGCCGGGAAGATATAACCGTGGGAACCCCCGCTGCGGGACGCAGACACGCGGATTTAGAGAAAATCATCGGTATGTTCGTCAATACCCTTGCCGTAAGGAATTATCCCGGCGGGGAGTTGACTTTTAGAGAATTTCTCCGGCAGGTGCGAGAAAAGTCCCTGGATGTTTTCGAGAACCAGGAGTATCCTTTTGAAGACCTTGTCGATAGGGTATCGGTTAACAGGGACGCGGGGCGTAACCCGTTGTTCGACGTCATGTTCGTACTGGAGAATTTCGATCAGGATTCTGGAGGAGAATATAAAGATGAACCGGTTAATGAAACAGTCCCGGATTTCGATGGGACCGGTAATATCCCCCGGGCATCGAAATTCGACATGACGTTGACCGCGGTGGACAGGGGACCGGACCGGGGCCTGTTCTTCACAGTGCAATATTGCAAAAAACTTTTTAGGAGAGAAACGGTCGAAAGGTTCGCCGGCTATTTTAAGAAGATCATTTCGATAATTATAGAGGACCCCGGACGGAAGTTGAAAGAGATAGAGATCATTTCGGAAGAGGAAAAACATCGCCTGTTATTTGATTTTAATAATACGGGAACGGGATACCCGACTGCGAAAACCATTGACCGGTTGTTTTCGGAGCAGGTGGAGAAGACCCCGGATACAATCGCCGTGGTTGGAGAAAAAGACGGATTCCCTCTCGATGTAACCTACCGGGAATTGAACGAGAGGTCCGGGCGGTTGGCCCGTTACCTGCACCTGCAGGGAGTTGGAGTAAGCGAGATGGTCGGGATCATGGCGAACCGGTCCGTGGACATGATCATCGGGATACTGGGTATCCTGGCGGCAGGAGGTGCGTATGTCCCGTTGGACCCGAAGGCCCCGGCTTCACGTATTAACCATATCCTGTCGGAGTGCGCCGTGAAGGTATTGCTGATCCCGGCGAGGTTTGCCGACGAGAAGGACGGAACTATTTTTGAAAAGAGGAATTGCATCCTTATCGACCGGGATTCGCAGTATGCGGATATGCCGGGGGGGCCGCCCGCCGCGTCAGGAACGGCGGCGGACCTGGCCTACGTGATATTTACCTCCGGTTCCACCGGCAGACCCAAGGGGGTCCCCGTAACCCACGGTAATCTTTCCCCGCTTCTTCATTGGGGTTATAAGCACCTGGGGATAGGTCCCAAAGACCGGGCGATTCAAAATCTATCCTATTATTTCGACTGGTCGGTGTGGGAGATATTTATCACCCTGACCACGGGGGCCGGTCTGCACATGGTGCATGAAGATGTGCTCCTGGACCCGGGGGCGTGCATTTCCTATATCGATACCCATGGGATTACCGTGCTGCATGTGACGCCCACGCAGTACCGGTACCTTGTCAATGTAAATCGTGTCGCCGGGACGTTAACCTATCTGTTCATCGGTGCGGAGAAATTGTCCCGGGACCTGGCGAAACGAAGTTTCCAATCCGTTGGGCCGCGGTGCCGTGTATTTAATATGTACGGTCCCACCGAATGCACGATAATCGCGGCGGTATTGGAACTCGACCGGTCGCCGGATAAAACGTACGGGAACCTGTCGAGTATTCCCATCGGCGGTCCCGTGGGAAACACCCGGCTTTTTATCCTGGACAGGTATTTGAAGTTGTGTCCCGTTAACACCGCCGGTGAATTATACATCGGGGGTGACGGCGCGGCCGCGGGTTATTTGAACAGCCCCGAATTAACCGCGGAGAGGTTTAATAGGTCCGATGGGTCCTATAAGACCTATATTTTCTACAAAACCGGTGACCTGGCGCGCTGGCTGCCCGATGGGAACGTGGAATTTTTAGGCCGGACCGACCACCAGGTGAAGATCAGGGGGTTTCGCATCGAGCTTGGAGAGATCGAGGCTCAAATACAGGGTTATGCGGGAATCAAAGAAGTGGTGGTCCTGGCCAAAGAGGACAGGAAGGCGGAAAAGTATTTATGTGCTTATCTTGTTTCCGACGTGGAACCGGTAATATCGGAATTACGGGACTACCTGTCGAAGGAACTGCCGGGCTATATGATCCCGTCGCATTTTGTCCCGCTGGAGAAGATACCGTTAAACCCCAACGGCAAAATCGATTTAAAAGGATTACCGGAACCGGGATTGGACGGGGGCGGGAGTTATGTGCCCCCGCGGGATGAAATTGAAAGGAAATTGGTCGATCTGTGGTCCCAAATTCTACGTAGAGACGCATTGCATGCGTCTCCATTACATGCGTCTCCATTGCATGCGTCTCAATCGCAAACATCCATCGGTATCCACGATGATTTCTTCCGGTTGGGCGGTCACTCCCTGAATGCCACCGTACTGGTATCGAAGATACACAAGGAATTAAACGCAGCCGTCCCGCTGGTGGAAATCTTTAGAACTCCAACCGTAAAGGGCCTGGGTGAATACATAAAGAGGAGTATCAACGAAGATAAATACGCCGCCATTGTTCCGGTTGAGAAGCGCGAGTACTATGCATTATCCCCGGCCCAGAAACGGATGTATATATTGCAGCAGATGGAGCCGTGGAACACGGTTTACAATATACCGCAGTTTTTCCCGCTGTCCGGGGATATATCCGGGAGTTTGCTCGAAGAGGTATTCGCCGGGTTGATACGGCGGCATGAAAGTCTTCGGACTTCGTTCCACATGGTTGAGAACGAACCCGTGCAGCGGGTACACGACGCGGGACCGCGACCGTCCGCGGTAGACGTTTCCATCGAGTATTTCCACCCGGATGAGATTGCGGGAAGCGCCGGTACGGCTGCGATGGTTCAGGATTTTGTAAGGCCCTTCGACCTCTCGCGAGCCCCCCTGCTGCGTGTGGGTGTCGTCCGAACCGGTACCGGCGGCAATGAAAATCTTTTGTTGACCGATATTCATCACATCGTTTCCGACGGCACGTCCAACCGTGTTTTAACAGATGATTTTACGCGGCTTCTTAAAGGAGAAGATTTGCCGCAGCTGCGCATCCAATATAAAGATTTCTCATGCTGGCAAAATAGTGAGACCCAGAGGGAAAAACGGGCGGCGCAGGGGGCATACTGGCTCCGGGGCTTCGAAGACGAAGTGCCCGTATTGAACGTGCCCGTTGATTTCGTTCGCCCTCCGGTGCAGGTATACGACGGCGATTCGGTCCGTTTCCGGGTCCCCGGCGAGACCGCTGCGGGTTTAAAAGCGTTGGCCCTGGATGAAGGCGCGACCCTGTACATGGTCCTGTTGAGTATATCCACCATTTTGCTCTCCCGTCTCGGCGCGCAGGAAGATATTGTCGTGGGTACGCCCGCCGCGGGCCGCCGTCATGCGGACCTGGAAAAGATCATCGGTATGTTCGTCAACACCCTGGCCCTGCGGAATTACCCCGGGGGAGAGAAGACCTTTAAAACATATCTCGGCGAAGTCAAAGACCGGACGCTTGAAGCCTTCGAGAACCAGGAATACCCCTTTGAAGACCTGGTGGAAAAAGCGGCGGTGAAAAGGGATGCCGGCCGCAACCCCTTATTCGACGTGATGTTCACGTTGGACGTGGAGGATGAAAGTCCCGTCTCCGGCAATACCGGCGCCGTGCCCGGTGCGGTTGAGCCGGGAATGATGGAGGAGAGGGAGGTTTCGAAATTCGACCTGACACTGGCGGGGACCGACAGCGTCGAAGGACTCTTTTTCGCATTCCAGTATTGTACGAAACTGTTCAAACGTGAAACCGTGGAGCGTTTTGCAATTTATTTCAAGAACATTGCCTCTTCGGTTTGCGAGGACAGCGGTGCCCGGCTGCGCGAGATCGATTTCTTACCGTTGGAAGAGCGCCGCCGCCTGTTGGTTGAATTTAACGACACCGGGGAAGCGTACCCCACGGATAAGACCCTGCACGGTTTATTTGAAGAACAGGTGGAGAAGACACCCGGTAATATTGCCGTGATGGATAAGGAGACCCCCGTGACTTACCGCGAGCTGAACGGGCAAGCGGATTTAATCGCACGTCATTTGATCGAATCGGGTGTGGATAAGAACGAGTGGGTGGGCCTGCTGGTCCATCGCTCCATCGAGATGATCGCGGGTATTATCGGTATTTTGAAAGCCGGGTGCGGTTATGTCCCGCTAAACACCAAAGCGCCGGCGGCCCGGTCGCGTTATATCCTCGATGAGTGCCGTGTAAAACGGCTGGTTACCAATTTGGCCGACCGGCCGGGTGAGTTGAGTGAAAACCGCGATGTTATGGATTTAGGAAATATCCCGGGTGAATCCCCCCGGGGGGCCCCGCCGTTGTCAAACAGGGTTTCGGTTTCATCCGACCTTGCTTATGTCATTTTTACTTCCGGGTCCACGGGTAAACCGAAAGGTGTTCCCATGCCGCATTCCACGGTCTCGACGCTGCTTCACTGGGGATACCGTGACCTGGGAATGGGTCCCGGCGACCGGGTGTTCCAGAATTTGTCCTATTATTTCGACTGGTCCGTGTGGGAGATATTCTTCACGTTGACCACGGGTGCGCGTTTTTACATCGTGCCGGAAGAGATGTCGTCGAACCCGGCGTCTTCCGTTTCCTTTATGGAGGAGAACCGTATCAGTGTCCTTTACGCGACGCCGTCGCAGTTCAGTTATTTATTGGGTGCGTCGGGGCAGTGGTCTTCGTTGAGGTACCTGTTCCTGGGCGCCGAGACACTGAGCGTCGAGCTTTTGAAACGGACGTTCGAGTCCGTGAGCGAGGAGTGCCGGGTATTCAACCTGTACGGTCCCACCGAAACGGCGATCACTTCGACCGGGTTTGAAATCCCCCGGGACGGGGGTTCCTATAAGAGATACGAGGGATTGTCCGGCGTTCCCATCGGGGTACCTGTCGCCAATACCGATATTTTGATATTGGACAGGTATTTACGGTTGAGCCCGGTGAATGTACCGGGGGAGTTATACATAGGAGGAGACGGTCTTGCCGCCGGTTATCTCAACGACCCCGAAAAGAGCGGCGCCAGTTTCATTAAAAACATTTACCGGGGTGCGGGAATCAAGGGAGACCGTTTATACCGAACCGGCGACCTCGCGCGTTGGCTTGACGGCCCCGCGGAGCGGGGAACCCATACGATCGAGTTTTTGGGCCGCATCGACTTCCAGGTCAAAATACGGGGCCAACGTATCGAGTTGGGAGAGATCGAGAACCGTCTGCTCACGCATGAGTTAATAAAAGAGGCCGTCGTAACGGTGCGTGGGAGCGGTGAGGATAAATACCTCTGTACTTATTACGTGTGCGCGGACGGCAAAGACGGCGATTTTCCCGGGACGTCGGAATTACGGGAATATTTATCCAAAGAATTGCCCGATTACATGATACCCGGCTATTTTACCCGGTTAGAGAAAATCCCGTTGTCACCCACCGGCAAAGTAGACCGTAAGGCGTTACCCGATCCTGTAAATACCGCGGTTTCCAAATATGTGGCCCCCCGGGATTCCATTGAAGAGAAATTAGCGGATACCTGGTCGGAAATCCTGGGTACCGGTAACATCGGCATCGACGACGATTTCTTTGAAGTGGGCGGGCATTCCTTAAAAGCGACCATATTGACAACACGGATAAAGAATGAATTCGGGGTCAACTTTCCGTTAATCGAGGTATTTAAATCGCCCACCATCGGGGCGATGGCCGGATATATAAAGAGCAGCCGAATCGAGCCGCGGAAGGGAGCGGGTGATAACCTGGTATTACTGAACAAAAAATCCGATGATGCCTATAATATCTTTTTCATTCATGACGGCAGTGGAGAAGTGGAAGGTTACGTCGAATTCTGCCGCCGCCTGGCCCTGGGCCGGGATTTTAATCTCTGGGGCATCCGGGCCGATAAAGTGGAGAATTATGCCCCACGAAATATAACGATTGAAGAGACCGCGGCGAATTACATCGAAAAAATAAAAACAATCCAGGACCGCGGCCCTTATTTTATCGCCGGTTGGTCCATCGGGGGCACCATTGCATTTGAGATGGCAAATCAATTGGAACGGATCGGGGAAAAAATCGGGTTTCTATCCCTCATCGATTCCCCGCCGCCCGGTGAGAATCCGGGCAGGGATGTGCCGGCGTTTACGGTTGAAACGGAAAAGAAATTCGTGGAAAAATATTTGCCGGATATCGAATTAAAGGAAAAATTGGGGAACGTGGAAGATATCGAAAAGATCTGGCCGATTATCGTCGAGTACCTGGAATCGAATCATTACGATACCGAAACCGTTAAACGGGTCATCGAGGAATATGAAGCCCATAATGTACCCGATTATTCCGAATTACAGGTGGCCGGGTTGATCGAATACCTGAATACCGGTAGGACCCTGTATCAGGCCCGGGCCTTATATATACCCCGCGGGAAGATCAAAACCCCGGTTCATTATTTCGGTGCCGCTCAATCGAAAGGGATAATAACGGAACATTGGGATGAGTATTGTGAAAGGCCGGTCAGGTGCCGCGAGATCGACGGCGATCATTTTTCCATATTTAAAATGCCGAAGGTCGCCGGCCTCGCCGAAGTGTTTTGCAAAACCATCGACAATCTGGTATAATCGACATTGGACCGGTAATGGGAAATTAGATATCTCCGGCCGGGAGACCGCATGTCCCGTTAACCCATGTCCCGTTAACTATTGTATTTCGCGATTAAAGTTGCTAAAATAAACAATGTTAAATTTAAGGAGGAAATCAGTGATCAGGAAAACCGTAATTCTCGCGTTCGTATTCTTTTTTTTGACCGGTCTTTTGGGGATTAACGCCTCGGATAAACGGGTGGGGGAAGGTGCCGTTCTAAACCCGAAGCGTGCCGCGGAACCGCCCAAACTCGACGGGGTACTGGACGATCCGGCATGGCAAGACGCGCTCGTCGTCGACGGGCCGTTTATTGTGAATCAGCCGGTTTACGGCGAAATTCTTCCACAAAAAACGGAAGTCTACCTCACCTATGACAGCAACAATATATACGCGGCGTTTTATTGTCATGACACGGAACCGGACAAAATCAAAACCTCTATCAGCAGGAGGGATAACCTGGGTACCGATGACTGGGTAGGGGTTGATCTCGATGCAACGGGAAACAGGCAATCGACTTACGAGCATATTTGCAATCCCAACGGAACCCAGTGGGACCTGATAAATTCAGCTTCCGGGGGGGAAAACGCCGATCCGGATTGGATTTGGTACAGTACCGGGAAGTTGGTGGCGGACGGCTATATTGTAGAAATTAAAATTCCTTTAAAAAGTTTGAAGTTCAAAAGCGGTAATAATGTCATGCTGAACATCGCTTTTTTTCGATTTGTCAGCCGTACCGGGACAAATGCGTCATGGCCCCAATTGGATGAACAAAAGGGATACTTTAACTCACTGGCCCCCGTGGTATTTGAAAAACTCAGCCCCCAATTAAGACTCGAGGCCCTTCCTGCGTTTACATTCGGGAGTATCCGGGACCGGTTATCTCCATCCGAATGGTCCAAAGCCGACACCTCGACGCAGTTGGGATTTGGCATTAAGTATGGCATCACGTCTTCTATCAATACCGAAATCACCGTTAACCCGGACTTCAGCCAGGTGGAAAGCGATGAATTTCAAGTACTGGTCAACCAGCGGTATCCCATATTTTATAGTGAGAAAAGGCCTTTCTTTATGGAGGTTCAAAACCAATTCGACCTGGCGGGGTTATCGGGTTCCACGAATATGAGTACTGCCGTTCACACGCGAAATATTATCGATCCGGCCTGGGGCGGTAAAATCCAGGGTGATTTGGGGAAAGTGTCCTTCGGGATTCTCGCTTCCGGGGATGAATGGCCCGGTAAAGACCTGGACGGTTCCACCAACTCGTTACTTAACGAAGGGAAAAACGCGAACTTCCTTTTCGGGCGACTGAAATACGGCTTAAAAGGAGATAATTATGTCGGTCTGATCTTCACCGGGAGAAAATTCGGCGATGATTCAAACCAGGTGGTCGGCGGCGATATTCGCTTTCGATTGAAAGGAAACCATAATATATCCATAAATGGACTCTTCAGCGATTCTAAAGACCCCGAGACCCTGGAAAAATCCGGGGGAGGTGCGTTTACCCTGACTTATCAAAATTACAGGAAACCCCTGAATCTATTTTTCTCCGCCGAGCATTACACGGAGGATTTTCGAATGGATTCCGCGTATTATTATAGAACCGGGATAACCGGGTTATCGGCGGTCATCGGTCCTAATTTCTATCCTGATAAAGAGAAATTCCCGTTGTTTGCGAAGATCAGTTATGTGCTTTCCGCCAATTACACGCGCGATCATGTAACGAAAATGGATGATGTCGTATTAACGAATCGATTGAGTTTTTATTTTCCTTTCCAGGGTGTACTTTCTATATATAACACGCTGAAAAAGGAAGCATGGATGGGGCAATCTTTTAACCAGAGTACGTTTACCGCGACCGCTGAATTCCAGTTGACCAATTGGTTGTATTTAGGCAGTGGTGTCTCTTACGGGAAGGCATTATACTACTCCGGACCATTTCTCGGGCATAAAACGATCTTTATCATTCAAACCGCATTCCAGCCGAGTAGTAAGTTTCGGCAGGATTTCGATTACCAGTACCAGCATTTTACCCGGGCCTCCGACAACCAGCCTGTCTATGATCTGAATATTTTCGTTTCAAGGACAACGTACCAGTTCAATAAATACCTTTTCATCAGGTCTCTTATCCAATTCGACAGTTACCGGAAGATCGTACTCACCGATATATTGGGTTCGTTTACGTTGATCCCGGGAACGGTTATTTACTTAGGGTACGGTTCCCTTCACGGAAAAAATTATTGGGATACCGCCAATTCCAGGTGGGACCCGGGAATGGGACCGGAAAAATATTATCAATTCACCCAGAGTTTTTTCTTTAAGGCAAGTTACGTATTCCGGTTCTAATACGCTTCTGATAGCCGGGACCGCCGGACTGCCGGAAGTCCAGTTTTACGATTGGCATCCAATAGCAGCTTCCTACCCCAACTTGCGCGCA
>Ga0210082_1000001_pt1 | contig 60752 bp, 18 predicted proteins | sample White_ThreeSqA_D_2_FD_185592 | JGI IMG/M metagenome (GOLD analysis project Ga0210082, IMG submission 185592) | Wetland microbial communities from the San Francisco Bay, California, USA, that impact long-term carbon sequestration -... | ecosystem: Environmental > Aquatic > Marine > Wetlands ... | reverse complement strand
AAGCGTGATGACCCCATCAAACAACTCGAACCGGTGAAGCGTGATGACCCTATTAAACGGGATGATCCCATTAAAAGAAAAGATGATCTCAAATCGTCTGATCCGCAGTTTCCGAATGTAGTATATGATCCCTATAATTACCGGCAATTCGAGCAGTACCAGGCATACCAGGCTCAGCAGCCGCAGCAGGTACGGCAGCTTACACAGGAAGCCGCTATTAAAGCGGACGATCCCATTAAAGGATATGATCCCATCATTAAACAACGTGAACCCATCAAACAGCATGACCCCTACAAACATCTCGAACCCATCAAACGGCATGACCCCATTAAAGCCAAAGAACCCATCAAATCGTTTGATCCGCCGATAAAATATGATCCCTATGATTACCGGCAATTCGAGCAATACCAGGCATACCAGGCGCAGCAGCCGCCGCAGCAGGTGCAGCAGGCGTTCCAGACCCAGGATTTCCAGCAGTACCAGCAGCCTCAGCAGGCGTATCCCAAGAACGATTACAAATGGGACCCGCCCAAACATGATCCGAAGATAAAAAATGATCCCCCGAAATGGGACCCCAGGAAATACGATCCCCCGAAATTCGATCCCCCGAAATTCGACCCCCCGAAATACGACCCATATGACCCCAGGATTTTCTCCAATATTCCTGATTATTACGGGCAATTTAACCAATTCGGTCAAATGGGGCAGCAGGTCGCGCCCTTTGTGTTGACCACACCGATGGGCTGACGGCCTGAAGTCAAACGGGGAAATTTTTTCCGCCGCCGGAAGCAGGCGGTCCGGGAGGTAAAAAATGATCGTTATTATTGCAAAAGAAGACGATAATCATGCGGTTGCAGTAAAGCGGGTTTTGGAATCCAGTTACGATGAAGAGGTTTTTATATTCGACACGTCAACCTTTCCCACCTCGGCGCGGCTGAGTGGGAATTTTGGTGAAGAGGGTATCACGTTTTCATTGGCCGACGGGAGATACCGGGACATTGAGTTACAATCGACCAAAAGCTTCTGGTGGCGGCGTCCCCAGGGGGTTTTCGTGGACCCCGCCATCGCTGACTCACAGGTGCGGCATTTTACCCTTAACGAATGTATCAGTGCCGTTTACGGGATACTGAGAAGCTGTGACAGCCTGTGGGTAAACAATATCAACAACGACGACCGGGCGGATTATAAACCTTATCAATTAAAAACCGCCATCGAGGTCGGTTTTGACGTGCCGGATACGTTAATTACCAACGACCCGGAAAAAGCCCTGGCTTTCTGGCACCGTCATGACCGCAAGGTCGTTTACAAGGCGTTTAACCAGCGGGGGATCATCTGGTGCCCTACCCGTTTATTGAAAGAGGAAGACCTGGGGGTGATTCAAAATGTACGTCATGCGCCGGTAATTTTTCAATCGCTCGTGCCGGGCAACCGTGATATTCGGGTTACGGTAATTGGGGAGAAGATATTTGCCACGGAATTTATCATACAGGATGAAAGAATAATCGATTACCGGGTGGAAATGCGCAGGGAAAACTGTAAACGGCATGTGCTCCCGGACCACATGCTGGAAAAACTGAACCGGTTCATGTGTACCCTGGAGTTGGAATACGGAGGTATTGATTTCCGTCTTACGCCCGATGGCAGGTATGTTTTTTTTGAGATCAATACAGCGGGTGAGTTTATGTATTTGCAGGAACTCACCGGTCAGCCGATCGATGAAGCAATGGCCCATCACCTGTCCAGGGCAAAGCGGGTCAATATCCGCCCCGCCCGCTGACCGTTAAACCGCTGAAAGGTTGAAAGGGGTATGGCAATGAACCGTGTATTATTGATAAACATGCCTTTTGCCGCGGTAGAATCGCCTTCGCTGGCCCTGGGATTGTTAAAGAGCAAATTGGTAAGTGAAGGGATTCCCTGCGATGTGGAGTATTTGAATATCCGTTTCGCCGAGATGATCGGCATGGAAAATTACAATTTTATCGTAATGGCACCGGCTTATTTTGCCGGGGAACGGGTTTTTGCGCATGCGTTGTTCGGGAACAATATCCCGGATGATTCTCAGTACTATGCTTTTATAAAAAACACGTCCCCGCCGGACACGCCGCAGCGGCTCCACCGGATCAAGTCACAGGTGATGCCTTTCCTGGACCATTGTCTCCGGGATATTCCCTGGCACCGATATGAGATCATCGGTTTCTCTTCTCTTTTTGAACAAAACCTGGCTGCGCTGGCGCTGGCTAACATGGTCAAGCGGTATTACCCGGAGAAAATAATTGTGTTCGGCGGTCCCAACTGGGAAGGGATAATGGGGAAAACCCTTCACAGGTGTTTCCCCTTTGTGGATTTCGTATGTTCCGGTGAGGCCGACCGGACATTCCCGGAGTTGATCAAGCGGTTGACTTACCGTCACCCGGTGGAGGACCTGGCGGGTATCGTGTACCGGGGAAACGGGCGGTCGGTTTATACCGGGAGTGCGCCGTTTCTCATGGACCTGGACAGTTTGCCCCTTCCCGATTACGATGATTATTTCCGGACCCTCAGGAGCGGTTCGTTAAGCTGGGTTCCGCCTTATCTTCTTTTTGAAACGTCGCGGGGATGTTGGTGGGGAGAGAAGTCCCAATGCATGTTTTGCGGTTTGAATGGGGAGGAGATAAAATTCCGCAGTAAAAGTGCGCCGCGTATTATCGATGAGATTTTATATCTCATCGGGCGTTACAATGTGGGGCATCTCCGGGCCGTGGACAATGCGCTCAGTCTTCACCATTTCAAGGATTTGCTGCCGGAACTGGCGCGGATGAAATTGAAAGCCCGGTTTACTTTCGAGATCAGGGCCAATATTAAGAAGCACCAGGTGAAAATGCTGGCGGATGCCGGGATCAGCATTGTCCAGGCGGGGGTTGAGAATCTTAGTACCCATATCCTGAAATTGATGCGTAAGGGCACCACTTCGTTGATGAATATCCAGGTGCTTAAATGGAGCAAACAGTATGGGGTCTATGCCGATTGGAATATCATATTCGGGTTTCCCGGTGAAAAGTCCGGGGATTACGGGCGGTGCCTGGAATTGGCAAATATCCTTACCCATCTCAGTCCGCCCACGGGTTTCAGTCAGATTCGTATGGACCGGTTCAGTCCCAATTACAACCGTGCCGGGGAACTGGGATTTGCCAATTTGAGGCCCATGGTCAGTTACAGGTACATATACCCTTTTGATACCGCGACTTTAATGGATTTGGTTTATTATTTCGATTTCGATTACCGGGAGAAGATCGATGACGGTGGTTTTTATCGTCCTCTTGAGCAGGCGGTATGGCGTTGGAAGGGGAAGCAGGATCAATTGTATGTCCGTAAGGAGGTTGACGGGGTATTTATATACGATACCCGGCCCGCGGCGACTTGCGGCAAGATCGCTCTTTCCGGGGTTCCCCTGGATATTTACGAATACTGCGATAAGATCAGGAGTCTGAAACAAATCCGGTCATGGCTCAGGGAAAGCGGCAAAGGTGACCTGGACACGGGGCTGGTAAAAACGATCCTGGATGAATTTATCGGCAGGCATTTGATGGTAACCGAGGATGACCGTTATTTAAGTCTTGCCGTAATTACATACCGACCGGAAATAGAAGCGAAAGAGGATGCAGGGACTTTCCCGTGATGTTGCCTGACTTTAGCCTGTTATCTTGCCATTAGTTATCTTGCCTGACCCGAATGCCACTATTACCTGGCACCGGGGATAAGCAGTGATGAAGCATGGGGTCTGCTCAAGGGGGCCGAACCCGGAAGGTTTACTCGCCTGACCCCTTTCCTGACTCTCCCGAATGAGATGCAATAATCGGTGCTTTACTGGTGGTAATGTTCGGAAGAAAACGCGTGCTAACGACGATGGCGACGGAGATATTTATTAAGGGCGTCAAGGGTGTTGCTGAAATTCTTCGGGACCAGGTCTTTTATTAAAAATTCAAGAAGCACAAATCCAATCCCTCCGACTAATTTTTCCACCCCCCCTTGATAGTTATCTTCATCCCAATCAAAAGAACCGGTGAAAGTGATTTTTGTCTCATTCCTACCCACCTGTTCAAATTTGGTGACTCCCGAACAACGTACAAAATCACCGAAATTATGATGTTTGACGTTCCAGAGGCATTCCAATCGGTTTTCGTTCCATTCGGCATGGTCGGTCCAGGTAAGAATATCCGAGTCCATGTGCTTTGTAATAGTTCTGGAAAATTGGGGGGTAGCCGTCCAGGTACTAACGACCTTGTGGACATCCGGCCCTTTTTCATGCGATTCTATCTCGATGCTGTCGATGTCCTCCAGGAGGGGTACAAGTTTTGGTAATTCATCACGCATCGCGGTCCACACGTTGTCAATGTGATGTGGGATAGAACTCACTCTTTTAAATTTCATCGTTTTCTCCTACCGGGTTTTAATTCTCTATTTTTTTCGTTCACTCTTTAATCGAGCACTAAAAAACGTTTAAATAAAGCTCGCTCTCTTTTGTATATCATAGCATAGACCAACAATAAAAACAAGCCCCGGGAAAAAATCGGCACTCCTACAATCCGAAATTGAGAAAATTTATCTGGTTTTTTGATTACTACTTGACAGGAAAATTAGAACATGATATTGTTATACATTAAAGAGTGGAGCAAAGCCCATCTCAAAAAAGAAGGAGAACAAAATGAGAAAAATTTCATTATTTATTGTGCTGCATTGTTTAACCATTTTTATTTTCGCAGGGAAAACAATCCCTCTAAAAGAAGTCGTCAACCCGGATTCGATTTCAGTGGATCAAAGTCAGTTATATTTAACCGATGGTACCAGTATACTCATATATGACCTGGAAACGTTGAAATTGAAAAAAAAGTTCGGGAAAACAGGTGAAGGGCCGGGTGAATTCATGGGAAATCCCCAAAGCGGTCATGCTCCCCTGACAATCGATGTCCGCACAAAAGATATCATTGTGAACAGCTTTAACAAGCTGTCCTTTTTTTCGAAAGACGGGACACTTATAAAAGAGCATAAAGTAAGCTCCTTCACCAGTGGATTCGTGGCCCTTGGGAAAAATTTTGCCGCCGAGACCCTTTTAATGCAAGAAGAGAGATTCTGGTTGTGCAACATTTTTGATTCCAACCTGAACAAGGGAAAAGAAATAGTACGGGTGAAACATTATTTCCAGGGCCCCGGGAAGGGCTTTAAGGTATTATCGATATCACGGTTGTATATACCTTATGACAATAAATTATTTGTTTCCTGGGGTCAGGAATTTAAAATCGACGTTTACGATCCCGACGGTAAGGAGTTATATTCAATCACCCGGGACTATGAAAAAGTCAAAGTTACGGAAAATATTAAAGAAGGGATTATCAAATACTTTAAGACAGACCCGAATTTGAAAAAAATCTATCCCATGCTCAAACCCGTCATATTCCCCGATGTTTACCCGGCGATTCGCGCGATGGCTTTAAATGAGGGGAAAATATATGCCGTTACATATAAAAAAGATAAATCCGGTTCTAAAACCGAATGTCTTATAATGGATTTGAAAGGGAAGTTATTGAATACGGTATATCTTGACCTGACGGTAAAGGATATATTCATGTTCTATCCTTTCACCATTTCAAACGACACGGTCTACCAGTTGGTAGAAACGTCGGATGACCTCTGGGAATTGAAAGTAACGAAAATCAAATGACGTAGATCGTAGATAGTAATTGTTAACCGTTAACTATTACTACTTATGATGTGGTTGAAGTGTTTTGCCGCTTCAACCACATCGGGCTTCACAAATATCGAGTAATGATCGCCGGTGATTTCATAAAAACGGGGGGGCAGTGCTGTAAATTGATTCCACTGTCGTATATTATTTTCCGTGTATTCCTTAAATTTTTCCCGGTCCAGGTCGGTTCCTTCCGTGGGACGGCTCGATGCGAAGTAGTGAACCGTTGTGTTCACTTTACTTCCCGGGATATAACCATTTTTCGCATTATCGAAGGTCCTTAGCAAATTCAGATAATAAATCAGTTCTCTTAAATCCAGTCTTACAAAATTGGGTAACGCTTCAGCGATAAGCTGCGGCAGCGATTTTTTGATCAGTTCTACATCGTAGCCGATTTCCTCCAGGTACTCCAGGACCTCGGACCACAATCGGCCCACGTCTGTTATACCGGCCATTTTATTTTCGATCCCTATTCCCGGTAAAAATCCACGGATCCGTTCCAATTCGGACTCCACGTTAAACTCGGTCACGGAGCTTAAGGTACTTTCATTGGGGGCCTCTTCGTCGATAATTGCAAAAAATCGAATGGTTTCGTTCATCTGCTCCAACTGGCGGATCATTTCAAAGGCGATGATACTGCCGAAACTCCACCCGCAAATAGAGTAGGGCCCGACGGGCTGCACCCGTTTGATCTTTTCCAGGTAGAAAGCTGCCAGTTGTTGGATAGTAATACCTTGTGGGGCAAAATTATCGGGATGGTGGAATTGAACCCCCCAATAATTGAATTGGGAATCCAATAGATTACAAAACTCGATATATCCTTCCACTTCCCCGCTGATTGCATGAATGAAGAATACATTGTCGGCCCCGGGCGCTCCTCTTTTCAAGATGACCAGATTGTCGTCGACGACGGTATCTTTTTCCGCGATTAAATCCTCGATGACCTTTGCCATTTCCTTGACGGTATCGAATTTATAAAAATCGGCTAAAGGCAAATTGACATTTAATTTATACTTTATTTTAGATACGACGGCGATTGCATTTAAAGAATCGCCTCCTAATTCGAAGAAATTATCAGTCACCCCCAGGGGTGCGATAGCAAAGAAGTTTTCCCAGATTTGAACCAGGTCGTTTTCTACCGGATTATCGGGATCCGGGGCAACATAAGGGGTAGACAACCCGGGTCGTGGGTGTAGTTGGGATTCCGCGGTTTTTTCGATGATCGATTTGGCTTGACTTTCAGCTTTTCTCCGTTCCTCTATTCTATATACCAGGTCGAACTGGGTCGCCGCTAACTGGGGTATCGAGCCCACCGATAAAATCCGATGGAACGCTTCATTGGTTTCCCGCGGCATTGTCCCTTCCCAATTCAAACTCATCCATGGAAAGGAATTCCTTAGATTCTCCCGGTGAGCAAAGGCATCCATAAAAATACTGGCCGCCGTATACGCGGGAAGCCCGCCGCCCCCTAAAAACGATGCGATAGAAGAGGTTAACAAGCAAAAATCGATTTTTCTACCTTCCAACACTTTTTTAAGCACATATAACCCGTGAATTTTCGGCTTAAAGTGCAATTCGGTATCTTCATAGTCCAGTTGCGAGACGATAACGGAAGATTCGACGGTTGTAATTCCCGCACCGTGAATCACCCCGTCAAGTCTTCCGAATTCCCGGTCTATCGTTTCCATAACCGAGCGCATATCATCTTCATCAGCCACATCCGCACGTATGGTCAAAACCCGTGCTCCTAATTCTTCAAACCCCCGGATCTTTCTTATTTTAACGCTTACGGCGTCTTCTTCATCATGGTCGTCAAGCCATCGGTCCCAATCTCCGCGGTCAGGTAACCCCGTGCGTCCGGTCAACACCAACCCGGCTTTTGCCGTCCGGGCGAGATATTCGCAGCGGATAAGGCTGTCGTTTCCCAGACCGCCGGTAATAAGATATACGCCTTCCTGCTTCAACCATGCGGGGAGCCCCTCTTTATATTCCAGGCGCAGTTTATCAAAGCATCGTATCCACCGGTAATTACCACGATAAGCCGACATCGAGTCCCGGGAAGGATAGAAAAATTCAGCCATCAACTGGTTGACCTGCAGTGAATCTACCGGATATTTTTTCCCCGGTAGGCTAATATCGATACTGCGGCATGTAACGTTTTGAAATTCCTGGGGAATGGTCCTGCAAAGTCCCAAAATAGTTGCCATTTCAGGGTAAATGTCCTCCTCTCCCGTTATAGAGTGAACGTCCCGGGTCACAACGATCACTTCCACTGCAGCCGTGTTATCGGATTCTTCACCCAGTTTATAAACCAGTCCGCGGCGGTAAAGGGCCCGGGTAAGAAAAAGCAGGCTGTAAAAACCGGGGGCCTGGCATTTTTTAAAACGGTCTAATCCCGGTTGAGCGTCGTCATAGTCATCCACTCCCCATAGATGAAGGACCTTCCCGGGGACCCTGTCATCCCGGATAAGGTGGTCGATCAATGCATCGTAATCGCCGGTTTGCCGGACATCGACGGTATATACGCCGTCTTCCCTATCGCCCGGGGTTAAGAATCCTTCACCTATTTTTACGGTTACCGTTTCAAACCCTTTTTGCCCCAGCCGGTCCGCCAACTGCGGCCCCAGGCCGTAATTGTCGGTAAATATCAACCAACGTTGTTTATCACCGGTCGGGTCCGGGGGGTGTAATGCCAGCGGGGAGACGGTTTGTTTCCAGTAAGGAATATAAAACCAATCGGCCATATCCTTTACCGGCAACCTGAGATTTTTCCCGGATAACTCCATGCCCAATTGAAAGGGATCCCCCTGGGTGGAGTAGAAGTTGGGTTCGAATGAATATGTAGGCAAAGGGATACGAAATCTTTCCCGGTCCCGGTAAAATGCGTTCCAATCGATGGGAATTCCATACAACCATAATTGCCCGATTTGTGTCAACAGGTGCCGGACGTCCTCCCCCTCTTCTTCCGGCATAAGGTTTAAAGGAAGCAGACTTCCAGGAAACTCCCGGCCCGGTCCGAATTCAAGGAGAATGGTGTCCTGTTCATTCACCAGCTCTTCGATCTTGTTATTTACCGCCGGGTTCGTTTTCAAATCCTTCAGCCAATAGCCGGGGTCGGCGGCTTCTTCACGGGTGATCCATTGACCCGTGACATTTGAGATACAGGGAATAACGGGTTCATTGGTCTGTATTCGGCCGAGGGTATCTTCAAATGCGTTTTGTTGTCCCGGTTTACAGGCAATGACCGCCAGTTTCAGGGCATCCTCCAGGGAAAAAATCCCTGCCGTAACGGCCGCGGCAAACGCCCCGGGTTCACGGCCGATTACGGCATGGGGGACGATTCCCCATGCCGCGATCTGTTTTGCCAGCGAATATTCATATACGAATAATGACAGGAAGCGATCGCAATTTGCCGGGGTGAGCGGTTTCGGTACTGAGTCAAGGGTGTTCAAATATTCAAAGCAGCGGTCGGTCTCCCGGCGGAAAACCGCTTCTTCCCGGTACAGCACGGCACCCGGGTCGGTTTCAAAGGATCCCGGGCCGGGAAATAAGAAAGCTATCGGTCTGCTTTTGCTTTGGCCGCTTAAGGAAGAAGTATTCGTCTCCCCCGGGCGGTCGGACCGCAGGGTTTCCACTGCTTCATCCACGGTGGCGCAAACCGCCATGTACCGGTGACTAAAGGCCCTTCTACCCACCTGGAGCGTATAGGCGGCATCCGCCAGGTCGATACCGGGATTTTTTTCAAAACGGTCTGCCAGGTTTTGAACGGCACGCTCCAACCCGGTTTTTGTTTCATTAGACAGGAGGAACAGCCGGTGCGGCCCTGCGGGTGAGGGGGGTCGGCCGGCATGGGGGTATTCCTCGACGATCACATGGGCATTGGTGCCGCCGATACCCAGGGAATTGACCCCGGCTCTTAAGGGATATTTATCATTTTTCCATTCCGAAGCCCTTGTATTTACAAAAAACGGACTATCTACAAAATCAATCTGGGGATTGGGTACCTGGAAGTACAAACTGGGGGGAATGATCTTGTGTTTTACCGCCAATACGGCTTTAATAAGACCTGCGACCCCGGCGGCTGCATCGAGGTGTCCGAAATTGGTTTTCACGGACCCGATGGCGCAGTAGCCCCTCTTTTCGGTGTTAAATGCAAGGGTTAAAGATTCGAGTTCAACGGGGTCGCCTAAAATTGTGCCGGTTCCGTGTGTTTCTATATATGTAATACTTTCCGGTTCCACGTCGGCCATTTGATGGGCGGCCTTCACAACTTCGGCCTGCCCTTCGATGCTTGGGGCGGTAAAGCCGACTTTCCTGGAGCCGTCGTTATTGACGGCGGAACCTTTGATCACGGCGTAAATATGGTCCCTGTCCGCGACGGCGTCCGCCAGTCTTTTTAAAACGACGATTCCCACCCCTTCGCCGGCAATGGTCCCGTGCGAACGGGCATCAAAGGCCCTGCAGTGACCATCCGGTGGGGCGATCATCCCTTCTTCGTACAAATAACCCGCCTTTTTCATGGTCACACCACCGATACCCCCGGACAACGCCATGTCGCACTCGCCGTTTATAATGGCCTGACAGGCGGTGTGAACGGCAACCAGCGATGTGGAACAGGCGGTATACATCGACAAACTGGGTCCCATTAAATTGAGCTTGTGAGAAATTCGTGTACAAAGAAAATCTTTATTGCTTAATTGCAGGGAAGTAAACACACCCAGTTCATGGGATTTCCCGGATATCAGCGATAACGCTTCCCAATCGAAATTAGGACTGGCCCCCGCATAAAGCCCGATCAATCCATCGTAGGATTTAGGATCGTAACCGGCATCTTCCAACGCCGCCCATGCGCATTCATGAAAAATACGTATCTGGGGGGCCATGATCCCCGCTTCCCTGGGGGTGTAACCGAAAAAGGTGGAATCAAAGTAATCATTACCCTCGGTAACGGCGCATGCTTTTACATAATTGGGGTGATTTAATAAATGTGGCGGTACCCCGGCTTCTTCCAATTCTTTATCCGAATAAAAAGATATGGAGCTTATGCCGTCGAGCAAATTTTCCCAGAACCGCTCGACATTTTCGGAACCCGGAAACCGGGCGGTCATACCGATAACGGCAACTTCAAAACCTGTTTCCGTATATTCCTTATTCATTCCGCGCCCCTCGTCTGCGATCCAGGAGATGGCTCCTGTCTACTTTTCCTCGCTGAAGTTCTTTGCCCCGGTCGCGTATGGATTTTTCTTCTTTATTTAAGTATTGTGCGATTTCCCGGATGGTGGTAAATCTAAAAAGCTTTACCACCGGGATATCGGTTCCGAATTCCTCATTGATCCGTTTGGTTACTGAAATAATTTTTATCGAATTACCTCCCATATCAAAGAAGCTGTCATCGATACCGATCTTTTCCACTTGAAGGATTTGCATCCAGAGCCGGGCCAGTCTTTCTTCCGTTTCATTCCTGGGCGCAATATAATGCTCCGACTTCTTTTTCCCGGGTTCAGGCAGGGCTCTCCAGTCTATTTTACCGTTAACCGTCAGGGGTATGATTTCTAATTCCACGAAATACTCAGGGATCATATAATCCGGCAGCGATTGGGATAAATATTCTTTCAATTCCACGGGAAGGGATGGTTGACCGTCCGGGGGCGGCTCTTCGGTCGGTTCTTTATGGTTATCGGGCACAATATAAGCACAGAGAAATTTCTCGATTTCCCCGGTCTCCCGGCTCCCGGGTTTGGGGGTTTCTCTTGCCATGACCACGGCTTCCCGTATTTTTTCATGTTCCTGCAGCAGCCATTGGATCTCTTCCAGCTCTATCCGGAACCCCCTTATTTTTACCTGGCTGTCTATCCTGCCCAGGAATTGGATATTTCCGTCCGGCAGCCACCGGGTCAGGTCCCCGGTCCGGTATAACGATCCGGTAATTCCCGGTAGAGACGTCAGGTGACCGGGGACAAATTTCTCCGCGGTCAGATCCGGCCGGTTTAAATACCCCCTGGAAATGCCGTCGCCGGCGATACACAATTCACCGGGTATGCCGACGGGCTGCACTTTCATATTATTCTCGTTTAATATATAAACACGAACATTGTCCGTGGGTTTACCGATGGGAATGTTTTCCAATTGCTTTTCCACCGGGAAAGAACAGGTAACCACCGTATTCTCAGTGGGGCCGTAATTGTTGTAAAACCGGTAATCGCGTTTAACAAAGCGATTCAATTTATCCCCGCCGGTCAGCAGAAGCCGCAGCGAAGAATTACCCTCCACTTCTTCCATGAACTGTTGACAAAACTGGGGGGGCATAAAACTGACGGTAATGTTGTTCTGACGGAAATAATTATCCAATCGGCCGGTATCCAGTTTGATCTCTTCGCCGATGATGTGAATGGAAGCTCCTTTAACCAGGTAGGGAAAGGTCTCCCACACCGACGCGTCAAAAACGAAACCCGCATACTGGGTGGCATTGTCCTTTTCGGTCACTTCAAAGTAACGGTTGTGCCAATAACAGAGATTCACCAGCGACCTGTGCTCGATCATGGTGCCTTTGGGCCGCCCGGTTGTCCCGGAGGTGAATATCACGTAAGCCAGGTCCCCGGGGTGATTGACGTGGTCCGGGTTTGCCGCGTCTCCCCGGAAGGCGGCGGCATCATCCAGGAAAATGACCGGTATGTCGGGGGCCACATTATTTGCCGGGCTGCCGCAGGTCACCAACACCGGGTCTCCCAGGTCCCGGAGCATGTAATTTACCCGCCCGGCGGGATACCGGGGGTCAATGGGCAAATAGGCGCCCCCTGCTTTTAATATGCCCATCATGCCTACGATCATCCCGATGGAACGCTCTACCATGAGACCGACGACACTATCGACGCCGACACCTTTTTGCCTTAACAGTCGGGCCAGTTGATTGGACTTTTCATTTAATTCGTTATAGCTGAGGGAAGTGAGAGTACCGGGTTCGCCGTACTCCAGGCCATGGACCGCCGTATTACCGGGAGTTCTTTCCACCTGGTGCTCAAATAATTGATGAATTGTTTTACTTTCCGGGTAATCCTTTGCGGTATCGTTGAAGGTATATAATATCTGTTTTTTCTCATCCCCCTCCATGATTTCTATTTCATTTAACGTTCTATCCGGTTGAGTGAGAGCAGAAGAGACGATATTTTTAAAAAACCGTATCAATGTTTCTATCGACTCTTTTTTAAACAGGCTTGTACTGTATTCGAAATTCATACGAATCCCATCTTCATACTCTCTAAAAACAAAGGTCAAATCAAACATCGTCACCTGGTTCTGGTATTTCAGCGGGGTAATTTGCAATGCGGACTTATCACCTTCCGAAACAGGTATATCCTGCCCCACGATCATAACGTCAAACAACGGATTCCTGCTGACATCGACCTCCAACGGCAGCGTCTCCACCAGGTCCTCGAACTGGTAATCCTGGTTATCGAAGGCATCCAGCGTTTTCTTTTTTACATTCCCGACAAACTCTCTAAAGGTAACATCTCCAGCCGGGTAGTTCCTGAGAGCAAGAGTATTGACAAACATGCCCAGTATTTGTTCCAGGTCCTGGTGTCCACGGCCCGCGGTACCGGTGCCGACGACGATATCCTCCTGCCCTGAAACGTTCGACAGCAAAATATTAAAAAATGAAAGGAATAATACAAAGAAGGTCACTTCCTCATTATTGGCAAAAACACGCAGTCGATCAAAGGTATCGTCTTTGATCATAAAGCCGATAGTATTACCTTCGAAATTCTGTATTTCCGGTCTCAGATAATCGGTGGGAATGTTCAATACCGGGATATCCCCGTCAAATTCCTTCAGCCAGAATTCTTTTTGCTTTGCTGCCGCTTCTTTCATCCGGTCACTGTTTTGCCATTCCGCATAATCTTTGTAGTGAAGCGTTACCGGATCCAGCTCTTTTCCTTCATACAGTTTGTAGAAGTCCCCGAAAAATACGTGGAAGGATACGGCATCCATAATAATATGATGCTTATCGAGTACGAGGAAATATTCGTTTTCCCCGACTTTTATCAAACCGACACGGAATAACGGGGGTTGGGCCAAATCGAACGGCCGGACAACGCGCTTTACGATTTCCGTATCGCCGGGACGCTTTTCTTCGTCGGTGATGTCATGGTACTCGATATTAAACACAACGTCCTCTACATCCAGTACCCGCTGCACGGATTCATACCCCGGCATGGAAAAGGAGGTTCGCAATATTTCATATCTCCGTATCATCTGCCTGAACGCATGCTCGATTTTGTCCTTATCAAACCGGAAATCCAACGCCCTTACCGTAGTAAGGTTATAAACGATGCTTTCCGGGTGCATTTGCTGGATAAAGTATAATCTCTTCTGCGAAGAAGTCAAAGGATAATAATCCTTCTTTTCGGCAGGCTCTATAGTATAATATTTTGTTTCCTCCGCACTTTTAATGTATTGGGCCATTCCAATGATAGTGGGTTGTTGAAACACCTCGGCAAGGGGTACCCGTACTTCGAATTCCTTAAAGATTTTCGATATCAGCATAATGGTTCTCAGGGAATTTCCGTTCAGCTCCAGGAAATTGGCATCGACGCTGATTTTGCTTTCTTCCATTTCCAGCACATCGGCCCACAATGTCAGCAATTGCGCTTCGATTTTATTCCTGGGTGCAATGATCTTTTGAGTCGCATCCAGGTGTGGGACAAGCCAATGTTTGCGGTCTATCTTGAAATTGGAGGTCAACGGCAGCTTCTCCATTTTCACAAACCGGTCCGGGATTTTATTTACCGGGAACCTTTCGGTTAAATAGCTTTTTAACCCGGCGGCATCAATTTCCTTATCCGAAACGATACAGGCAAAGAGGAGTTCATCTTGCTGTTCGTCATATTGACCGGTCATCAGAACACATTCTTTTACATCATGGTGTTTTTGCAATTGATGTTCCACGTCGCTCAGCCCATCGAACCGTCCCAGGAATTCCACGTTTCCATCCGGGAGCCACCGGGCCAGGTCGCCGGTCCGGTAGATTCGCAAGGGGGCTTCGCCGGGAACCGGTCGGTACATGGTGAATTTTTCCGCGGTCAGCCCGGGGTTATTGTGATAGCCGTGGGAGAGACCTCTCCCGGCAATACACAATTCGCCGGGAGTTCCCACCGGTTGTAACCGGTCTTCCTTCCCCAGTATATAAATCTCAACATCGGGGAAGGGCTTTCCCAGGGGGATATGATCGAAGAGGTTTATATTTTCCCTGGATACGTGATACACGGTGGAGACATCACCCGCTTCGGCGGAGCTATAGATATTTGAAATCTTCGGGGGATTGGATCCGAACCGACTGAAAAAAGCTTCCACGGTATGGGGGGTTAATACTTCGCCGCCGATAATATAGTGTTTGACCGGGAGATTCGAGATCGCCGGGTCGGGGCACCGGGACAATAACCGGATATGAATGGGTGCGCCATCTGAAATGTCGATATTATTCCGTTTATAGAATTCACATAAATCGTTACCTTCCGGTTCTGTAGTGTTGGGAAAAAGGTGCAGGGTATGCCCCATCAGCAGCGAGCCGAATAGCTGTTTCAGCGACAGTGCCGACATAAAAAGCGTCACCAGGGCGAGATTCAAAACCCCGGTATAATTTTTATAAACAGCGGTCTCCAGTCCCGCCGCAAGGTGCGTAATACTGCGATGATCCATCAATATACCTTTGGGCAGGCCCGTGGTGCCGGAGGAATAGTTGATAAAAGCGGCACTCCCGGCCGGGATGTCCAGGTTTAAATTGGAAGAATCTCCCGAATAGGCGGACTCATCATCTAAAAAGATGATATTCCCATGGGCAAATGAGCGCAGCAGGTCGGCAGCGGTTTCTTCCAGGTGCTTTCGGGTCAAGAGCAGCTTTACACGATTTTCTTCAACCACCCTGGCATTGCTTTCCTGCGGACCCACCGGGGATACCGGCAGACAAACGCCCCCGGCCTTGAAAATTGCCAACATTCCTATCATCACCTCTATACAGGGTTCAACAGTTGTTGCCACAAGGATTCCCGGCTTCACGCCCCGGGCTGCCAGGAGCCGGGCCAATCGATTGGACTTTTCATTTAATTCCCCGTAAGTGATGGAGTCGGTACCTGTGTCCGCAGTCCCGGGTAATGGGCCGTTTACTCCCGTGACGGGGACTTGTACGGCAATTGAATGGGGGGCTTTCTCCACCTGTCGTTCAAATAACCGGTGAACCGGGTAATCGCTGCCGGCGATAGTATCCCCTGCGGCAGCGTCCGGCACTTTATTAAAATCCTTCAACAAATGCCCCTGCTCCTCCGGGGACATGACCTCCAGGTGGGATATCTTTTGATCCAGATCAACCAGGGCATTTTTTAATAACTGGATAAAATGACCGGCCAGTCTTTCAACACCGACACGCTCATAAAGCGCCGGGTTGTACCGTACCTCACCTTCAAGCGCTTTACCGTTCATTGAAAAGGAAAAAATAGTATTACTGCGAGCGGACGCCGCATGTTTGCTGTCATGGATGTTTGTTAACAGCAGCATCACATCCAATATCGGTAATTGGTCAACGGAAACAGGTAAATCTAACTGCTGGAATAATAGATCGAGCGGGTAATTTTGATTTTCAGAGGCTTCGGCAACACCTCGGCCCACTGTATTCAACATCTCTTTAAACGTCGCGCCCATGTTCACCGGGACCCTTAAGGGCAATATGGTATTGATAAAGTCGCCGTCGGTATCGGGCCTATAAATCGGCGTACCCAGGAGGATATCGTCGTTTCCGTCAAAGAGATGTTTATGAACCAATAGAACCAGGTTGGTCATCAGGATAATGTGCAGTTTGTAGTCGGATTGTTTGCTGATCGCCTTCAATTTTGCAAGGATATCTCCCTCCATATGGAAGGTTACCTTTTCAAAGGTCCGGTGGGTCCCGGTTCTTTCCTTATTATTCTTATTATTGTAAGGGAAACTGCTTTTTGGCGGATTCCCGGCGAATTTCTCAAACCAGAATTTTTTTTCTTTTTCATGTTTCTCTGAAATAATTATTTTTTGATCTTTTAAAGCTTCCTGTCTCATAATTTTTCCTTCGCTGATTATTTTTTATTCTAAGTTACACCTGTTTTGTTTCAAGGCGCAGGCGGATTGGGGATCCGCGTCATTTCCGGGCAGTGTTGTCACGCGGAAAATGTTTTTTTTAAAAGTGAAAAATCACCGGCATTCTCAAACGAAAAAGTCTCAATGTCCGCAGTATTATTTTTCATTAAATGTTTCAACACCTTATCCGGGCCGACTTCCACGGCGGTATCTATCCCCCGGTCCAGCAGGAATTGAATGGAGGCCTGCCAGCGAACAGGATGAACCAGTTGCATGGACAGGTTATCCACAACGCCCTCTTCGGGATAAACCGCTGCATTGCGGTTGGCAATAACCGGGTAACGGGGCGTTCGGTAAGTCACCTGTTGGAGTACGGGTTTTATTTTTTCAGCCGCCTCAGCCATTAGGGGACAGTGAAAAGGACCGCTCAATTTCAATGGATAAACAATAGCCCCCTCTTTTTCCAGTTTCCTGCCCACCCTCACCACCGTATCTCTGGGACCGGAGATGGAGGATTGGGTGGGTGAATCATAAGCGGAGATGAAAATTTCATCTCCTTCCCCGGAGCTTTCCGCGATCACCTTTTCTACTACTTTCGTTTCCAGGTTAATGACCCAGGCCATGATACCGCCCATGGTGGATGCGGCCCGGGACAGTATCCTGCCTCTTTCTTTCACAATGACCAGGGCATCGCTTAAGGCAAGGCTCCCGGCGCAGCACAATGCGGAGTATTCCCCCAGGCTATGCCCCAGGCAATACCGGGGTTCAATCCCGATCTCCTGTTCAAAAACCCGGGCTGAAGCAGTACTTACCGATAATAAAGCCAATTGAGAATTTTCCAATTTTTCCAGTTCTTTAGCTTCGGACGGGGAAAAACAGAGCCGGGTAAAGTCTACGGTTAACGTGTCGGATGCCTCTTCAAATGTCTGCCGTGCAATTTGAAAATTATCGTAGAAATATTTTCCCATTCCCACGCATTGGGAGCCGACGCCGGGAAACATAAACGCTATTTTTTTCATTTCTATCATCCCTTTAAAATTCGAGGTCCGATTGCTTTATTTTAGATTCCACTTGCATGAGCTCAGTGGTCTTCCCGGAATCGATCTCCTCGATACGATTGATTTTTTCTTCTCCCGAGATTTCCCTGGCGGCCCCGGGCGCCCGCACACATTTAAAGCTGAATATTTCACCGTATTCAGGGTATATGAGTGACTTAACGGCTTTCAGACCGGTGTATTGGGACTGGGGGTCCCCGGGACTCTCATTGAAATTCGCGGCCGGCCATTGGAGGACGAGCCGTGTAATATCAGGGGTAAGCAATTCTTCGGGGAGTTTTATAGAGAAATCCCGCCACTTATCGGAAACAGATAATTCAGATACGACGGTACCGTCTATTTTCACCTTTAACGTCTCTTTCCCGGTATTTTGCCGGGGGAGCCTGCAGGTGATACGGAGCGACACATCCTTTTCTTTTCCTATCGGCAGGAAAAAAACGGATTGGGTACTGAACGCCCTGTAATAACTATCATTGGGGCGAAAAGTGGCGGCATAAGATGCCAGGTGATAATAGGACTCCAATAAATCGATTTTCCCATTTATAAACCCATGCTCTTTTTTTCTAAGGCGGCGGACCTGGTCTCTCACATCGATATTTACCGTTTGCAGTGCATCGAGCATCGCCTCGACAAGTTCGATATCCATGATATAATGCTTATGGGGCTGGATAAGCAGGGCGTATTGGTTAAGCTGCCCGCTTTCGAACAGATCGCTGCAGCTTTTACAAAGGGACCACGGCGTGTGGCGTACCGCCATATCGAGAAATTCAAGCATGATCTTCTTCGTATCGGGCGAAGTTTCCAATGCCTTCAGGCAGTGATGATAAAGAATTTCATACGGCAGTTCGCCGCGGTGCGCATTGTGGATGGCCGCAAAAAAGTGCGCCCTGGACACGACAACGGGGTCCGGTTCCCGGAAAGCCGCCGCCAGTTGGGCCGGGGAAACGGTCGACTTTTTTAAAACTTGAAACAACACCCGCGCCGCATCGGCCATGGCCACTTTTATCCCTTCGACGGTCAAATGACAATAGTCGTAAAAGAACTCCCGTCCCGGGGGCTTACCCGACAACTGCGCGGCATATAGTTCCGCCAGATCAACCGTGGGAATTTTATATTTACCGGCTTCTTCCCGCAGTGCCTCCCTGACCACGGAGATACAGCAAGGGACATTTATCAACCGGAAAATAGCGGTATCCACCGCGGCTCTCAGGTACCGGATCGCATCCGGGAACGCCTGCTTCTTCAATTTACAGGTGGCTGTAAACTCGTAACCCAGGGGTGTTCCTTTATTCAGTTCAATCAATTGAGCCGCCAGTATTTCGGCACGGTCCCAATCTTCATCAGCCAGTGCTTCCTCTACCTGTCCTTTCAATTCCAGCCACTTCGCCGTTTCTCCCGCCGGCCATGAATTGATCTGTTCTGTGGGATTGCTTTTCCAATCCCGCAGGTTGAATTCAGGAATAATAAAAATCACCGGGACCTGCTTCTCCCTGGATAAACTATCGATATGCTTCATAAAATCGGAAATCATATCTTTATATCTTTCCTCCAGTCGTTGTTTTAAGCCGTCAAATCTCTCCCCGGTGGCCATGATTCGTACCATTTCCTCCAATTCCGTCCTGGAAAATCCAAAGGCGTTCAGCCAGTTATTCCCGGCAAAAATAACCACGGCATCCGGTTCCATCTCGAAACAATCGGAATACAATTGCTTAAGATAATGGATGGAGCAGTCAACCCTGGCCAGATCGACGACTTCCGCATCCATGACGGAGGGTACGGCATTCAGGTACATTTCGAGTGCCGCGGCCGGGGTAAAATAAGGGTCTAACAGGGTCCCACGGGCGGCTGATTCTCCAAGGAGAATAACCCTTGTATTCGAGCGTTTAGGGGGTATCTGCTGTACCCTGGCCCAGGCTTCGAATTCCCCGGTACGCGAGAGGTCGCGAATATAGTGTTTTTCACCATCGATGGGTGTGCATTTCCAGATTCCCACCATTTTTTCCCGCCCTTCGGAGAGGGGCACGGGAGCCGGAGACGGGGCTTTAATCGGAACGGTAACCGGGTTCATATGTCCTAACTTTTCTTCTAACTTCCGTATCTTAACGGCATCCGTATCTCCCGCGGCAACTAAATGCGCCAATTGATTGGCAATGGATTTAAGCGATTCACTCGGTCTCGTGGACATTTTTCAAATTCCTCCTTTTATAATCCAGGTTTTCCCGGTTTCGTTCAAATAAACGTATAAATAGCATGGGGCTGCTCCAGCCGAACTTCTTCCTGGAAATGCACCAATATTCTCATCACATCCAAAAAATTCTCGGACCTGTCGATCAAGAATTCACCAAGGACAAGACAATCGATTTCGGTTGTGATGAAACATTCCAATGCATCCTGCGGCGTACAGACAATGGGCTGTCCCCTGACATTAAATGAAGTATTCAATAGGATAGGACAACCGGTGAGTTTATCGAACTCGAGAATCAGGTCCGCATAGAGCGGGTTGGCCTCCCGGGTTATGGTTTGAACCCTGGCTGAGCCGTTCACGTGGGTAATGGCAGGCAAATCAAGTTTCGAGATCACGTCGCAGGTTTCCAGCATGAAAGGGGACGAATGGTCCAATTGGAAATGTTCCTGCATTTTATCTTCCAAAACAACCGGGGCAAAGGGTCGAAAGGCTTCCCTTTTTTTCACCATCGCATTGATACGGTCACGCATATCCGCTCCACGGGGGTCTGCAAGGATCGACCGGCTGCCCAGCGCCCTGGGGCCAAACTCCATTCTTCCCTGGAACCATCCGATCACTTTCCCGTTGGCCAGCCGTTGGGCCGTTTCGGAGAGTAATTGCTGCCGTTTCTCGCGAAAATCCTTTGCTTTCAACGGTGTGGCTTCCAATAACCGGGCAATCTCGTCGGATTCATACGCGGGACCCAGGTAAACATGCGTCATTCGCTTGTGGTCCGGTCTCCGGCCCGTCAGTGCGACATGGGCCAAAGCGGCAGCCCCCAGCGCACCCCCCGCATCATTGGCCGCGGGCTGTACAAACAACCTCTTAAATGGGCCATCCTTTAAAATACGGCCGTTCGCCACGCAATTTAAGGCAACCCCCCCCGCCATGCAGAGATTTTCGGAATCTACTTTTTGATGGAGATAGCCGGCTTTTTCAAGCAGGGTCTCTTCTAAGACCACCTGGAGGCTGGCGGCAACGTCCTTATGAAATTGAAGAATTTCGGTTTCCGCGATGCGGGGAGGCTTTCCAAAGAGTTCGATCAATTTTTCCGAATACATTTTATCTCCCTGGATATAATCGAAATACGACATATCCAACCGGAACTGCCCTTGCGGCCTGGACTGGAGAAGGGAATGAATTTTATCGACGTAAAGCGGTTTACCATAGGGGGCAAGCCCCATTACCTTGTATTCGCCGCTGTTGACCCGGAACCCCAGGTACCCCGTGATGGTACTATACAATAACCCGATAGAATCCGGGAAATGGACTTCTTCGAAAAGTTCTAATTCCGGGCCTCTCCCTATTCCATAAGTGGCTGTGGCCCACTCGCCCACACCGTCCACCGTTAAGATTGCCGAATCGTCAAATCCGGAAAAGTAATAAGCACTGGCGGCATGTGACAGGTGGTGCTCCAGGAATTTGATGGGGCCGTCATAACCCAATAATTCCCGGATTTCATTTTCGGGCCGGTTTACATCCATTTTATATTCCAATTCCACGGATTCTCTCCTGTATCCACTCCACAACTGACGGGCAAGTTTTTTCTCAGGGTTTTCATAATAAGCCACGCAATCCACGTCTTTTATAGAGATGCCCGCTTCTTCAAGACAATACATAAATGCATTGACAGGCATGTTGAAATCAAATTTTTTCCTGGTAAACCTCTCCTCTTCGGCGGCGGCTTTTAATACTCCATCCTGCAGGATGCAGCAGCCGGAATCATGATAAAGTGCTGAAATTCCAACCACATTGAGTGTTCCGTTCTTATTCATTTTTTTCTCCTTCTTAAAATTCAAGATCGGTCTGCGTCACCCTCGCTTCCGCGGTAACGAGATCAAGAGAGACGGAAATATCTTTCAACAAGATATCTACATTCTCGATGATATTAGAAACGATCTCATGAAAATAATTCATGAATCGTTCAATGGTACTGTGTTTGAAAAGTGTTGTATTGTATTCCACAAGAATCTCTCTTCGATCTTTATATATCTCCACGTTCATATCAAACTTGGATACGTAGTCGTCATACTGGAAGTGATTGATTTGCAATTTTGAGTGTGCCAGGGTCTCATCCGCGGCTTCGGGGAGGGAATCTTCAAGATCAGTGAATGAAAGCATCACATCAAATAAGGGATTTCGGCCGCTTTCGGTTTTTAAATCCAGTTTTTCTATCAGGTCGTCAAATTGGTAATCCTGGTTTTCAAAGGCCTCCAACGTTCGTTCTCTAACATCCGCAAGGAACTCCCTGAAGGGTTTCTCTTTTTTGGGATAGTTTTTCAGTACCACCGTATTGACAAACATCCCGATCATCGGCTTTAAATCCACGTGGTTCCTGCCCGCGGTATCTGTTCCCAGCACAATTTCTTCCTGCCCGGTGATCATAGAAAATAAAACCGTAAATACAGTGAGCATCAACATATACAGGGTGACATTTTCTTGTTTGGCCAGGGCCTCCAGCTTATCGAGAGTCTCAACCTCCAGGTGATAAGTAAAACGCCTGCCTTCGGAACTGCGAATTGCGGGTCTGGGAAAATCAGTGGGTATGTTCAACACCGGGGCCCCGTCTTCAAATATATTCAGCCAATATGCTTCTTGCAGCTTCAGTGCTTCCTCCCGCCGTCTGTTGTTCTGCCATTCCGAAAAATCCCTGTACTGGCGCTCAATCGGTTCCGGTTCTTTGCCGTCGAAGAATTCCATAAATTCCCGTGTGAATATTTTGACGGAAACCGCGTCCGTGATGATATGGTGCATATCGAACATAAATAAATGTTTTTCTTCTTCGACTTTTATTAGCCCGACTCTCATCAATGGTGCCCGCGTCAAATCAAAAGGACGGACAAATTCTGTAGGGGAAGGGATTTGAGATTCGGTTTTAGCTGTTTTATCATAATATTCCAGTTTAAACTCAATATCATTGTGAATTTTTTGTACCGGTTTTTCATCGACGATCACATAAGATGTTCTTAAACTTTCATGCCTTTGTATCAATTTTTGAAACGCCCCCTGGAAACGTTCTATTGGAATATCTCCGACCAATTCACTGAATTGCCATATATTGTAACTGAGATTCTCCGGGTCCATCTGGTGGAGTACATACATTCTTTTTTGGGCCGATGACAATGCATAGTATTCCTTTTCTTCGGCTTTTTCAATGGATATATATACATCCGGTTTGGCTTTCATTATTATTTTAGCCTGTTCTTCTACCGTGGAGTTGTCAAATATTTCGCCTAAAGAGATACGTACATCAAATTCCTTATGGATTTTAGTAATAAGGGTCATGACATTCAACGAGTTCCCTCCTAAATCGAAAAACGGGGTTTTCACGCCCACTTTCTTAACTCCCACTATTTCAGACCAGAGTGCGGCAATCTTTTTTTCCAGGTCATTCCCGGGGGGGGTATAATCGGTTTCCTCTTCCTCGGCTATATCGGATAGAATTTTATAATCTACTTTTCCATTGGTTGTCCTGGGGATTTTTTCGAGTATCGCAATTTTGGCCGGGACCATATATTCCGGTAATTTTTTTGCCAAATATTCTTTAATATTCTCCGGGGAGAACTCTTCTTCCAGGAAAACCTGTTGATTGACACTGACAAAGGCGCACAGGAATTCATTTTTATTCGATGTTTCTTTTTTGATCACTACCGCTTCGTTTACAACCGGATGTTTTATTACGGTGTTCTCGATCTCTTCCAACTCGATGCGGTTACCCCGTATTTTTACCTGCCGGTCAACTCTTCCCATCACATCTAAATTTCCATCGGGTAGAATTTTACCCAGATCGCCTGTTTTATGGATCAGGTCTCCCGGGGCATCGTTAAAGGGATTCTGAATGAATTTTTCCTTATTTAATTCGGGCTCATCGTAATACCCATAGGTCCTGAAGGGTGTGCGTATAAATATTTCTCCCGCCACCCCGTCATCACATATATTCATGTCTTTATCCAAAACGATCACCCGGGCCCCCTTGATCGGCTTGCCTACCGGAATTCTCTCATTATTCACGTCGGTTTCCCGGATAAAATAACAGGTCTTTGCCAGTGTGGTTTCCGATGTTCCCCATAAGTTAACCAATTGAACTCGTTCACCAATGATTGCATACCAGTTTTCAAGGTCGGGTGGATTTATTTTTTCTCCTGATAATAATATATATTTTAAATGTTCAAAACTACCGTTCTCTAACCCATCGGAACTCAATACCCGGAATAAACCGGGCACGCAATGGATTAAAGAAAGCCTGGATTTCTCTACCCAGGACACCAATTCTTCCGGGCTTGTTAAAACCGGGTTTTCAGGGATACAAAGCGTTCCCCCCGAACTTAGAGGAACAAAGACGTCCCTTAAAAAAGCATCAAACCCGGGGGGTGCAAATTGGCTGGAGCGAAGAGAATCGTTTAAACTGAAAGTGTCGATCTCCCAATCGATAAAATGCCGTAAACTTTTGTTTTTACCGATCATTGCTTTGGGCCTGCCCGTGGTTCCGGAAGTATAATAGATATAAATTTTATCGTCCGGGCTGTATTCTACACCCGGGAGGCCGTTAAACCATGAGTCATTACTTTCATCAGCGGCCAATAGATCGGAAATGAAAATGAATTCTATCCCTTGGTTCCCGGCAATCTCTCTTGTTTCAAATTTGCTGAAATTGTCCCGGTCGGCGATAATATATTTTGTATCGGTAGAATGAATCATCACTTCCAATCTATCTTCCGGGTAAGTCGTATCTAATGGTATAAACACGCAGCCGGCCTTCAAAATGCCGATAATCGTAGTTATAATATCCATCCGGTTGTCCATTAAGATACCGATAAATGTCTCTTTTCCAATCCCTTTATTAATCAGCCAATTGGCAATGTAATTGGATTTCTTGTCAAGGTCGGCATAGGTCATTAGCCTGTTTCCGTATTCCATAGCAACGTTCTCTTTAAATGAAACAAAACTTTCATTTAACTTGTTTTGAACAGTCTTATTCGTCATTTTAAATCTTCTCCTTTTTTATTTACATTTCACATTCAAGGTCGTCGTTAAATTGGACCAATAATTCTTTTCGTCTTTTTTGGATTGCTTCTTCCGACACAGGTGCTTCCCGGGCCGTTTTTTCTTTCTTACTATGGGCCGGCACGAAAGCAAATCCCCGGATATCTTTTAAAACGTCTTCACCCGGTAGTTTTCCATTGTTTTCCATAATTTTGGTTACCAGTTCACAAAAGGTAATTTCACCTTCTCCCAATACGACCCCATCGATGGTTTCATCATCAAAAATGGAGCGGTAATCGCTGGTGGCATGCGGGCCACCGGCAATAACCGGACCGGTGAATCCCCAGCCGCGGATATTGGTAACGGTGCGGTGGAAGAAATCTTTGAACAGCGATAATGAACGGACCCCGATGATATCCGGTTGGAACTCATCCAACAATCGTTTCAACTCTTCATAACTATCGAAGTCAATCCTGGATTTGGCTATTTTTCCATTAATGCCGTTTCCCTTTTGCTGCTTCAAATAACTCATCACGTACATCAGGCCTAACGGGGGTTCATAAACGTCATAGAGTACGTTCCGTTCCCCGGAAAAGTACTGGGATATATCCAACAGCAGCACCTTTAATGCACCGGGGTCCGGTTTGTCCCCGGTGAAATGTTCCCTGATCTTTCGATTTAAACGCGGTACGGAGTACACACTTTCATCCGGGCAATCGCCGGGGTTTAACTCTTCCCCGGGTATTCCCAGGCTCTGGAGCAAACCGGCAAAAGAAGTGATCTCATTTGGCAGATAGCTGTTGTATTTTTGCACCATTTCATCTTCGGTCAACACGTTCATTTGATAGGGCAATACCTGCATCAATCGTTCCTTAAGCAGGAAATATTCATGAAGGCATTCTGCTTGAAAGCTGAATACGAAAGACTGTTGAAAAGGCAGGGTGGAGGAAATTTCATCGTAAGCCAGGTCGAGAGATCTTGCAATGGCTCCCCTGGGAATCCCACTCTCGATTGCCAATTGCTCCATTTCGGTATTGGGGAAGATTTTCAATATGTTAATATAAGGAAAGTGCAGCCATTTCAATCCTTTGATAAAATCCATGGTGAGCATGGCTTCCTTTTCGGTTTCCGTGGGGAAACCGATCATAGTAAAGAGTTCCAGGATGACATGGGGATATTTCTTACAGGTGTATTCCAGGTTCTTTCTCAATTTCTCAATGTTTAAATTCTTTTTGATCAATTTCTGAAGCCTTGGGGAAGCGGTTTCCAGGGCCATGGCAATATTTAATGTCCCGGCTTCCACCATCAGGTCGATAAATGGTCCCGTCAATATATCGCCGCGGAACCCCCCGGGGAAAAACAGTTGAACATCCAGCCGGTTCCTGAGAACCAGTTCAAAAAATCGCGAACTGTTCTTGATGTTTAGATTAAAGATATCATCGATAAAGGCGAATCTCTTTACTCCCATATCATAATAAAGCTTCACTTCCTCGAAAATGTTTTCCGCGGAACGGACATAATGGCTTTTAGGCCATATCTTGTGACAATATAAACATTTATAAGGGCAACCCCGCGTGGCTTGTAAAGAGAGACAATTTTTAACCATTGCCTGGCCTGTATGCAGGTTGTATTTTTCATAATCAATCATCGAACGATCCACGAAGGGTAGTTGATCCAGTTCGGTAATTTGTGGCCGCGGCGGCGTTAAACATATCTTACCGTTAGTATTTTTACTCATTATGAATCACCTCCAAACAGGTAAAATTTGAAAAATGAAATCTTTCACTCATCATCCAGGTCATCATTAAATTGTACTAATTTTTCTTTTCTTCTTGCCTCGATTTCTTCAGCAGACAGGGAAGGTACCGATTGTTTTCTCGCTTCTCTTCCGGGGGCGAAGGCTATCCCGGCAATTTCTTTTAAAACGTTGTCATCGGGCAATTTCCCGTCATTCTCCATAATCGCGGTAATCAGTTCGCAAAAGGTCAGCTCACCTTCACCCAGGACAACCAGGTCCACATTGGCATCCTTTAGAATCATCGAGTAATCGCTGGTGCCATACGGGCCACCGGCAATAATCGGACCGGCGAATCCCCACTGACGGATATTTGCCGCGGTTTCATGGAAAAAATCTTTATATAACGACAATGAACGCATCCCGATAACATGGGGTTGGAACTCGTCTATCAATGCCTTTAATTGAGCAAAACTGTCGTAATCTATCCGGGACTTGACTACTTTTCCATTAACCCGGTCACCCTTTTCATTTTCCAGGTGAGTCAGGAGATACATCAACCCAATAGGCGGTTCGACGACATTGTAAAGGACCTCCCGTCCACCGCTAAAAAATAGGGTCACATCCAGTAAAAGGATTCTCAGGGCATCTTCTACGGGTCTATTTCCCGGGAAGCGCTCGCGGATTTTATTATTTAAATCGGGAACAGCATAAGAATCCCCGGGTATGCATTCGTTAATGCCCAACTCTTCCTTACTAATCCCGGCAACTTCCAGGAAATCGGTTAAAACATTAAATTTACCGGGTATATAACTCCGGTATTTTTGCATTAGCTCATCTTCGTCAAATAGTTTCATCTGATAGGGTAAAACGGCCAGCAAACGGTCTTTTGAAAGGAAATATTGGTGGAGGAATTTGGCCTGATACTTATGAGAAAAATTTTTATCAAAAGGTAACGTCAACGGTAATTCATCGTAAGTCAAATCCCGTGACTTTGCAATAGATTCCCTGGAAATGCCGTTCTCAAGAGCTATTTTTTCCATATCGGTATTGGGGAAAATTTTCAGCACATTGACATAGGGAAAGTCCAACCATTTGATGTCAAAAATAAAATCCAGGGTCATCATCGCCTCTTCTTCGGACTCGGTGGGAAAGCCGTGCATGGTTTGAAGCTCTACGATTATCTCCGGGTATTTTGCACAGGTATATTCGATACTTCTCTTGAATTTTTCGATATTCAAATGTTTCTTGATCAATTTCTGGATACGCGGGGACCCGGTCTCCAGGGCAAACGCAATATCCACTGTACCGGCTTCCACCATCAGATCGATATAATCTTCGGTTAATATATCTCCGCGCAAACCGTTGGGATAAAAAAGCTGCACGTTCAACTTGTTTTTAACGATCATTTGGAAAAATTTCGTACTATTTTTGACATCGAAATTAAAAATATCGTCGACAAAAGCAAATCTCTGTACTCCCATGTTATAGAAAAGCTTCACCTCTTCAAAAAGATTTTCTGCGGACCGTACGAAATGTTTTTTCCCCCAGACTTTGTGGCAATAGATGCATTTATAGGGACAACCGCGGCTGGCCTGGATAGACAGGCAATCTTTGACCATGCTCTGGCCGATATATTTATTGTATTTTTCATAATTTATCAAAGACCTGTCGACAAAGGGCATGCCGTCCAATTGGCTAATGGGTGGACGTACGCGGGTCAAATTAATGTCACAGACTCTATCTTCATACATATTAAATCCTCCTGGATTGATTTCAATTATATTGGACCTGTTCATCCTCGAGATCCACATTAAAGTGGCTCAATTTACTTTTTACTTCATCATCGGGTAAAATCTCGATGTCGGATAACTTATTTCCAGGGTTTTCAAGAATAGAGGATACGATATTTTTCAAGTAGAGGAACAATTTTTCTACGGTTTCCCGTTTGAATAGCCTGGTTTTGTAAAACAATGAAAACAAAAGTACATCGGTTGTATCGACTACGTTTAAGAATAAATCAAGTTTTGCGATTCTCATACCGTCCATATAAGGCTTTAAAACCAGCCCGGGAATCTCGACCCTGGGGATATTTTCATTCTCCATCTGGAACTGTACATCAAATAGTGGATTGCTTCCGGCTTGTTTTTTTACGGACAATTTTTCAACCAGGTTTCCAAAGGGATAATCCTGGTTTTCAAAGGCTTGTAGTGTTTTTTCTTTAATTTCTTGCAGGAATTCGGTAAATACTTTCCCACCCTCCGGGCGGCTCCTGATAACCAGTGTGTTGGCGAATAGGCCGATCACATTTTGGAGTTCCGTATACCTGCGTCCGGCAATGGCGGTTCCCAGCGCGATATCTTCCCGGCCACACACTTTTGCCAGCATCACATTAAAAATTGCCAGTAATAACTGGAACATAGTGACATTTTGCGCCAGGGCCAGGGCTCTTAGCCCGGCGGTATCCTCATTTTCAATTCGAAAACCCTGGATATCGCCCTCATTTGACATTTCCGCCGGTTTCTTATAGTCATAGGGTAAATTTAGCCCGGGGCCGGCTTCCTTAAACTCGCTTAACCAATAATCCTCTTGTTTGTGAAACTGCTCTTTTGTCTCTTCGCTGTTCAGCCATTCGGAATAATCTTTGTACTGAATGGATAAATACGGTAATTCTTCTCCATTATAGAGGGCCATAAAATCTTTCACTAATATACCGATAGAGTTACCGTCTCCAATGATGTGATGCATATCCAACATCAGTAAGTGTTCATGTTCTCCAGGCAATTTCATCAACCCCACCCGCATAAGCGGGGCTTTAGCGAAATCGAAGGGTCGTACGAAATCATTGATTGCCTTTCGTAAATCGCCGTCAGTTCCATCGGGATTGTATTCAATTTCAAAATCCACTTCTTCGTGGACCTTTTGCACCGGTTCGCCGTCAACGACATGGAAAGAGGTTCGAAAGCTTTCATGACGTCGGATCAATTCCCGGAACACTTTTCCCATTGTATCTCTATCCACTTCCCCTTCCAGCACGGCGTTGTACGATATGTTATAGGCAACGCTTGTCAAATCCATCTGCTGGATAACATAGACCCGTTTTTGGCCAGGGGAAAAGGGGTAATATTCTTTCCGTGGTGCAGGTCTTATGGATAAATACTCCCCGGTTTCCTCCTTCTCCAGGAGCAGGGCTTGCTGCTTGATGGTCAGGTTGTTAAAAATCCCTTCTATAGTGACCCGTATCTCAAAGGTCTTATAAATATTAGAGATAAGCGTCATAATATTTAAAGAGTTTCCCCCTAATTCAAAAAAGTTGTCGTTTATACCTATCCGTTTAATTCTCAGTATTTCCCGCCACAACCCCAGGAGCACCTCCTGCATATCGGTGGAGGGTGGTTCATAATCGGGGCATGTTTCTTTCGCTTTAGCGGATAACATTTCGTAATCGACTTTGCCATGAATGGTTCTCGGTATTTCCGAGATTTTTGTGATTTGAGCAGGGATTGCATAATCCGGCAATACTTTCGTTAAGTAGCCGGTTAAAGCGGGTATTATATGGTCTTCATCCCCTGACTCCCCCGAATCCGAGGTTATAAAGGCAACTAAAAATTCATTCTTTGTGGCTGTTATTCTTTTTATGACTGCCGCTTCTTTGATGCCCGGACCTTTTAATATGATTCGTTCGATTCCATCCAATTCGACCCGGTTCCCACGTAATTTGACCTGGCGGTCATGCCTGCCCAAAAAGTCAATATTCCCGTCCGGCAGCAGCATGCCGATATCGCCGGTAACATGAAGTTTATCGTCGGGATCATTATTGAACGGGTTGGGGATAAATTTTTCCCGGTTCAATTCCGGTTCGTTATAATACCCAAAGGTTCCATAAGGAGTTCTAATATACAATTGGCCGGGAACCCTCTCTTTGCACCTTTTCATCTCCGAATCCATAATGATTACCCTGGCACCCCTCATGGGTTTACCGATGGGAATACGTTCCAGATTCACATCGGATGGCCGGATAAAATAAAAGGTTTTGATCATTGTCGTTTCGGTGGGCCCCCAGAAGTTGACCAATTGAATGCGTTCCTTAAACCTTTTATACCAACTTTCCAGGCTCGAGGGATCGATCTTCTCCCCGGAAAGTAAAATAAACTTAAGGGACTTGAAATTATCCGGGGTTAACGTGTCGTCATTCAAAATACGGAACAAAAAAGGGACACAGTGGATCGCATTAACCCGGGACTTCTCTACCCATTTTATTAATTCCACCGGGCTGCCGGCCAATTCGTTACCGGCAGGTATACACACCGCGCCCCCGGAACATAAGGGAACGAATAGATCCCTTAGAATTGCATCAAATCCCGGGGCGATAAATTGACTGAACCGGAAAGTTTCATCGATGCCAAAGGTATCGATCTCCCAATCTATAAAATGAAGCAAACTTTTATTCTTTCCTAAAATGGCTTTGGGGTTCCCTGTAGACCCGGAAGTAAAATAGATATAAATTTTATCCTCCGGGCCGTATTCCACTACCGGTATGGTAAACCACCGATCATTTTCTTCATTGGAGGGCAGCCGGGGAATAACGAAAAACTCCGTATCCCGGTTTTGCTGCGTACTTCCCTCTTCAAAGCGGTTTATATTTGTTTTATCACCGATAACATATTTGGTATCCACGGCGGCGATCATGTTCTCCAACCGGGCGAGCGGTAAAAAGGGATCGAGGGGAACCAGCACACAGCCTGCTTTCAAAATACCGATCAATGCAGATATGAACTCTACCCTGTCATCCAGCAAAATACCGATAAAGGTTCCCTTTTGTATCCCTTTTGTGATGATGTAATTGGCAATATAATCGGACAGCCTGTCAAGTTCCCCGTAAGTTAACTGTCGTGTACCGTATTCAACGGCAATATTATTTTTAAATTTTAGAAAACTCGCCGCCAGCCGATCCTGGAATGTTTTTTTTTTTTGATTTACAGATCCTTCAGCAGATGGTGTATCGCCTGATTTTTCCGAGTGGGAGCCGTTGGACACACGATTCTTCCCGCCCGGTTCGGGCCGGGAACCGGTGCCGCCCGGATCGACGGCTTCGGCTGTAAATGCATTGATCTCACCGTAAACAGGGTACATCATCCGTTTAAAGAACTCTTCATTGATCCTGTCGGGATTCCAATTGATGTCATCGTCATATTTTAACCGTGGGGGCCATTTTATAACAATGGAGTTAACACCGTCTTTGAAATGCTCTTTTGGTACTGTAATCCGCCGTTGTTCCCATTTCTCGCGGGCGGGAAATTCCTCGACCGCAGTGCCGTTGACGGTCACATATACCTTACTGTTTTTTATGTTTTTCCGGTGTACGCGGCAGGTCAGGGTCAGTAGGACATCGGTGTCGTTTCCAGTGACGAGAAAAAATTCCGATTTGGAATCATAAGACCTGTAATAATGTCCATCGGGGCGTTGATTGATCAAGTAAGAGGTGAGATGATAATAGGATTCCAGCAGGTTTATCTTGCCATACTTGAATCCATGCTCATCTTTCCGGAGATCATTCACTTCCGTTTCAATGTTCACTCCCACTGTTTTCAACGCATCAACCATGGCCCGCACAAGTTCCAGGTCCAGGAGATAGTGGTTGTGGGGCTGTAAAAACAATTGGTATTGATCCATTTGCGCGCTGGATATCAACTCTTCACAACTCCTGCTAAGAGACCAGACCGTATGACGGCTGGTCATATCGACATAGATTTTCATCAATTCTACTGCATCTTTAGATGCGTCCAGGGCTTTCAAACAATGTTGATAAAGAACGTCGTAGGGTTGGTCCCCTCGGTGTGCGTTATGGACAGCGGCAAAAAAGTGCGCCCTGGCAACCACATCATTATCCACGGGTTGTTTCTTCTCCATCAGGTGTTCAAAAGGTACCTCCTTTTCAGCTAATATGGAAAACAGCCGCTGCGCTGTGGCAGCCATGGCAATGTGAGTGCCTTCAACAGTCAGGTGACAATAATCTAAAAACAGGTCTTCCCCGGGAGGGGCACCCGAAGAGTGCAGTTCAAATACCCGGGGAAGGTCCACGACCTGGAGTTCACGGCCGGCCGCCCCTTTGCGCAGGGTCTCCTGGATAATCGAAACGCAGGAAGGGACGCCTATCATCCTTAAAATAACGGTATCCAAAGCCTTTCGTAACCATTCTACCGCTTCCGGATTTGACCCGGACTTTAATTTGCACCGGGCGACCAGTTCATACCCCAGGGGATTACCTTCATTCAAGCCGATCATTTCCTTGCTCAATTGTTCCGCTTTTTCCAGGTCTCCGTTAACCAGTGCCGATTCGGCCTCTTCCGTGAGATTTGCCCAACGTTCGGATTCCCCGGTTGGCCAGGTGACTAAACGCGTATACCAATTACTTCTAAAATCCATTAGATTAAACTCGGGGATAATTAAAACCACCGGGACCCCGTGAGATTTAGCCAGGTCATCCAGGGTATCGATGAAAGACGCGGTCATATCCCGGTACTTCTCCTCCAGTATTCGCCGTATCCCTGTAAATCGTTCTTCGGATTCCATTGCGGCAACCATTCGTTCTAAATCGTCTTCGGTCAATTTAAAACCATTTATCCAATTATTGCCGGCAAAAACGACCAGGACATCGGGCTGCAGTTCAAAGGCAGCGGAAGCGATCTTTTTCATTTCCGGCATTAGCGCATTGTTCCTGGCTATATCGATGACTTCAGCCTGGAGTTCGCCGGGTTTAATATTCAAAAACGTTTCCAGTGCCTCGGCGGGTGTAAAAAACGGGTCCAAAAGAAATCCCCGGGCAACGGATTCACCGGTAAAAACAATCCTCTTTTTCGAACCTTTTGGAGGTATCTCGTGAACCCTGGCCCAATCCTGGAACTCACCCTTGTACTTTACATCACGGACGTAATATCTTTTACCTTCGATTAACGTGGGTTTCCATATACCGACCCTCCTTTGTTCATCAGCGGTTTGGTTTAACCCGGGGCCAGGCTGCGAACCCGGTTTTGAGGCTCCGGGCAGGGCAGCGTTCAACTGCTGTTCAAGTTGATGCTTTTTCTCATTATGTTTGCTCCCTGTATAAATTAAGTGTGCCAATTGATTGGCTGTCTCTTTCAGTGATTCAAGCGGTCTATTTGACATTTAAGTCTCCTTTATATTCTTGTTCAAATAAATGTATAAACGTTATGGGGAAGTCGAGATTTTATTTCATCCTGTGCATTAACCATTATTTTCAGCAAATACAGCGAATTATCGTCTCGATCAACCAGGAAATCCCCAAGGACAATACAATCGATCTTGGTGGAAATAAAACATTCCAATGCATCTTCCGGCGTGCAAACAATGGGCTGTCCCCTGACGTTAAAGGACGTATTCAAGATGATGGGGCACCCGGTAATCTTCTCAAATTCTCGGATAATACCGGCATAGCGAGGGTTGGCTTCATCAGTGACGGATTGTATCCTGGCCGACCCGTTGACGTGGGTGATGGCCGGTAGATCAAGAGGAGAAATCACCCGGCATGTTTCCAGCATAAACGGTGATGGATGATCGATATCAAAATGCTCTCTCATTTTATCTTCCAGCACGGCCGGGGCAAAGGGGCGAAAGGCTTCCCGCTTTTTAACCATGGCGTTGACCAGGTCCCGCATGCCGGGGTCCCGGGGATCCGCCAATATCGACCGGTTCCCTAACGCCCTCGGTCCATATTCCATCCGGCCCTGGTACCACCCGATTACTTTCCCGTTTGCCAATCTCCGGGCGGTTTCCGCGATCAATTTATCCTCCTGTCCACGGTAATCGGCAAATTTCAAAGAGGTTGCCTTTAATAACCGCTCAATTTTATCGATAGAGTACCCGGGACCAAGATAAACGTGCTCGAGCTTTTCATCGGTGTGCCTGCTGCCGGTTAGTTCGACATGGGCCAATGCGGCGGCGCCCAGGGCACATCCCGCGTCATTGGCGGCAGGTTGTACATATAACCGTTTAAAGGGTCCTTCTCTTAAAATATGTCCGTTGGCCACGCAGTTTAGCGCCACTCCCCCGGCCATACAAAGATTTTCCAGGCCGGTTTTTTTATAAAGGTACTCGGCCTTTTCCAGCAAAATCTCTTGCAATACTACTTGAAGACTTGCGGCAACATCTTTATGAAATTGCTGAATTTCCGACTCGGCGACGCGGGGCGGCTGTCCGAAAAGCTCGGGCAGCGCTTGCGAATACATTTTTTCACCCAGTATAAAATCGAAATATTTCATATCCAGGTATAGTTGCCCCTTTTCCCGTGTTTGAACCAGTTGCCGGATATTATCCACGTAAATAGGCTTACCGTAAGGCGCCAGTCCCATCACTTTATATTCGCCGCTGTTTACCTTGAAACCCAGGTAACCGGTAATGGTGCTGTACAAAAGTCCCACCGAATCGGGGAAATGCACTTCTTCGAAAAGATTTATGCGGTCCCCCTCACCTACACCATAAGCAGCAGTTGCCCACTCGCCCACACCATCCACGGTCAGGATGGCTGCCGAGTCGAACCCGGAATAATAGTAGCTGCTGGCAGCATGGGAAAGATGATGCTCGAAAAATTTTATCGGTCCCTCATATCCCAGGATTTCCCGGATCTCTTTTTCGGGCCGGTGGGCATCCATTTTATAAGCCATCTCCTCTGAATCCATCCGGTACCCGCTCCACAACTGGCGTGCCAGTTTCTTTTCAGGGTTTTCATAATAAGCGATGCAATCGATATCGGCAATTGAAATACCTGCTTCTTCAAGGCAGTATTGAAAGGCATTAGAGGGTAGGGAAGAATCGAATTTTATTCTTGTAAACCGCTCTTCCTCCACCGCGGCTTTTAAAACTCCGTCCTGCAAAAGACAACATGCAGAATCATGATAGAACGCTGAAATTCCAATTATGTTAAGCGTATCCTTTTTGCTACTCATATCCTGATTTCCTCCTTTTGATTTAGATATTATATTATTCATTTTCCAACTCATCCGTTAATTCATTCGATACCGTTTCCCCGTCCATCTCAACCACGGCTGCGATGTCCCGGATCTGTCTATCCGGGTTCTCTACAATAGACGCCGCGATGTCCGTGATATAATTCGAGAAATACTCGATTGTTCCCGGCTTAAATAATCTTGTGCAGTATTGGACCTGGAAAAAGAGGTCATCCCCCGATTCCACTCCAAATAAAGTCAAATCGAATTTGGATTCGTGGTTTTCGTATCCCACTGTTTTTACTTTCGTTTCATGCATTTTCATTTCCGGTATTTCGATATTTTCAAGCTGAAACAGGACATCAAACAGGGGGTTCCTGCTCCTGTCCCGTTTTAAGACAACCTTTTCCACGAGGTCTTCAAATGGGTAAAGCTGGTTTTCAAATGCCTCCAATGTGGTCTCTTTCACCTCGTTTAAAAATTCCCTGAAGGTTTTCTCGTTCCGGGGGTAATTTCTCAAAGGCAGCATGTTTAGAAATACACCCATGACCGGTTGAAGTTCCACCAGGTGTCGCCCGGTTATGGGGGTACCGATCACAATATCTTCTTGCCCGCAGACTTTTGAAAGAAAAACGTTAAATACGGCCAACAGAGTCATGAAAGTCGTGGTTTTTTCCGTGGACGCCAGTGCCTTTAACTTCACGGCATCGCCACGGGCAATGATAAAATTAAACGTGTCTCCGTCAAAACGTTGTATCGGCGGCCTTTTAAAATCAAGCGGCAGGTTGGACAGCGGTCCCCTGTCTTCAAACACCTTCAGCCAGTACTCCTCCTGGCTCGCCAGTGCGGTTTTATGCCGTGGGCTGTTTTGCCATTCGGAAAAATCTTTATACTGGAGGGTCAACGGCGGTAGTTCCTCGTCTCTATACAGGGCCATAAACTCTTTTATAAGTGTTACCCTGGACAAACCATCGATGATGATATGGTGGATATCCAAAACCAGGAAATAGCTTTTCACTCCTACTTTTAACAGGCTCGCCCGGAACATGGGACAAACGGACAGGTCAAAGGGCCGGACAAACCGCTCCATTACAGCGGGGATATTTTCTTCGTCTGTTTCATGATACCCCAATTCAAACGTCACCTCATGGACCCGGCATATTTCCTGTACAGGCTCACCCTGCCGGACGGTGAAGGAAGTCCTGAAAATGTCGTGTCTTTCGATCAATTGACGGAAAATTCTCCTGATCTTTTCCCTGTCGATCTCTCCCTCCAACTTCACCATTTCCGTCCCATTAAATACCACTTGTCCCTTATCCATTTGTTGAACAATGTACAACCTTTTTTGGGCTGATGAAAGTGGATAATATTCCTTTTCCTCCGCCGGTTCAACAGATAAATATTTTTCTTTTTCCGCTGCGCTTATGAGCCGGGCTTGTTTCTCGATGGTGGAATGACTAAACATCTCACCCAAAGAAATTCTTACATCAAAGGTTTGATGAATTTTAGAGATCAGGGCCATTAAATTTAAGGAATTTCCACCTAAAACAAAAAAGTTAATTTGTATGCCGATCTTTGGGATTCCCAATATTTCAATCCAGAGTTCGTGCAGTTTCTTTTCTATATGATCTCGGGGCAGCATACCTTCGGATTCGACATCCGGGGCGGCATAGGGATCCGGCAGTGCGTTATAATCCTTTTTCCCATTGGGGGTCCTGGGCATCTTTTCAATTTTTATCAATTTCGAGGGTACCATATAACCCGGTAGAGTCAGCGATAAATATTCTTTTAAATTGGCTTCCATGGAATCCGGATCTGAAGCCATTTCCGGGTTCATTTCTATATAAGCGTACAATACTTCGTTGGTTTGTGAAATTTCCTTTTTTACTACGGCTGCATCTTTCACCGAATCGTGCCTGATTAACACACTCTCTATTTCCCCCAATTCAACGCGTATTCCCCGTATTTTTACCTGGCGGTCACTCCTGCCCAGGACCTCGATATTCCCATCGGCCAGGAATCTCCCGATATCACCGGTATCGTGTAATCGATCATCGGGGCGATCATTAAACGGATTTGGGATAAATTTTTCATCGGTTAACCGCTGGTCGTTAAAATAACCATGTGATCGAAAAGGAGTCCGGATATAAATTTTTCCCGTGATCAACGGTTCGCACAGATTCATATTTTCATCAAGAATCATAATGCCGCACCCTCTCAACGGTTTGCCCACAGGGACCCTCTCCCTATCGATATCGGATTCGCGGATAAAATGATAGGTCTTGGCCATTGTTGTTTCCGAGGTGCCCCATAAATTAACCAATTGAATGCGTTGGTTAAACTTACGGTACCAGCCCGCCAAATCCGGGGGTTCTATCTTTTCCCCGGAAAGTAATATATACTTAAGTGAATTGAAATGATCCCCCGTAGGTCCACCGTCAGCCAACTGCCGGAATATGGAAGGCACGGTATGCATCATATGAATCCCGGATTCGTCCAGCCATCGTATCAAGCCTTCCGCTGTCGATAGTATTTCTTTGTCCGGGGGGATACAAAGGGTTCCGCCGGAGCACAACGGGACAAATACATCCCTCAAAAATGCATCGAAACCCGGGGTGGTTAATTGGCTGAAACGGAAATTTTCATTTATACCGAAGGTATCGATCTCCCATTCGATAAAATGGAGTAAACTCCCGTTTTTCCCTAATATTGCTTTTGGGGTGCCGGTGGTGCCGGAAGTGAAATAAATATAAACTTTATCTTCCGGCCGGTACGGGATCTTCGGGGTTTGAAAGGAGTCTAACGGTTCTCCGTCCAAGGTCCATCGGTCAATGGTTATCAATTTCACGCCGGCATCTTGCTGCTTAAAAATATCATCGTCACACAAGGGGTTGACATCGAATCCATCAACGAATACAAATTTTATATTTGCCGTCTTTATCATCAGTTTCAACCGCTGTTGAGGGAGGGAGGGGTCCATCGGCACAAATACGCAGCTGGCCAGCAAGATGCCGACGGCTGTATATATGAGTTTCACCCGGTCGTCCATTAAAACGCCGATGCAGGTTTCCCCCGGGATGCCGCTGCCTATCATCCGGTTTGCTACGTTATCGGAGTGCTTACCAAACTCTCCATAGGTTAAAACGGTGTTTCCGCATTCAACGGCAATGTTATTTTTAAATCGGCCCAGGCTGTTTTTTAACCTGTGTTGAAGGGTTTTGTCCTTCATGCGAATGACTTCATCTTCCAGCCCCTGATTCGCTCTCTGCAGTATCTCCCTCTTACTTTCCACCGATATCCCGCTGATTTCCCATAATTTTCTCGCCGGGTTTGACGCCACGGCCGATATAATTTCCTTAAAATACCTGGTAAATAGATCGATGGTCTGCCGGTTAAATAATCTTGTACAGTATTGGACCTGGAAATAGAGGTCATCTCCCGTTTCCACTCCAAAGAAAGTGATATCGAACTTCGAGATACGGCTGACATACCCTTTACCCGTTACCTCTATATCTTCCATTTTTACTTCCGGCATTGCGATGTTTTCCAGTTGGAAAAGGACATCGAATAAGGGATTCCTGGCCATATCCCGTTTCACCGCAGCTTTTTCTACCAGCATTTCAAAGGGGTACAACTGGTTTTCAAATGCCTCTAATGTGGTTTCTTTCACTTCGTTTAAAAATTCCCTGAAGGTTTTTTCATGGGCGGGGTAACTCCTGATTGCCAACATGTTCACAAATAAGCCCATTACCCGTTGGAGTTCCTCCAGGTGTCGCCCGGCAATGGGGGTGCCGATAACGATCTCTTGCTGCCCGCAGATTTTTGAGAAAAAAACATTTAGAACAGCCATCAAAGTCATGAATATGGTGGCCCTTTCTTTGCCTGCCAGTTCTTTTAACTTTGCGGCATCTTCCCTGTCAATAAGAAATCCTATCGTCCTTCCTTCAAAATTCTGCACCGGCGGTCTTTTATAATCGAGGGGTAAATTCAATTCCGGTGCTCCATTTTCAAAAATGCTCGACCAGTATTCACCCTGGCTCTCCAATTCCTTTTGTTGCCCGGGGCTGTTTTGCCATTGGGAATAGTCTTTGTATTGGAGAGGTACCGGTAGAAGTTCCTTATTGTCGGACAGCGCGGTAAATTCGTCGATAAGTATTGCCAGGGACACCCCGTCTGTTATGATGTGATGAATATCTAACATTAAGATATGGGTTTCATCGCCCACCTTTAAAATACCGGCTCTCATCAGGGGTGGAATCGCCAGATCAAAAGGCCTGATAAAACGATCCACTACATCCTGGTAGATTTCTTCATCCGCTTCGTAGTACTCCAATTCAAATGCAATTTCAGATGGTTTATAAATTTTTTGCACCGGTTCACCTTGCTCGGAAACAAAGGAAGTTCTAAAGGCTTCATGTCTTCGGATCAGCTCCAGGAATATTTGCCCGATTTTTTCCCGGTTGATCTCTCCTCGCAGCGTTACCATCTTCGATTCATTATACGCAGCACTTTCACTGTCCAACTGGTGAAGGATGTACAATCTCTTTTGCCCCGACGACAATGGATAAAACTCTTTTTCTTCTGCCGGATCGATGTGTATGAGCCGTTCCGTTTCCCGGGTATTTACATATTCGGCCAATGCCTTTATGGTGGGGGTTTTAAATATTTCGGTTATGGGCACGTTTACATTGATTCCCTTATGCATCCTGGCAGACAACGAGATAGCCATCAGAGAATCCCCACCCAGTTCAAAGAAATCGTCGTTAACCCCCAACCGATCGACACCGAAATACTTCCGCCAGATATCCACCATCGTTTTTTCCAACCCAGTCTCCGGGGCTTCATACGATGAACTTAACGCGGGACGTTCCAATAAAGGCACGGCCGGACCCACTTCCGCGGCTGATTCGTCCGGGCTCGACTTTTCCTTTTCCCGGGCATCGGCCTGCTCCACCAGGGCATTCAGGTCTTTAGTAGAAATTGCCACACGGGGCCACTGCTCTTCCAGGAGGCGACCGAAGGCCTCTACCGCCTCCGATGATAACATCGCGTCCTTTAAATGAGATGTGCCGACCTTATTCTCCGCCCTTAGTTTCTTAACTGCTTCCGCAATCATACCGGTTTCTTGCCAATTGTCCCAGTTAATTGTCAGTGTATAGGTTTTGTCTTTCAGGGTTTTGTAAAAGGTAAAGGCATCCAGGAAAGCGTTGGCCGAGGCATAGGCAACCTCGCCAAAAGAAGTGAGGAATGAGCCGAGGCTTGAACAGAGGACAAAGAAATCCAGGTCGGCATCTTTAAATATTTCGTCAAGTATCAGGGTCCCCTTGACTTTGGGGGCCAGGACATCTTCCGATTGTTTTCGCGTTCTTCTTTGTATGACACCGGAAAAATCGGCAATACCGGCGGCATGGATAATGCCGTTAACGGGGCCCAATTGCTTTTCCGCCTGTGTAACCGCCGTTTGCATCTCTTCCATATCGGCTGCTTCCGCTTCGAGAATCAAAATCTCCGCCCCCTGCGCTTCAAGTGCCAGGACTTTTCGTATCCTGTCGGCGACGCGGTCTTCTCCTTCCTGATGTGTATCCAGCCATTTTTGCCAATCTTCTCTCCGGGGAAAAGAAGAGCGGGTGGTAAATATAAACTTCGCCCGGACGATGCCGGCCAGGTATCCCGCCAATACCAGTCCCACGCCGCCGAGTCCGCCTGTAATTAAGTAAACGCCGCCATCTTTTAAGCGGGACATCGGGTTTTGCGGTTTTTCCAACCGGATCCGGTCAAAGGTGGGTACCCAACGCTGATTGCCTCGATAGGCAACAATTGTTCCGGGGGATTGCGAGCCCAACTCCCCCAGCAAGCGATCGATAAATGTCTCGTATCCCGCGCTCCCGGTTTCCGGGAAAACCACATCTATCGAACGGCACCGTATATTGGGGTATTCTTTGGGGATGACATGAACCGGCCCGAGAATGACCGACTTTTCCGGGTTCAATATCTTTTCGCCGATGACTTCCTGCATGTTGTTGGTGGCCACTTCCAGTAGAATTTCATCCTGGATGCTCAATTTCCCGATTGCCCGGGCAATGTTAAGCAAACTATAAAAACTTAAGTCCAGCACCATGTTTAGTTCCTTAAGCGCTGTTCCCGGGTATTCGGTTCCCGTGACATTCCATAAATGATAAATGAGGCCCGGAATTTTGTTCGTCTTTTTCAGCTCGCTAAACAGGGCATCATAATCGTTACTTTCCCCGGGATTAACCTGGAACTCCTGCTGGTTCTCCTTTTTAAAGGATGCGCCGGTTTTTACGATAACGACTTCCCGGCCTTGCCGTCCAAGCCGCGCCGCCAACCGTTTTCCCAGGCCACATTTATCCATAAATATCAAGGCGGGGGGACCGGTGACCGTGGTTTCGGATTTACGATTAATCCACCCGGAACGTTTCCAGGACGGAATATAAAACCAATCCGCAATATCCGGTTGTTTGACCGGGAAATTCCGAGCTGCCATGCGGGCAATAATTTCAAATGGGTCTCCATCAATCCAGTAACGTTGATGTTCAAAGGGATAGGTTGGAAGCGGTATCCTGCATCTCTTTTCTCCCGAATAAAACCCGGACCAATCAACGGTTTTACCATAGAGCCACAACTGTCCGAATTTATTTAAAAGGTAATGGACATCGGAGGTTTTTTTGCCCGGACCCTGTACCAGGTTTATTACCTGCTGTTTGGATTTTTTATCGATATACCGCTGGACCAGTGCACTTAATTCGCGGCCCGGACCGACTTCCACGAATATCGAAGAGGGCATTTTTACTAACTCCCTGACCCCGTTTGCAAATTCTACCGTATGTCTCAAATGCATGGACCAGTACCCGGGAGATACAACCTCTTCCACGGATATCCAGGTACCTGTTACATTTGAGATATAAGGGACCCGGGGCCTGTTTAACGACATCCGGCTCACGTACCTCTCAAATTCCATCAAAGCGGGTTCCATCATTTTCGAATGGATGGCTCGCGAATTTGTCAGGCGCATGCAAAGATAGCGATTCTCCTTCATCTGCCTTTCAAATGCCTCTACTGCTTCCGTGGGACCGGCAACGATACAGGAAGGGCCATTGTCGATGGCCGGCGATAACTCTTTATTAAGTAAGGGCTTTACTTCTTCCAGGGGCAGTGGAACGCTCAACATGATTCCCGCGGGAATATCCCGGATCAACCGGCCTCTCAATACGATCAATTTTAATGCGTCTTCAAGGGAAAACACACCGGATAAACAGGCTGCCGCATATTCGCCCAAACTATACCCAATCATTGCATCCGGTTCACCTCCCCAATGTATCATTAACTTTGCCAGGGCGTATTCAAAGACAAAAATAACCGCCTGGGCGATCTCGAATTCATTTATACGGCTTTCTTCAGGCTCTTTTCCCGGATAAAGAATGTCTTTTACATCATATTCGAAAAGGGGTTTTAAAATCTTAAAACAGCGGTCCGTTTCTTCCCGGAATACAGTTTCCGATCGATACAGGTCCAGGCCCATATTCACATATTGTGCTCCCAGCCCGGGGAACATAAATACTACCGGCTGTTTTTTTTCTTTGGAGAAATAAGTGTGCACTTTCCTGGAGTCGGGAGAGGACAACTCCCGGATGGCCTCTTCGGTATCCGAGCAGATCAATTTCCTCCTGTATTCGAAAGCTTCTCTGCCCACCTGCAAGGTATAAGCGACGTTTGCCAGGTTAACACCGGGGTTGTTTCTTAAATACTCCACAAGGTTGCCGGTGACATTATTTAAGGCGGATTCCGTTCGTGCCGACAGCAGGATCATCTGCCGGGACCTACTTTCGGTTTCCCACGACTCATCCTTTTCAGGCGCTTCCTCAAGCACCATATGGGCGTTGGTCCCCCCTAATCCGAAACTGCTGACAGCGGCCCTCAACGGGTGTTTATCGGACCTCCACTCCCGTAAGGTGTTGTTGACATAAAAGGGGCTGTTTTCCATTTCCAGTTTAGGATTGGGTTTTTCAAAAAACAAGGTTGGCGGAATTAACTTCCGGTGTAAGCACAACACGGTCTTTATAAAGCCGGTCACCCCGGCGGCACTGTCCAGATGTCCCACATTGGGTTTAACCGTTCCAATTGGAAAAATCCCTTGACGGTCGGAGTTGAATGCGTCTTTCAAGGCTTTGATCTCAATGGAGTCTCCCAACTCGGTGCCGGAGCCGTGGGTCTCTATATAACCGATGGTTTCGGGGTCCACTTCCGCCAGACGATAGGCGTTTTTTATTACGTCCGCCTGACCTTTGACACTGGGGGCGGTAAAACTAACTTTTCGATTTCCATCGTTATTCACCGCTGATCCTTTAATCACCGCATAGATGGTATCGCCGTCGGCTGAAGCGTCATGGAGAGTTTTCAGGACAACGACACCGACACCATGCCCGAATACGGTGCCGGAGGATTTTTCATCATAGGAGCGAAGATGTCCGTCGGAAGAGGCCATTGCCTCGTCGTTCCTCATGTACCCCCTCTTTTGGGGAACAGTGATATGCACACCGCCCGCTAACGCGATGTCACACTCGCCGGTCAATAAATTCCGGCAGGCCATATGAATGGCGACCAAAGAGGTCGAACACCCCGTAGATATTGCATAACTGGGCCCTTTTAAATTCAACCGGTATGACATTCGAGTACTTACGAAATCTTTATTACTTAATAGTGCGGATGCAAAATCAGAGGCATCTTCTCCGCCGGCTACCATTACCTTCGCCTTCCAATCGGTATTTTCCGAAGCCCCCACATATACACCGATCAACCCGTTATAGGACCCGGGGACATAACCGGCCTGCTCCAACGCCTCCCACGAACATTCATATAAAAACCGCACCTGGGGGTCCATCACTCGTGCTTCCCTGGGAGTATAATTGAAAAAGAAGGCATCGAAGTACTCGATATTATCCAATACCCCACCCCTGCATTTTATATAATCGGGATGATTACGTATTTCCGGGGGAACCCCTGCTTTTTCCAATTCCTCGTCGCCAAAGAATGAGACGGATTCCTTTCCCTCGATCAAATTATTCCAGAATTGGTTAATATTCCCGGCACCGGGGAATCTCCCCGACATTCCTATAACTGCTATCTCCAAACCGGTTTCAGAGGTTTGGGTTCTTTTTTCATTCACTGGAGCCTCTCTTTAATTTCATGCTCATCTGCTTCAATTTATTTTTTCTTTCATCTATGACTTCAGGCTGTTCGGATTTGGCATCGCCGGATGCTTCATCACTTTTTTCGGCAAATAAGTACGCAGCCAACGCACTGATCGTAGGATACTCGAACCACAATACGATGGATATGTCTCGGTTAAGTTTTGTCCTTAATTGACTGTTAATCCGGATAATATTTAAGGAAGTTGCCCCCAACTCGAAGAAATTGTCGTGAATTCCAACTTCCTCGATTCCCAGGAAGTCCTGCAATACATCCGCTATCGCCCGCTCAAGGTGGTTGGAAGGTTCCACGAAAGTGTTTTCCAACTGGGGCCTTGCCCTGTAGGAAGTGGAGACTCTTTTACCGGGAGGTTCTTCCCGTATCGATTCCATTTTCACCCAACGATTTATCCTGGTTTGCAAATCTACCGTAGAGACGGCCAACTGGTTGTCTTTATAGTGATATAAGATACGCCGGAAGGTTTCGATTCCCTCATCCCGGTTGATTTGCCAGTCGGCTTTGCCTGTTTCTTCTTGTACATGCAGGCTGTTTTCTTTACCGAATTTCCAATCCGCCCAGTTTACACTGATCCATCGTGCGGAGTTTTCCCGGTTATAATAGTGAACAAAAGAATCCATGAAATGATTGGCCGCGGAATAAGCTGAAAATCCCAGGCCGCCCAGTATCGGAGACAGGGAAGAGGTTAACCAACAAAAATCGGGTGTTTTATTCCTTATCGCTTTTTCCAGGGTTAACAGCCCGTATATTTTGGGTAAAAACTGCTTTTTGCAGTCGGATTCATTCAACTGCTCGATTGCCCGCATGACTGAATTTCCCGTATCTCCGGCCGCATGTATTACTCCGTTGATAGGTCCGAATGTCTCTTCCGCTTGTGAGATTAAACGCTGCATCCCTTCCAGGTTGGTCACGTCAACATTGGAACATAATACTTTACCTCCCCGGGCTTCCAGTTCCATCAGTTTTCGTATTTTTGAGGCCGTGTTGTCGTCCCCCGCGTCGGTGGCCAGGAACTGTTCCCATCGATCTTTTCCAGGGAGGGGAGTTCTGCCGGTCAATACCAGCCTGGCCTTTACGTGGTGCGCCAGGTATTCCGCCAGTGTAAGTCCGATTTTTCCAAGGCCCCCGGTTATGAGGTAAACGCCCTTATACCTTAATTGGGGCAGCTTTTCTTCGGCTTTACCGAATCGAACCGGCCTGAAGGTTTGCACCCACCGATGGTTGTTTCGATAAGCAACGATTTTGTCCGGGGTATCGCTTTTAAGTTCGTCCGACAGTTGATCGATCAGTTTCGATTCATCGGCGCCCCCCGGTTCCGGCAGCAGGATATCTATATTACGGCAGCGGATAAACGGGTATTCCTGGGGAATGACCATGAGGGGACCGAGAAGGGGAGCATTCTGGGGATGGAGCACTTCCCGGCCCGTCACTTCATGCAGGTGGCCGGTAATTACCTGTAACTGGATTTCTTCCATGATACGCTGCTTCCCCAACGCTTTTGCCAGGTATACCAGGCTGTAAAACCCCGGGACCAGTGCGTTGTCGATATCGGTCCAATCAATTTCACTTTTCGCTGTTTCATTGCTATTATGCGTAAGGCTCCAGGCATGGATGAGCCTATGAGGTAGTTTTCCTTGTTTATTCAGTTCATCCAGGAGACTGCCGTAATCGTTCTCTTTGCCGGGATCGATGGCGTAGGAACCATCCGCCGATCGACTGAATCCCGGTGCCCGGGTCACTGTAACAACGGTGTGTCCATCCGTTTTCAAACGGTCTATAAACAACGAGCAAAAGCGGTCCTCCGGGTTATGGAAAACCAACCAGTTGAATACGTTGTCTTTATCGTCACCATTGTGGGTGGATTCCAGTATGGTGCGAGTCCAGGTGGGATGATAAAACCAGTCGGCGATATCGGGCTTTTTACGCATAATAGAGTCCTCTACCGCTCCATGGGTGGAAGAGGGTACCGGCGCCCGGTCAATCCAGTAAGGCTGTCTTTCAAAGGGGTAAGTCGGCAATGGGATACGATGTCTTTTTTCTTCCCGGTATATTGCACCCCCATCGATATCAACGTCGTAAAGCCATAATTGCCCGATTTTACTTAATAGGTAATGGAGGTCCGAAATGTTGTTCCGGGGATGTCTTACCAGGTTGACAGCCCGCTGATTTGAATTAATATCAAGCTTTTCGGTCAGGAGTGTACACAGGTCACGGTCCGGTCCCACTTCCACAAATATTACGTTTTTCTTTTCCAACAATTGGGCAATCCCATCCGCAAATCGTACGGTTTTCCCTAAATGCCCGGCCCAGTATTTCGGGGATGCGGCTTCACCGGCCGTTATCAAAGTACCGGTGAGATTCGATATATAGGGAACCTGCGGCGGATTTAAAGCAGCTTTGCCGACCTCCTCTTCAAACTCGTTTAATATGGGTTCCATCATACCGGAGTGGATGGCATGAGATGCCTTTAAACGCATGCACACCAACCTTTCTTTTTTCAGTTCATCTTCAAAAGCGGCAATTTCTTCTCCCGGACCTGAGACGATGCATGACGGGCCGTTATCGATGGCCAGGGAGAGCGGCACAAATTTTTCGAGCAGCGGCTGCAATTGCTCCCGCGGCAGGGGAACACTCAACATGGCACCGGGTGCTGTCCGCTGAATTAATTTACCCCTGGCCGCAATGATCGATAAGGCGTCTTCAATTGAAAAAACACCGGATATGCATGCCGCGGTATATTCTCCCAGGCTGTACCCGATCATTACATCCGGTTTGATCCCCCAGTTCATTAATAATGTCGCCAGGGAGTACTCAAAGATAAAAATGACTGCCTGGGCAATTTCGAACGTATCTATCGGGGCCCTTTCGGACGATTCTTTTCCCGGGTAGAGAATTGCTTTTACATCGTAACCCATGATGGGATTCAAAATTTCAAAACAGCGGTCCATTGCTTCACGGAATACCGGCTCCGACCGGTACAGGTCCAGGCCCATATCGACATACTGGGGGCCGACTCCGGGTAACATAAATACGATGGTTTTTTTCTCGTCGTTGGGAGCAAAGGTCCGGGTTTTCCTGGGATCGGCGGAGGTCAATATATCGATAGCCTCCTCCCTATCCGAGTAAACAAACTTTCTCCTGTACGGGAAGGTTTTTCGACCTACTTGCAGCGTATAGGCCATATCCGCCGGATTCGTTTGAGGATTATTTCTTAAATATTCGGCTAAATTTTCCGCGGATTTATCAAGGGCGGATAGGCTCCCGGCAGAAAGCAGGATTAATTGATAGTCTCGGCTTGTATCCCTCGACGAATGTCCGGCCACCGGTTCAACCGCCGGTTCAGGCGGTGCCTCTTCCAGCAGCACATGGGCGTTGGTGCCCCCCATACCCAGCGAATTGACCGCGGCTCTCAACGGGTATTCATCATTTTTCCATTCATACAATACTGTGTTTACCAAGAAAGGGCTGTTTTCAAAATCAATTTTCGGGTTAGGCGTTGTAAAATGTAGACTTGGTGGAATCAAACGGTGCTCCAATGCCAGGACGGTTTTAATAAAACCGGCCACACCGGCGGCACAGTCCAGGTGACCGATATTGGTTTTAACGGAACCGATCTTGCAGAATCCTCTCTTATCGGTATCAAAGGCCTGTCTCCAGGATTCCACTTCGATGGGGTCTCCCAGGGGTGTCCCCGTGCCGTGAGATTCGATATAGGTAATGCTCTCGGGTTCGATCCGGGTAATGTGATGCACTGTTTTTACCAGGTTGGTCTGGGCATCTATACTGGGGGCGGTGAAACCCACTTTCCGGTTTCCATCGTTGTTAATGGCCGATCCCAGTACCACCGCCCGTATATTGTCCCTGTCCGACACTGCATTTTTAAGCTTTTTTAACACCACGATACCCGCGCCTTCACCGCCGATGGTTCCTCTTGCCCCGGCATCAAAGGCACGGCAGTGCCCGTCCGGCGAACTGACCATCCCCTCCTGGTATATATAACCGATTCTTTCTCCCGGGGATATGCTGATCCCGCCGGCCAATGCGATATCGCACTCCGCCATCAGCAGCGCCCGGCAAGCGATGTGAATCGCCACCAGGGAGGTGGAACAGGCGGTTTGAACGGCTACGGCGGGGCCTTTCAGGTTCATCTTGTAAGCGACGCGGGCGCTTAAAAAATCCTTGTCCGTTAATTGACCGGCTTCAAAATGCCCGAGCGCCTCCAGTTTCCCGGACAATACCGACCGGGCATGCCACTCTAAATTTAGCCTGGCGCCCGCATAAATACCGATTGCTCCATCATAAGTATCGGGATTGTAACCGGCATTCTCCAGGGCCTCCCAGGAACATTCATGGAATATACGGATCTGGGGGTCCATTATCTCGGCTTCTTTGGGCGTATAACCAAAAAAGGAGGCGTCAAACAATTCTTTATTTTCCAAAACACCGCCTTTTGCCTTTACAAAATTGGGATTCTCCAGGAGTTCCCGGTCCATTCCCGCTTTTTTCCATTCTTCTTCGGTGGAGAAGGAAATGGATTCTACGCCATTTTTTAAGTTGCTCCAGAACTCTTCAACCGTTTTGGCCCCGGGAAATCTCCCGGCCATGCCGATTACTGCAATTTCTAATCCAGTTGTTTCCTTTCTATTCATTTTCACCATATCTCTTCAGTTATTAAATATACTAAGGGTTTCGTCGATCGAGTCTTTGACCCTGTTAAGGGCTTCAGCTTCTTTCGCTTTTTCGGCGGCGGATTCCCGGGTTGGGACCTCGCTTAAATGAGTGGCTAAAGAACCGATGGTAGTATGTTGAAACAGTTTTACAACGGGAATAGCCGAATCCAATCGTTCATTTAACACACTATTTACCCGCAGGATATTCAACGAATTACCGCCAAGATCGAAAAAATTATCATTTATGCCGACTTTATCCCGTTGAAGCACTTCTTTCCAGACATCGGCAATTACCTTTTCCATGTCGCTTACCGGGGCGACATATTCTACTCCTGTTTCAAGGGCGGTACCCAGCGATTCCAACGCTTTCCGGTCGACCTTTCCGATGGATGTCACCGGTATATGCTCGATTTGCACAAAGTACGAAGGAACCATATAACCCGGTAGTCGGGTTGATAAATAGGTCCTTAATTGGGGAACGGATAACGTACGGCTTGCTTCCAAAACGATGTAGGCGGTAAGATATGCCTCACCGGCCCCGGACCCCATGACCACCGTCTCCTTGATACCGTCATGTTTTAATAATTGACTTTCGATCTCTCCCAGCTCAATCCTGAAACCTCTTATCTTTACCTGGTTATCCAATCGTCCCAGGAATTGAATAGTTCCATCCGGGAGCCACCGGGCCAGGTCACCGGTTCGGTATAAGCGGTCATTGGCAGCGGGGTCATCGAGACTATCGACAAATCTTTCGTTTGTCAACTCCGGCCGGTTCAAATACCCCATGGCCACTCCAGTACCACTGATACACATCTCCCCGGGGACGCCTACCGGCAGCGGCCGGTTCCGTTTATTTAATATATAAATTTTCGTATTCCATATCGGTTTCCCTATACAGGTCTCATGCCCCTTTTCCCTGTACCTGTGGATCGTGGACATTACGGAACATTCCGTAACTCCATACTCATTGTACAATTCAATTTCATCGTTTTTATCTCTTGTCGACTCCAGGATATCGGGGGGTACTTTATCGCCTGCCAGGGTAACGGCTTTCAGTGTCGCGGCCGACGTGGGAGTTAATATGTCCAAAAGAGACCGGTACAACGCCGGTACACTGATAAAGTGGGTAACCCTGGTTTTCACAATAACGTCTACTATTTTGCCCGTATCTCTTACTTCCTCTTCACTGAGAATTGCTGAAGCCGCGCCGGAGATCAGCGGTGTAAATAAACTGGTTACAAAGCCGTCGAAGCTGAATGAAAATAATTGTAACGACACATCGCCGACATTCATTCCATAGGATTCTTTCCTGCACAACAACATATTGACCACCGTGCGGTGCTCGACCGCAACGCCTTTCGGCTGTCCGGTCGTACCGGAGGTGTAGATGATATAGGCGCAAGTGGCCGCGGGCCGTAAGACGCGATCGGCGCCGGGGGACATACCGGGTCCCCCGCTCTCCTCCAGCGATGGGGCAATTATTGTTCCTTGCCACCCACCGGCCTCTTTTACCTCACTGACCAGGATCGCTGTATTGCTGTCCGAAAGCATAAACCTAATGCGGTTTTGGGGATAACCGGGATCAATGGGTAAATAGGCCCCACCCGCCTTTAATATCCCCAGTATCCCCAGGATCATCTCCAGGGAACGTTCCATCATGATGCCCACAATGGCCCCCGCGCTTACCCCTTTTTCTTGCAGCAGGTATGAAAAACGGTTGGCTTTTTCATTCAATTCTTCGTATGTTAATGCCATGCACTTCCCGCCTTGTGCCGGACCGTTTACAGCCATAGCCTTCGGCGTCTTTTCTACCTGTTCTTCAAACAACCGATGAAGCGTTTTCCGCGCGGGGTAATCCATGGCTGTATCATTAAAGGCCACCAATACCCGGTTCTTCTCTTCTTCCGACATTATCTCTATTTCCTCGATCACCAGGCCGGGATTCCAAACCACGGAAGAGACAATTTGTTTGAAATAATTTATAAATTTTCCGATTGTTTCTTCTTTAAACAGGGTTGTGCCGTATCCCAGGTTAAAATGAAGCTGCCCGCCTCTCTCAACCCCGGTTAACGAAATATCAAACCGGGATGTCCTGCTTTCATATTTATAGCCGGGGGTATTTGAGACATCCGGCGTTTCGTTTTCCTGTTCCGCTGGCGGGATTTCCCCCGGGAACTCCCGTTGATTTTGTAGAACCAGTATGACATCGAACAATGGGTTACGGCTCATGTCCCTGTTTAATTCTATTTTATCGACAAGGTCTTCAAACGGGTATTCCTGGTTCTCAAATGCACTTAACGTTCTTATTTTTACTTCCTGTAGGAACTCCTTGAAGGTTCGGTCCCCGGATGGAAAATTCCTGAGAGCCAGTGTGTTGACAAACATTCCTATTCCCCGGGCCATGTCCACATGCCTGCGGGAGGCGACCGGTGTGCCTACGATTATATCTTCCAGGCCGCTCAACTTCGATAACAAAATATTTAGTGCCGCGAGCAATGACATGAAGAGTGTAACTTCTTTCCCGGGAGCAAGGTTTTTTAAACCCGTCGTATCCTTTTTACCGATAAAAAAAGCGATCGATCTTCCTTCGAAACTCCTAACCGCCGGCCTGACATAATCATAGGGCAGGTCTAATACCGGTAATTCTCCTTCAAACTGTTTCAGCCAGAACATTTCCTGCTGCTTCACGGTTTCCGTTTCTAGATTTTGCCATTCCGAATAATCCCTGTATTGGAGGTTTAACGGCGGTAACCGGTCCCCTCCATAGATTGCCGTGAAGTCAGTGAACAGCACGCTGTTGGAGATGCCGTCCGATATGATATGGTGCATATCCACCAGTAACAAATTGCCGGCCGCGGTTTTTATCAGCCCCACCCTCAGCAGCGGTGCATGGGAAAGGTCAAAGGGTCTAATAAAGCGATCGATGATTTCCGTCACCGCTCCCTCTTCCCCCTTCACCGGCAACAAATGACTGTTGACCGATGACCCCATATCATGATACTCTATTTCAAGCTCAACATCGTCATGAATTCTCTGCACGGGTTTCCCTTTTATCATCTCAAAAGATGTCCTCAAGCTTTCATGTCTTCTTATCAATTGTTTGAAAACATCCTTCAACCGCTGTTTGTCCGGTTCTTCTTTAAGCTCGTAAACACCGGTCATATTGTACCCTGTGCTCTCGATATTCATTTGTTGTAAAATAAACAGCCTTTTTTGAGGGGAAGCCAGATCATAATATTCTTTTTCTTCAGCTTTTTCAATAGCCAGGAATTTTTCTTTTTCCGCACAATGAACGAGCCCCGCTTGCTGCCTTATGGTGGAGTTTTTAAATATACGGACCAGGGGGATCTTGACGTTAAATTCTTTATGAATCCTTGCTATAAGGGTTGTTGCCTTTAACGAGTGGCCGCCCAGCTCGAAAAAATTGTCATTTATCCCTATAATGTCCTTTTGAATTCCCAGGACGTCCGACCATATCTCCGCTAAAATTTCTTCTACTTTGTTTCCAGGGGCAGTATACTCTCCACCTGCTTCGAATAGGGGACGCGGCAGCGCTTTGACGTCCACTTTCCCATTCATGGTCAAGGGAATTTTCTCGACAGGCATAAAATAAGAGGGGACCATATAATGGGGCAAATCCCCGGACAACTTTTCCCTTAACTCATGAAGGTCGATTTCATTGTCCGACACGAAATAAGCACATAACTGTATATCGCCGTAAGCATCGCCGCTGTCGTCGCCTTCATCTTCTTCCACGGCAACAACCACCGCCTTTTTAATGTTATCGTATTTCAGCAATTGATTTTCGATCTCCCCGGGCTCGACCCGGTATCCTCTTATTTTTACCTGTTCGTCGCTTCGTCCCAGGAATTCGATATTACCGTCCGGGAGGCGGCGGGCCCTGTCACCGGTATGATATAAGCGTTCATTGGCTGAATCACGCGGCGAACCGGGCACAGCCGTTGGTAAACCGAAGGGGGCCCGGATGAATTTCCCGGCCGTTAATTCAACCCTGTTTAAATATCCCCGGGCAACACCTTGTCCACCGATCCATAACTCCCCGGCCAGGCCGATGGGAACGGGGCGAAGTTTTTTATCCAGGATGTAAATTTGAGTGTTGCTGATGGGATTCCCTATCGGAACAGACCGTTGGTAAAGGGCGTGGGGATCAAATTGATAAATCATACAGCCCACGGCTGCTTCCGTGGGGCCATATTCATTATAAATTTCTATATTACCGTGAAATTTTTTATAAATATCCCTGGCCAAACGGCCCTCCAATTCTTCTCCCCCCAGGATAAAACGCCTCATCCGGGAGAAAGAAAAATTTTCTTCTTTATGTTTTATTAATGCCAGGTGGGAGGGCGTTAGTTTCACTATATTTATCCTACTTTCATCAATGATACGTTCCACATGGGGTCCCCGGTTTTCTTCCCCATACACCGCGACGGTATTGCCGCTCGACAAGGGAACGAATATCGAAGTCAGGGTCAGATCAAAGGATATGGAGGTATATAAAGGGAAATAGGCCGGCCCATTTTTTACATACATCCGGATGGCCCAACAAATATAATTCACAATGGATTGATGATCGATCATAACGCCTTTGGGTTTTCCACTTGTACCGGAGGTGTAGATAACGTAAGCCATATCCGAAGGATGAGAGGGTAAGGCCTTTGGTTGGGGTGAAGGTGAAGGTCCATGGGTGAGAAGCCCCGGGGACAAATACATTATTTCCTTTTCAAAGGTGATTTCATCGGACAAATTCTCCGTTGTTAACAACAGTCCCGCATTGCTGTCCGACAGCATATAATTTTTGCGTACCGGCGGATAAGCGGGATCAATGGGTAAATAGGCGGCCCCTACTTTTAATGTTCCAATTAAGCCGATCATGGTTTCAATGGATCGTTCGGCCATAATTCCTACGATTGAACCTGCTCCCATGCCTTTTGTTTGCAATAAAACCGCCAATTGATGGGACGCCGCATTTAATTCCCTGTACGTTAAATGCTGATTTTCCCGTCCGGGGGGATCTATAGGGGACGGTATTTCATCACTCTTCATGCCGATCACAGCAGTATTGTCGGGATTTTTTTCCGCCTGCTCCTCGAAAAGTTGATGAAGGGTTTTATCTTTCGAGTATTGGGTCGCGGTATTATTAAAATCCTCCAATAGCCGCTTCTTTTCCTTATCCGAAATGATCTCCATTTCCGCTATCTTCTTGTCCGGCCCCTCGATTATTTGCGAAACCAATTTCTTAAAATAGTGTGTGAATCTTTCGATCGTCTCTTGATTAAAGAGTTTTACGCTGTATCCAAAGGTAACAAACGCTTTATCCTCCATGTCTCGATAATTAACGGTCAAGTCGAATTTCGTCATCCCGGTCTCATAGTTGAAATGACTCAACTCCAATCCCTGTATCGCTGTCTCCTCACCCGGGATATCCGTACCGTGTACCAGGAGCATTACATCGAACAGGGGGTTCCTGCCGGTGTCGCGGTTTACGACGACTTGATCCACCAAATCTTCAAATGGGTACTCCTGGTTTTCGAAAGTGGCCAGTGTTTTTTTCCTGACTTCCGCCAAGAACTCCGTAAAGGTTTTTTCTCCCAGCGGGTAATTCCTCAGGGCCAGTGTATTGATAAACATACCGATGATCTTTTCTAAATCCGCATGCCGCCTATTTGCGATCGGCGATCCGACCACGATATCTTCCTGCCCGCTTATTTTCGATAAAAAGACATTACAGATAGCCAACAGCACGATAAACATGGTGGAGTCGGTTTCCAGCGCCATTTTCTTCAATGCGTCGTTCTTTTCCTTTTCTAACTGGAAACTTATGCGCTTGCCTTCAAAACCCTGTTCCACTGGCCTGGCATAATCCGTCGGTAAATGAAGTACAGGTATTTCTCCTTCAAATTCCTCCAGCCAAAATTCTTTCTGTTGGGTTATCTCCTCTCTTTGTTTTTCTTTGTTTTGCCATGTTGAATAATCTTTGTAAGCAATCCTCAGCCGCGGTAAAACTTCACCTGCATAGAGGGCCTTAAAATCCCTGGTAAAGAGGTCCATGGAGGCGGCGTCCGTAACGATATGGTGCATATCCACCATCAAGATGTGTCCTTCCCGGGAATCTCTTCCGGCCGCGGTTTGTATCAAACCCACCCGCAGCAGGGGTGGATGAGAAAGGTCGAACGGTCTTATAAACTCTTTTATTATTTTTTCCGAGTTCTGCGGGTTGTCCCCCGAACGGTGATATTCAACATCAAATTCCACTTCTTTATGAATCCGCTGGACCGCTTCCCGGTTAAGCATTTCAATCGAGGTTCGTAAACTCTCATGACGATCGATCATCTTAAGAAATGTGTTTTTCAGTTTATCTATATCCAGCGGCCCGTCCAGTCTAACAAACAGGGGGACATTGTAGCCGGTGCTTTCCAGGTGCAACTGCTGCAATACATACAGCCGTTTTTGTGCCGAGGACAATTGATAGTACTCCTTTTCCTCTTCAACCTCGATGGAGGCAAAACGTTCTTCTTTCAGGCCCTTCATATGCAGGGCCAATTCCCTGATGGTTGTATTTTTAAATATTTCTTCTAATAGTACTTTTACATGGAGTTCCTTATGTATCCTTGTCATTAGTACTGTAGCCCTTAAGGAATTTCCGCCGGTCTCGAAGAATTTGGCATCGATACCGATTTGATCTTTTTCCGCCCCCAATACGTCCGCCCATATTTCCGCGAGTTTTTTTTCCAACGGGTTCCGGGGCGGGGTATGATCGGGCCCCGCGTTGAATACAGGACGCGGTAGTGCCTTGATGTCCACTTTTCCATTGAGGGTTAACGGAATTTTATCAATCGGCATAAAATAAGACGGGATCATATAATCGGGTAAATCCCCGGACAGGCTGTCTCTTAATTTATGGATATCTACTCTATTTTCCGATACAAAATAAGCACACAAGTGTTTGTCCCCGATACCGCCGCCGCTTCCGCCATCGACTTCCCCGGCAATGACCACCGCTTCGGTAATCTTATCGTATTTCACCAATCGACTTTCAATTTCTCCGGGTTCGATCCGGTATCCCCTTATTTTTACTTGCTGGTCGATTCGTCCCAGGAACTCGATATTGCCGTCCAAAAGGCGGCGGGCCAGATCACCGGTATGATATAAACGCTCATCGGCTGCGTCGTGTTGTGAACGGTTCATAGACGTAAGTGAAGCAAATGGGGCACGGATGAATTTTTCGGCCGTTAATTCGATCCTGTTCAAATATCCCCGGGCAACCCCATCGCCGCTTATCCATAACCGGCCGGCCGCACCGATAGGAACGGGGCGGAGTTCTTTATCGAGGATGTAAATACGAGTATTACTTATTGGGTCCCCTATGGGAACGGACCGGCGGTTAGCGGCACGCGGATCAAATTGATAAATCATACAGCCCACGGCTGCTTCCGTGGGCCCATATTCATTATAAATCTCGATATTGCCGTTAAATTTATTATAAATATCCCGGGTTAGTCGGGTTTCCAACTCTTCTCCACCCAGGATAAAGCGCTTAACCCGGGAGGAAAAAAGATCCCCATTTTTATATTTTATTAATGCCAGGTGCGAAGGCGTTAATTTTACCACATCTACCCTGTTTTCATCGATGATGCGCTCCACATGGACCGCCTGGTTCTCTTCTCCATAAACCGCTATAGTATTACCGCTCAGCAAGGGGACAAATATCGAGGTTATGGTCAGGTCAAAGGAAATGGACGTAAACAAGGGGAAATTGACCGGCTCGTTTTTTACATACATTCTGGCGGCCCAGCAGGCATAATTCACAATGGATTGGTGCTCGATCATGACGCCTTTGGCTTTTCCACTGGTACCGGATGTGTAAATGACGTAGGCCAGGTCCGATGCCCGGTTATTCGCGGTACCGGACAGGGATTTATTATCTTGCAGGTTTCCGGCTTTGCCGTCCTCTAAAACGACTGTCTCACCTTGCCAACTCCCGCAATTACCGTCCGCATGGGCGTTTATATTATCGGGGCTTGTAACCAACCAGCCGGCATTGCTGTCCGTCAACATATAATCGATACGTTCCGCGGGATAATCCAGGGCAATGGGCAAAAAGGCACCACCGGCTCTTAATATTCCTAAGAGGCCCACAATTATGTCAATCGACCGCCCCATCTTTATTCCTACAATGGCGCCGGGCCGAACCCCTTTTTCTCTTAACCTGTGGGCCAGGTGGCCGGATTTTCGGCTTAACTCCATGTACGATATATGACAATTTTTCCCGGGTGCTTCTCGGTCAACGACCGCAATATGGCCCGGGGTCCGTTCCACCTGTTCTTCGATCAATTGTACCAGGGTTTTTTCTTTTGGGTACGGTGACGGGGTTTGATTAAAATCAACCATCAGTCGCTGTTCCTCTTCCCCTGAAAACAACGAAATATCAGGTATCTTTGTTTTAATGTCGGCGATGCTGTTTTCCAGTATCTTCATGAAGTACTTTGATATCAATTGGATATATGCCTTATTGTACACCTCCCCATTAAATAAAATAAGTCCATTAAGGCCCTTTTCCTTTCTTTCAAAGGAAAAAATCAATTGATCCTGTATGTCTTTATCTTCAAAAATTCTACTATTATGGATGTTCGATAATAAACATGTGATATCCGTCAATGGATTGGTGATACCGTTTTTGTCCGCGGGGACATTCAATAGGTATTCCGTTATTTTATCTGAGGGATAGTCCTGGTTTTCATACGCTTCCAGCAGCGATTTCCTGATTTGCAGGAGCTGCTCTATAAAAGTGGACCCTTCATCGATAAGGTCCCGGATAAATACACGAAAATTTAGCGTTTCCCGGCTTATATTGGGTTTGAACACAGGGGAGCCGACGATCACTTCTTCACGGCCGGTATAACGATAGATTAACACTTTCAGCGCCGTTAAAAGAATAATATAAAGCGACAGATCGGATTGTTTACCCAACTTCATCAACCCGGCGAATAACTGATCGGGGACACGGATCTCTTGTTTGCCGATTTCCTTGCCGGTTTCAATGCCCGGAGTTAGTTTAAATAGGAGTTCCGTTTTTTCAATACCCGGCGGTAATTTGGTAAGCCAGTATCCTCTCTGCTTCATGAATTTAGCACTCAGCAATACTTCATCGAGTTTTTTAGACATAATTTAGCCCCATTGGTGATTTAATAATCAAATCCCGCATCATATTTTTCTATTATATTCGGTTCTTCCTCTAACGAGTTACCGGGTCCATCGGTTCCCCGGCAAATTCTCATCAATTGTTGAATCACTTCATGACCGACTTCTTGTTGACCGGGGGCCTCTAATTTCTCTTTCAATCCTTTGTAAAAGGCCCTTAAAAAATCCTTTACACCGTCGAGGCCCATGCCCTGGTGGATGAGATGCCAGATACTGTCGAAATCAAAATTATATTGGGGAATCCAGATAGGGTCATCGATACCCAGGAAGGCTTCATCGATCAAATCGCAGGCGGTTTTTGAATCCATGGTGATGTGTGACCATTCAAAACTTTCGCCCTTGATTTGATATTTCTCTTTTTCTTTCCAGATGGGCGTAATGGGATCACTGTACCACAACTGGGTGCGATAAAAATCAAGCCCGCTTTCTTTAATGAATTTAACGGTATCCTTCACGGTTTCATGGGTTTCGCCGGGAAACCCGATGATAAAGCTTCCAAACGTAACGATGCCGTTTTCTTTTAACAATGAGATACCGTCCATGTATTTTTCCAGATCGCTGCCTTTATTCATCGCTTTAAGAATGCGTTCGTTGCCTGATTCGATTCCCAGGAAAACTCCCTCACAGCCGCTTTCCTTCATCATCTCAATCATCTCTTTGTCGGCATACTGGCACCTGAAAAAGGAGTGCCATTTGAATTTAAATTTGTTCTTTATCATCATCTTGAGGATTTCTCGAAACCGTTTTTTGGGGACATTAAAGGTGTCGTCTACAATGTTTACGTTCCTGACGACACCGATGCCGTCCAGTATTTTCAATTCACGCTCAATGTGTTCAACGTCCAGGGTTTGATATTTTCCCGCGCGCTCGGGGAAGCCGCAAAAAGCACATGAAAAGGGGCAGGATATGGCGGTTCTTAGATTGACAAAGGGACCGGTATTCTCACCAAATAAGTTCCAGTTTACCGGGTTTTCGGACAATTTATTGTTCTCCTTTAAAACGGTGGTTGAAACGAGTTTATCACCGGTTTTGTAGAAGATGTTTTCAACCCGATCCAATGGTAAATTATTTTTTAACGCCCGTATGATTTTTACCAGTGTCGCTTCTCCCTGGGAGCTGTTTACAAAAAGGTCCGCCTTGATGGTGTCTTTGAATAGGTATTCCAATGCCCCACGGTCCTGACTGCGAACCTGGGTCGAAATAAAGGGACCTCCTACCACCAGCTTAGCCCGTGGGTTATGTTTTTTTACAAAATCGATGATTTCAATGATGGGCAAAGCAAACACATAAAGGGTAGTCAATATTGCAATAGTAATTATGGTGTTGTCTTTCAATATTTCAGCCAACCTGTCTTTTTCATCTTGAAAGGAGTTGACATAGTCAAAGGTAAACCCGTTTCGATTTAAATAACTTCCCAGGTGTGCAATGGCGGCGCTGAATGTTTCCCCAAAATTTAACGGTTTATAAGTCCCTTCCTTATCCATGAGTAAATTAAAGATTCCCGCCGCGGTGTAAGGTTTATTGTTCCAGCGGATAAAATTTAAATTCAGGTCTCTATAAGCGCCTGATTTCATACCCATTGTCTCCGCGATTTTTTCATACTCTTCAAAATTTATTTCGTTATGGCCTATTAGCAGGCAATCGATTTCTCTTTTCATTATCACATTTCCTTATGTTGCTATTTGTTATCTCTTCAGCGTTACGGTACCGATCAATAATCGAAGTCAGCTTCCATGGTTTTTGCATGCTCCCGGTCAGTGTCTCGGTTTTCGAGGAATTCGACATTTTCTTCCCTGAGTTCATTAATTAACCGGCCCCTTTCTTGTTCACCGACGATATCGATATCGGCTATTTTTGTCCCG